>Ga0157370_10002996_pt1 | contig 20062 bp, 16 predicted proteins | sample C35metaG_FD_113463 | JGI IMG/M metagenome (GOLD analysis project Ga0157370, IMG submission 113463) | Corn rhizosphere microbial communities from Kellogg Biological Station, Michigan, USA - C3-5 metaG | ecosystem: Host-associated > Plants > Roots > Rhizosphere > Soil | place: USA: Michigan...
AATCGCAGCGATAGAACGGCTTGCATTTGCGGTAAAGATACAAAAAGATTGGCTTAATAAAAGTGCTGTTAGACGTCTAATAAACGTCTGTGGTAATTGATCTGACCCAGGTGATAAGATAGGTGCATAGCCAGATGAATCAGCATATACTCTACAGATTCCCGCTCCGGGCGCGCCAGGACCGGATAGATTTTTTGTAAATCTTCTTCTTTTAGCTGGTTCAGCGTTTCGTTAACGGTTATGGTTACCTGGTCAATTTGACGGATCAGCTCCGCCCGGGGTACATTCTTCAATGAAAACTCCAAATCCCTGTCCCTAACATATCCTGTATGTCCGAGCTCTTTTCCAATATAGGTGTTGAGGTTGCCTGCAAGGTGCAGACAAAGGTTCCCTGCCGAATTCAGAATGTTTTTTTCAATGAGCCACAGGTTGTGTTCATTCTGATAAGATTCTATTTCGAGTTTAAGTTTATTTAAATCGCGTGAATAAAGTGCTTTTAAAGATGCTAATGACATAATGTTTAATTAAACTATAAATATAACCAATCCTAATTTAATCACACATTTTCAGGATTTCATTTGATGCGTAATCTGTAATTTGGAAACCTGTGCCTTTTTATTTGATTTGGAAAGTTTTTTTTACAAAAACAAAAAGCCCTAAAATATTTTAAGGCTTTTGTTTTTTGTGCGGAAGAAGGGACTCGAACCCCCACGCCGTGAAGCGCCAGATCCTAAGTCTGGTGCGGCTACCAATTACGCCACTTCCGCATCATTAGGGCCGCAAAGATAGAAATAGTTTTTAAATAGATGCATTTTTTATGGAAAAGATATGAATTTAAATTGTGGTACTCTGTTTGAGGACTTGATGGTATGATCATTATCTCAAAACACCAGGAAGCACAAATACTGTTGTTACTTCAGCGAAACAGGAAAGTTGAAGCGATTAAATTAGTCATGGACGCTGCCAAATGCGGCCTGAAGGAAGCAAAAGACTTTGTTGATCACTTTATCGAAAATGGAACTACTTCAATTGGGAGAAACGAAAGGGCATTTCACGAAAATTTGGATGCAGAATTAACCTCACTGCTGCTCCATGGAAAGAAAATAGATGCGGTTAAATTGTACAAAGACCATACTGGTGCAGGACTAAAAGATAGTGTAGACTACGTAAATAGTCTACAGGAAGGCGAGGTTGCACCCCTTTCAAAATCGCCGTTGAACAACAGAGATACACAGATAGAAGAAATTATAAAAGGTCAGCAGGAACCAAAACCGAAAACAGGATGCTTTATAGCTACCGTTTGTTACGGAAACTATGATGCTGCTGAAGTTATGGTTTTGCGTCGATACAGAGATGAAAAATTAATGCCTATTGCAGCAGGAAGACTCTTTGTGCGGTTTTATTATTTCATTTCACCCGCTCTGGCTAAACAGCTTGATAAGTCTGAACGAGTTAAAAGGTGGGTCAAAACAAAACTTTTAACTCCCCTTGTTGTATATATAGGAACAAAAATTACAAAAAATAAAGTAATAACTGATGAATAAATTAATTTTTGTAATTTATTTACTGTTTAAAATATCCAATGGATAAATAAATTAAATTATAGATTTGCAGTATGGAAAATCAGCCTGCTGGAAAAAAGATTGGCCACCTCACCAGGGATGGTGCAAATGTTAAATTTTACCCTTTACCCCCAGAGTTTTTTATAGACAACAGTGATGCTCCCCAGATTGGAATATCTGGTGAAAAAGTGCTTTATGCTTCAGAAGAGCAATCTTTGATTGATGCATGCTTGAAGGTCTTGTGCGCTCCCGGAGATGTAGTTGTTTATACCAGTCCGGACTGGCATATCCATAACAATCCCCAGATGGAGGCCTTTGGTAGGAAATTAGAAACAGAGGAGGAAGATCACTTTCTTCCGGTACCCCATAAACTACGGCCGTTATTAAAAGATGCAGCACTGCTTTGTTTGTGTTCGCCAGCCAATCCTGTTGGTGCGGTATTAAAAGAAGAGCAGTTACAGGAAATTATTGCTATGATCCTGGATGAAAACAAAAGAAGGAAAGCACACGAAAAGAAGATTTATCTTTTCTTTGATGCCATGTACGCTAGGACTTTGTTCAGAAATGAGGTCTTGATTTCCTATTCTATTTTTGGTCCGATTAAGGAATATACAATTTATGCTGAGGCGATGTGCCGTCCTTTTTCTTCTACAGCACCTTTACATATCATCTGGTGTCGTGGTCCGGAAGAGATTTTACAAAAAATGGAAATTGTTTTATCAGAAAAGGGAACACTCCTGGCAAATCCGGCAGACCAGGAATATGTCGGTCATTATATTCGGAATATTAATAAATACAATTCCAGCACCTATAAGTTCCAGCAATCGCTTATTGAAGCGATGACCCTTTTTCATGTGGGTGTCTATGGAATGAAATTCAATGGCTATCCGGTACAAACGCTAGGACCCAGCTTTTTTGGCGGTTTGTATCTCCCTTTAAAAATAGCTGTTATAGGAAAACGTACACCTTGTGATCAATTTTTGAACACCGCAGAAGACATCAGCAAGCATTTGCAGGAAAAGACAGGCATTGAGTTTTTTCCTTTCTCGCGGTTTGGCTGTGCAAGTACATTGCCCTGGTTCAGCTTAAATATCGGGCAATACAATCCGGATGAAATTCCTTCTATGATTAAATCTTTACAATCTGCCCTTGAATTTGCAAAAGGTTTTGGCCTTTATAGTGGAATTTAAAAGATCTACCTGGAAATCCAGCCGCCTGGATTTTGAGGAACAGATCCCTTGTAAATCTGAAATTGTAATTCAGGAGAACCCCCGGAAGGCATGGTACCGATTGCTTGTTTAGTTGATACCGTTTCACCAGGAGAAACAGATACCGAATGCAGGTTTTGATACACAGTGAAATATTCTCCATGTTTAATCAAAACAAAATAACTGCCTAAGGCTGTTCTTACCGTGGTTACCTTTCCTTCAAACACCGCTCTGACAGTTGCCCCAGGCGCAGTTGTAATGGTCACTCCACTGTTGTCATAATTAGCTTGTCCTTGCTTGTGACGTCCAAATCCTTCGGTAATGGAGCCTGATGCCACCGGCCAGGGCAAAGAGCCCCGGTTGTTCTGGAAAGCGGAAGATAATTTGGCCGCTTCAGGTGTTGCAGTTAAATAATTAGAAGAAGCTTTTACGGGCTCTTCTTCTGGTTCTTTTACCTTAGGCGCAACAGGTACTGGTTTATTTTCTGCCCTGGCTTTAGCTTGTGCCCTGGCTAATGCTGCAGCTTCTGCTTTGGCTTTAGCTAATGCTGCAGCTCTTGCTCTGGCTGCTTCCAGCCTCGCTTTCTCTAAGGCTTTTCTTTTCGCAATTTCAATTTCCCTTCGGATAGCCGCCTGGATGCTCTTATCAATTTGAGCTCTTTGTTTCATTCTGGAATCCAAATCCTGCTTATACTGTTTTTCCTGCTTGGCGAGTTTGTTGAGTGCAGCAGCTTGTTCTTCTTTGTTCTTACCTAACTTATTCTGTTCATTTTCCTGTTCCTGCAACAGACTGCTTTTTTCTTTCAGGCTTTTGTCGAGGATAACAATCTTATAGTTGAGGTTCTTTTCTTTACCCTGGATAAAGTCGGCCTGTTTTTTACGGTAACGGCTAAACTCCTGAAGGTATTTGATTCGTTTATAAGCCTGGTGAAAATCTTTGGAAGCAAAGATAAACATCATTTTACTGTAGGCATTTTTGTTCTTCTGTGCAAATCTGATCATTGCAGCATACTGCAATTTTAGCTGTGCCAGCTGATCTTTGAGAGAGTGAACTATAGTGGTGTTTTCATGAATCTGACTGTCCAGGTTTTTCATTTCAGCGTTGATCACATCAATCTTGCTTTGCATTAAACTGATTTTAGTGTTTAAAGCATTGATTTGACTCAGTGTAAGTTTTTTTCCCTTAACTGTAGTGTTCAAACTCCTTTGTAGTAGATCAATTTCTTTCTGTATCGCTTGTTTTTTCTTTTTTAGTTCTGAACTGCTTTGTGCAAAGGTCTGACCCGTAAAGGCTACCAGAAATAACAACAAAAATAACCTGTTTAACTTCATCGCCTCAAAGCTATGAATTTTTGTTTGCTGAATTTGAGTTGAGCGGGAAAAAAACTTTAATGCATTTACAGCAATCTATGTGTTTGCTTTAGGCTTGCCATTACAAAGATACTTTTGGTCTGCGCAATCCCCGGAACTTCTCCCAAGCGATTTACACAAAAGTAATGGTAACTCTCCATGCTTTCTACAACAATCTTAATCATAAAATCAAAATCTCCTGATATATTATAGCATTCTACCACTTCTTCGAACTGAAGCACAGCATGGAGAAATTCTCCGGCAGCCTTTCTGTTGTGCTGCACCAGAGAGATCTGGCAGATGACCATAATGCCTTTGTTTATTTTCTGGTGGTCTAGTATTGCAGCGTACTGTTTAATTACACCTGCTTTTTCCAAACGTTTAATCCTTTCATGTGTAGGTGTAGGACTCAAATGTACCTTGCCAGCAATTTCACGAATGGTTTGTTTTGCATCTTCCTGAAGCAATTTTAGAATTTCATAGTCCTTTTGATCCAGGCTTACCGGAAGTGATTGTTCTGCGGATGTATCCATTGTTGCGTTTGATTTGTGTGTTTGTTCTGTAAAATTACCTATTTAATATACTTTGTTCTAAAAAAATAAGAGTTTTTTTCATTTATGTTCTATGTTATACCTTTGTTCAGGATTTTATTCCGTATTTGTATGACTCGAAGAAAAAACATCATTCTTATTATAGCTTCCATAGGTATTTTTGTAGAAGCTCTGGATATTGCCATTATCAATTTAGCGGTACCCTCTATCCAGACCCACTATGGATTGAGCAGTGACAAGGTACAATGGCTTCAAACTTTGTATGTATTGCTATACGGAGGCTTTCTGATCATAGGGGGAAAACTTTCGGATGTGATTGGACGTAAAAACATCTTTATAGCGGGGGCAGCGTTATTTCTGGTCACTTCTTTAGGAGCGGGGCTTTCCCCTTCATTTGAGCTGCTGGCTTTTTTTCGTGCCATTCAGGGGATGGCAGCTGCTTTAATTATGCCCGCTGCACTTTCAATTGTTACCCATACATTTACCGAAACCAGGGAGCGTAGTAAAGCCATTGCTATTTTCAGTTCATTTGCCGCCATTGGTTCCGGCAGCGGTTTATCTTTAGGCGGTTTGATTGCCACTTACTGGGGCTGGCAATGGGTTTTCTTTATTAATGTTCCCGTATTGATGCTGGTTTTAATATTTGCCTGGTTTGCCCTTGATCCTGATCTTAAGAAGGATATTAAAGAACGCCCGGATATCATTTCAGGTCTTTTATTGGTCATCTGTCTTTTAATGCTGAGTTATGGGGTTCATGAAATTGGCCATATCCGGGAAAACTATGGGAGATTGCTCGCCCTGTTTACAGGAGTTGGACTAGGGATCTATCTACTCAAACAAAGGCTTTCAGTGCACCCGGCACCACTGGTGGATCTTAAACTTTTAGCCTTGCCACCCATCATTACTGGTATAGGTGCCTTTTTGTTGCTGGGTGCATTTTTTACAGGCTTCTTATTTCTTTTGTCACTTATGATGCAAAAAGACATGAGTTTCAGTGCTGCTAAAGCAGGCTTATTATTGGTGCCTTTCAGCATCCTTTCTGCTGCGGTTGCTAAATTTTTATTGCCCGGCTTAATGAAGAAATTCGATGTTAAACAAACAGGTATTCTCGGGATGGCCCTAATGGTTGCGGGTGGGTTTTTGCTCATCTGTTCAATGATGTCTGATCACTATTTGCCATTAATTTTATTATCTGTTGCCTGTGTGACAGGATTAGGCATGACCATTTGCTTTACCAGTTTCTCGGTGATTTCAGTGCATGGAATACCTTCAGAACATTATGGGCTTGCATCCAGTATTGCCTCAACGGCTTATTTTCTGGGAGGCGGACTGGGCTTATCACTGCTCTCACTTTTTATACAAAGCAGTCCGGGAATAAACGCCGTGACCATGGGGCCGGCAATGGTGTTGTGTCTTTACGCCTGCGTAGGGCTGGTGTGGATGTTAATGAAACAGCCTTTAGCACAAAAGCAGGCGGTCTAAACCAGGTTGATAATTACTTTTTGCAATCTGCCAGGTCTTTTGCAACCTGTTCTGTTTTGTACATGCCTTGCTTGTTGCCGGCAGAATTGGTAATATACACGATCAGCTGGGCAATATCTATATCCGCAAGATTGCCGAAATCAGGCATTTTATCGTCGAAGTTTTTACCACCGACAGTAATTGGTCCGCGTAAACCATGTTTTATAATACAAGCAAGATTGCTTTTGTTGTTTTTCAGGTAGAGGGTATCCGTTAAAGGTGGTGTCAATGCACCAAGTCCTTCTCCTTTCGCACCATGGCAATTCTGACAGTGTTTAATATATAAATCCCGGCCATTGGTATAGTACATGTCCTGTTCTACCTGACCTGCGGTTTGGCAGGAGTAGATGATCATGGAAATGGAGAGAATAAGGAAGGCCGCTATAAGATGTTTTCGCATGTTTACTTTTTATATTCAGCTAAAAGAACGGGGATATCTTTGGTGAGTTTAGCAATAGCCTCTGGGTTAGTACCATCATAAGCCCCGCGGATGCGTTTGTCTTTATCAATAAGAACCAGCCAACCCTGGTGTACATAACCGTCTTTATCATTTTTATCTTCCATTACAGCAACCAGGTAGTTCTTTTCTGCAATTCCATATACTTCTTCTTTTGGCCCGTAAACAAACTGCCACTGATCTCCGTATACACCAAGCTTTTGTGCATACTTTTTCAAGACAGAAGGTTTATCGTATTTAAAATCTATAGTATGGGAAAGAAAGCCTACTTCTTTATTGTCTTTATACTGATCAAAGATAGTTTTCAAATTCCGGTGCATAACAGGACAGATGCTGGAACAGGAAGTGAAAAAGAAATCTGCAATATATATTTTGTCTTTAAATTTATCGTTGGTAATGTAGACACTATCCTGATTTAAAAATTTAAAAGCCGGAATGGTTTGATACACAGAATCTATCCGTGTTGTACCATCTTCGTTTTTAACGGTTTCAGTAGCCCTTTCGCCTAAAATAGGTAGTTTTTTGTTGTTTTTACAGGAGGTAACCAGAAGAAGAACGGCACAAAAAAGAATGGAAAGCGGCTGAGTTGTATATTTCATATTGTTATGGACTTGTCACAAAGGTACATTTCAAAAAAAATAAAGTGTAACGTAGCTGTAAATATTTGTTAGTTTTGCGCACCGAATTGAAATTGATTAATGAGAACTAGATATAATGCTGCTATAACAGCTTTAGGTGGATATGTACCTGAGAATGTTTTAACCAACCACGACCTGGAGAAAATGGTTGATACAAATGATGAATGGATTGTGGCCCGGACGGGCATTAAAGAGAGAAGAATTGTAAAAGACGCTCATATTGCAACATCTGATCTTGCTGTAAAAGCAGTAGAACGTTTACTGAATGATGCAAAGTTAAGCCCTGATGCCATAGAATGTGTTATTGTAGCTACTTCTACGCCAGATTATATTATGGTATCTACCGCTAGTGTAGTTTGTGAGAAAGCCGGATTGGTGAATGCCTGGGGTGTAGATTCCAATGCAGCCTGCAGTGGTTTCTTATATGCATTAACGCTGGGTGCCAGTTTAATTGAAGGCGGCCGGTATAAAAACGTCATTGTGATTGGAGCAGATAAAAACAGCTCAATCATTAATTATGAAGACAGAAACACCTGTATTCTTTTCGGCGATGGGGCAGGGGCAGTGTTGCTGGAGCAAAATACTGAACACACTGGTGTTATAGACAATGTTTTCAGAACCGATGGAAGTGGAAAAGAGCAGCTTATTGTTCAAGCAGGTGGGTCTATGAACCCGTCAACTGTAGAAACAGTAACCAATAAACTGAATTACATTAGCCAAAATGGCCGGGTCGTCTTTAAAGCGGCTATTGAGGGAATGACTCAAACCTGTAATGAGGTTTTTGAAAGAAATGACCTGAAGTCATCCGATGTAAACTGGCTGGTGCCACATCAGGCCAACCTGAGAATTATTCAGGCTGTAGGGGAGAAACTGGACATTTCAACAGATCATGTAAAAGTAAATATAGACCGTTACGGAAATACGACTGCGGCTACTATTCCTTTATGTCTGTGGGATTATAAAAATGATTTCAAAGCAGGAGATAAAATGATCTTGACCGCATTTGGTGCAGGTTTTTCCTGGGGAGCCACTTATCTGATCTGGAGTAAGCTCCGTGGATAAACAGCCCATCAATACTTATATAGCCGCCCTTTTTCAAGGGCGGTTTTTTTATGGCCTGTTTTTTGGAATTAAAACATTACTTTATCACAGCCAGAAAACAATAACCTAAAATAAAAATGTATGAAAACAGAAGCGTTAATTTTGGAGCGTACCTATCATGCGCCGATCAGTAAAGTTTGGAGAGCCATTACCAATAGGGATCAGATGGTACAATGGTATTTTGATCTGAAAGAATTCAAACCTGAAGTAGGTTTTGAATTTCAATTTGAAGCTGGAGATAAGGGAGAGATGTTCCTGCATAAATGTGTCGTTACGGCCGTTGAAGAGGGGCGGAAAATTGCCTATACCTGGAGTTATCCTGAATTATCTGATGGAATTTCGGAGGTGACTTTTGAACTTTTTGAAGAAGGTGACCATACCCGTTTGAAATTGACCCATACTGGCCTGGAAAGCTTCCCTCAGGATCATCCTTCTTTTGCAAGAACAAGTTTCAACGCTGGATGGACACATATTTTGGGAATATCTCTCAAAGAATTTGTAGAAAAATAAAAAAATAACATCTGTGGGTGTAAAATGAGGTTACGCTCACAGATGTTTCTCTATGCAAAGCTGTTTATCTGAACAGTTCAAAACCGTATTGCGCATCTGTCCAGAATGCGTCTAATGCCATCATACGGGGTTTGAAAAATGAAATCAGTGTTGGCCAGTCCTCTTGTTTAAAAATGCTTACCCCTTCGATGGATGTGGAAATCCGGCTAACCGTTTTATAATGTTGGTCCTGCAGGTGTAAATTCCATTCCCACTCTTCCTCCAACGAAGCACGCAATACATTTCTATAGGAGATAAACTGTTCCATCATGAGCTGTTGTATGCCCGTATCCGGATGGGACATTTCTATAAAAATGCAGGCAGAACGTTTGTCTGCCTGCATTTTGAAATGAAGATGTTTAATGCCTGTTTTATAATTGATCCAGTTGATCTTTAAACCTTCAGCAGAACATTCCAAAGCCATGTATTGGCCGAAAGCTGTCCAAAAAGCCTGTTTTAATGCGCTGGCCTGATCTTTAGAGTACAAGGGTTTCTGTGTTTAAATGCAAAAACGCAAAGCTAAAGATTTAGGGCGATTTTATCCGCCCGATTTTACACGGCGGCTTTCTGATTCAGAACCACCAGAACGCTCGCGTGCCCCTTTGATGCTGCTGCTGCCAAAACGATATGTACAGGTCAATCTGAAAACCTGGCTCTCCCATCTTTCATTAACCACATAGTTTTGCGAAGGCAAGGCGCTGGTGATCACACTTTTTTGTAATTTGAAAATATCGTTGGCTGCAAATTTCAAATTTAGTTTTTTATCCATGAAAGATTTACTGAAACCCAAATCTATCCCGTATTGGGCATTGATCAACAGCGTGCCATATACTTGTTTCGATTGGTAATAGCCCGACCATTCAATATTGGTTGTTGGGTTTAAGGTAATGGTTTGATTGGTATTCAGGTTAAAAGCCAATTTTCCACTTTCATAAGGCAAGCCGAGCAGATTTGGAGTTTTAAACTTATTGTAATATACCGTAAGGTTGTTGTTGGAGTTCCACCACTTGGTGATCTGAACCGGATAACTGGCGTTCATATTGTAAGAATCCTGTGTCGCCAGGTTCTGGGTAGAAATGAATATCGTTTTTTTAGCGGTATCGGTGAGCAATACATCAGACATAACATCGCTGGTGTGGCTGTAACCAAAGCTTATATTTAGGGTTTTCTTAAAGGAATAAGACATTTCAAATGAATTGGTGTACTGAGGTTTCAGGAAAGGATTGCCAAACCTGTAGCTATAGAGGTCCAGGTAACTTACAAAAGGATTTAAATTGCTGTAATCCGGGCGATCAATCCTTCTGCTGTAAGAAAAGCCGACTTCGTGGTCTTTGGAAAGCTCCTGATTCACGAACAGACTTGGGAAAAGATCAAAATAATGACGGTTCACTACTTTTTGGTCAGTGACTGAATTCCCTTTAGAATTGGTTTGTTCTGCTCTCAGTCCAATTTGAACAGTCGTCGTTTTAAATTTCCTTTTCATATTGGCATAAGCTGCATTGATATTTTCATCATAAAGAAACTGGTTGCTGCGGGCGGGATCGTTTACAAAGCTATTGTTAATGAAATTCTGGAATATGAAACTGTTGTCTGTTTTTACGAAACTGGATTTCAGACCAAGATCCAGTTTGGTTTCTTTATTGATTGGATAAGTATAATCTACTTTTCCGGAATAGATCTTAACATTGGTGGGGGTTGAATTGGTGAAAATGTAATCTGGTTTGTAAGATTGACCTGCCGCATTTAAATAAACATTGTTAAAATCACTCTCTTCCCTGGATTTATACTGGGCGAAATCAGCATCAGCCGTAATTTCCTGTCCAAGGGTATCCAAAGTTCCTTTATAATTCAGGTTGTAAGCCATACCGGTATATTTATAAGTAGATGGATTAACCGCTACAACGGAAGAATCTGTTTTAAGGGGCTGGTCTCCAATTAAGGTCAATACATTTGAGGTGCGTTCCCCATTGCTGTTATACCCGTTGGTGGCAAAGCCCAAGGTGTTGTTGTCGTTAATAAAATAATCAATCCCTGCTTTGTAATTACTGTTGTTCCTGCTTCCTATACTGCTGCTGGTCTGATTGAAATAGGTTTTGTCTTTAACAGTTTCATTCACCCTCATAATATCTGTACTGTTGAACCTTTTATTGCGGCCATAGTCGAAATTTCCGTAAACATTAAATTTCTTCTCCCTGTGGTTCAGGCTTAGCCCTGCATTGGCTTTATAGTATTTACCCATTCCTGCACCACCGTAGATAGAGCCATTAGTGCCGTAATTGCGGTTTTTCTTTAATTTGATATTGATGATTCCCGAATTCCCGGCAGCATCGTATTTAGCGGAGGGATTGGTGATCAGTTCAATAGACTGAATGGCACTGCCTTCAGTAGAGCGGAGTAAATTGGCCAGCTGTTCTTCTGACAGATAGGTCGGTTTGCCGTCCAGCATAATGGTTACGCCTTGTTTGCCTCTGAGGCTGATCTTTCCATCTTTATCTACGCTCACGCCTGGAGATTTCTGCAAAATTTCAAGTGCAGAATTTCCCGTAGCCAGCGCGCTGTTTTCAATGTTCAGCACTATTTTGTCCACCTGTCTTTCAATCAATGGCTTTTGTTTGATGATTTCAACACCCTTTAGTAATTTGGCATCTGGTGTCATTTGTATGCTGCCGATTTGATGGGTTCTTTTGTCGGAGGCAATGGTATATGGTCCTTTGAATGTTTTCTTATAGCCAACAACATATACACCAATCAGATAATTACCGTTTTTAAGGTCTTTAAACAGGTAGTTGCCATTGTCCTGGCTAAGGGTGCCTTTTACAGCAGTAGAGTCTTTTGCATTTAAAAGGCTCACTGTCGCATAGGGAAATGCTTTTTGATTCTCATCCAGTACTTTACCGGATATTTCTCCTGTGTCTGTGCTGGTTTGGGCACGGACCTGAGCTGTTGATAAGGTGATTGCGAACAGGATCAGCAGAAGTAAGGAATAATTTTTAGGTGTCATAGGTACATAATTTTTCCACATACGCTTTTAGGCATATTCATTGAATATGAAAAATAATATTGTGGAGATAATGATTGTTTATAAGATGCAGGTAAGGGGGGAAAGGTTACAATAAAAATGAATTTTTTCTCCGCTGGTGGAAAAACAACAGAGCTATTTCAGGACTGAAGTCTTTGCCTCGCTGCGCTTTTTGGGCAAAACCTTCTGAGGTCCTGAAATAGCTCTGTTGTTTTTATGGTGCGGATAAAAAAAGGGGGGAGTCCGGGCAGTGAGTGAGTGAGTGAGTGAGTGAGGATACATTGCTACCTGGAAGGTAGAAAGTGCGTACCTGATTCGTATTTTGGTCGCAGATTGTTCGGATACAGGTACCCGTTTTCCGGACAATCTGCGACCAAAATACGAATCAGATGCGATTCACCCGAAGAGAAGGTTCCTAGGTCTTGGAACAAAGGTCAGTTTGAATTATCTGTGAAGAGGATTGGATACTGCTTTGTGGTGTTGGTGTAAAGGGTTGATCAGGGTTCCATTAATTTCCGGCACAGGGATTTCGGTACTTTCTTTATAGCCAGTCTCTACAAGTCGTACGCGGTTGATGCAGACACGGATAAATTCAGGAATAAAGATATCGTACTTTTGGAATTTGTGCTCATGCTGCGGGTGTAAGGCCTGAAATTCATGGACTACATCGGCTACTTCTGCCCAGAAAAGTTCTTCGCTATAACCTACGCAGGTGTGAAAAATATTGCTGAGGTAGCGAAAAAGGGCATCAAATACACCCGAGAGAATATAGAGACTGGCATATTCATCATCGATTTCTCTTAGGACTTCCTGCAGATCTAGAGGTAGTTTTTCTTTGGCTTCTTTTGTGAGGACAATTTCTTCTACGAAATCTTTAATGATGATGCGTTGAGGTATGTAGTCTTTCATCACCAGGATGGTGTTTTCTCCGTGAGGGCTGAAGAAGAAGGCGTGCTGGTAAAAGATGCGCAAAATGGGTTTAAGATACGCGTTGAGGTAGGCATTTAGCCAGGTTTGTGGTGTTAATCCGGATTTTTTGATGAGTTCCTGTACAAAGCTGATTCCATGATCGTCTATATAGAGCAGGGAGGCCATAGTCATAATGTTCTCGCCAGGCCGCAGGTAATTTTCTGCACTTTCTCTCCAGATGACGCCCAATAGTTCCTGGTATTGGTAGGGTGATTTGGGAATGGCGTTATAATGTGGATGGGTATAGCCGACTGTGGCGACTTCACCCAGTAAAACCACACCTGTTTCTTTGAGGTAGTCATCTCGATCAAGCATGTCTTTAGCCCACTGAGTGGTTTTGGGTGCTATGGCCAGTTTTTTTGCAGATAAGCCTCTGTAAACCGAGGTATTTAAAATGGATATTGCGGTTTTAACGTAGTGCTTTTGTGGGTTGCTGATGTTGAAAAAAGTCCGGATGCTTTGCTGGCATTCGTATTGATCTTCACCTTGACTTAGTAGAACGATGTACTGATTGGCAATGTCGTAACCAAATTGCAACAGGATTTTATGGTCCCATTGCCATTCGTGGACGGGCATAAAACTGTATTGATCTGGGTTAAGTCCTTGCATTTTCAGGATATTATTGAATTTATTCAGGGTCTGTCCTCCCAGTTCCTGATTGTAGAAATCATGCTTGCTGATGCTGTACAGAGATTGAAATAGGGCTCGGTCCTGGTGCACGGCGATCCAGGTGAGCTGGGTGCTTTGATCTGCCTCTGGCGTATATTTTCTGGAATCGGAATTTCCAAAACCTATCCTTCCTTTATTGACAGTTGCCCAGGGATGTCCGTCCATTTGGTGTTCTATGGTCTGGTAATCGGCTTCAACAAGCTGGGTTGCACTTAGTCTGCCTTTGGAATGGATATAGGCATCGGCAGAAAGTGTGTTTAAAGTTTCTTCTATGTAATGGGTGAGGGTAAAAGGGGTAATATTAAAACTTTGCTGCATCTCGATGAAAAATGCTGGGGCGTCGTTAACTGGTGTTTGCTGACCGTCGATGATTTTAAGCAGACTGGATTTTTCAATATGCCAATAATCGAGGGCACGGTGGCTGGCCGAAAAGGTATAATAAATAGTCTCGTGATCGGTATTGAGCCTGAAATGGGTGAGTCCTTGTGTTTCTATTCCGGTAATTTGGGGTTTGGCCAGTTGTTCGTGCATCAGCTCTGCAATGGCTTTGGCTATATAGTTCAGATTTACTTTGTCCCATATTTCTTTGCAGAAGGGTTTTATACTTTCTATTGGATTGTCCATGGTTTCAGATTAAGCGTTTACATAATTTTCCTGCAAGCTGAATTGCTGGAAGGCGATACTTTTTTCTACTGTATAATATTCTTTTCCAAGAATGCTATTTAGGATGACAGAATTTCTATACGCAGCCATGCCCAGATCCGGGGTTACAAATCCGTGGGTATGCAATTCTGCATTTTGGACGAAGATTTCTTCACCCAATGTGTCTATCGCGTAGTTTCTTTTTACATCGTACAAATTGTTCTCCGTGCGCCGGATGCGTTGCTGGATGCCTTCTAAGAAAGAGGGTTCTTTGTAGACATAACCCGTACACATGACCACAAAATCAGTATTCACACTAAAATCCTGTTCCTGTTCAACTTGCTGCAAATGCAATTGGCAAGAATCATCCAGGTTTGGGCTGATGTGATTAAGCTGGCAGTTGGGCATGATCCGGAAGGGAAGTTCAGGATTGTCAATGCTCATACTGTAGAGACTATCGAAGATGGAATTGATGAGATCGTAATTAATCCCTTTAAACAAAGAATTCTGCCTGGAAAGTATCTTTTTTCGTTTTTCTGGCGCCATGCTGTAAAAATGGTCTACATATTCTGGCGAGGTTAGTTCCAGCGTCAGTTTGGAATACTCCATCGGGAAAAAGCGGTCCGGGCGGGTAAACCAGTTGAGCTGTAAGCCATTTGCTGTTTCAGGCAGCAGGTCCTGAAAAATTTCTGCGGCACTTTGCCCGGAACCAATAATACTTACAGAACGCTGTTCCAGGATATCGGATTTAAAATGCAGATAATTGGAACTGTGAATGATCCTGTCATTTTTAGTCTGCTGAGCAAATTCAGGCATTTTAGGGCTTGTTCCTGTACCCAAAACCAATTTTTTGCAATAATACGTGCCGATCTCCTGCTTTTGCAGATCTTTTACCTGCAACACATAGCAGGCACGGTCTGCATCGTAATTGATGGCCAACACCTTTTTGCCAAACAGACAATTGGGCAATTGTTTAATAACCCATCTGCAATAGGCATTGTACTCTTTGCGCAAAAGAAAGAAGTTTTCGCGGATATAAAAGCGGTAAAGTCTTCCGCTTTGCTTCATATAATTCAAAAAGCTGTAAGGACTGCAGGGATCAGCCAGCGTTACCAGATCGGCCATAAAAGGTACCTGCAAAGTGGCATCGGGCAGCATCATGCCGGGATGCCAGTCAAAACCTGCAGCCTGGTCCAGAAACAGCGTAGAGAGTTCGCCGACGGGTGCAGCCAAAGCCGCCAACCCAAGGTTAAAAGGGCCTATGCCAATGCCGATAAAGTCATATACTTTGTTAATGCTCATAGGTTTTAAAGTTGTTCTTCAGTAGATAAGATGTTCAGATCCCTGCTTTCTGGATATCTTTCCCAGTACCATTCGCGTTCGCAAAACGTTAGATTGGCATTTTTGTGCGGCATTTCCACCACCTTCTGCAGGCGGAAACCCATGCGCGTTACCAAAATGTGCATCGCCCTGGATTCTACAGCCGCTTCTCCAATACATTTGCCCACCTCTGGCTGGGCGAAAACCCAGTCTAAAAGAACCTGTGTAGAAGGAAAAGTGAATTTCTTGTTTTTCTCTGTTGGGGCAATAAGCAGATGGGCGCCATAATCACTGGGCAGGGCCTCGTAATAGGCACCTATGGTGTCCCGCATAGGCCAGTAAGGTTCAAAAGTAAAGGTTGGTTCACCATCTATCTCACCAATAAAGCTGTGCGAATGGTCGCTGGGGATCAGGGTCCGGTAAAAAACTTCCAGGTCTTTGATCGGCCCGTCCATTTTCCAGATGGCCTTGGTATGTTCTTGGTTAAACCATTCGTGGACCATTTCCAGGTCCCGGTCTATGTCAAAGGGACGGATGGCAATGCTGATGTCTTCTTTAGGGAAATATCGGGTGTACAAGATCTCTTTGGCCTGTGTGGCAATGAGGTTGTGGCTAAAGAAATATTTGTGGAGCGGGTTGGGGTAATCCCTGTAGATAGCGGGGTTGTCTATCGGCGCAGAGGCTTCATCGATATTGTTCAGGTTGGTGAGCAGATTGCCTTTTACAGACCAGGACCTGCTGTGGAGGATGTATTGCGTAAAGCCGGTATCATCAATATTTTCCAGCTGTTTGAATTCCTCGTACACCAGGTTCAGCAATTGTTGTTCATTCGCCAGGGCATTGCTGCCCAGGGCATTTACTATGCCAAGTATATTGTTGATGAGGAGGTAATAGGTGTATTTTGGAATGATGTAGCTTTCTGGGATCAGTGCGCCACTTTCTTGCGCTAGCTGAGGCATGTGCTTAAGTAGCTCTGCCGCTTTTCCTTCACGGAAAAAGAAACCCTGGTTGTCTCTGAAATAGAGTTTGGCCGGAAAATATTTGCTATCAAATTCCAGAACAACATTTTGCTGATGAAATTCGCAGGCCAGCCCATATTTCTGGAAAATGCTCACCATAGGTCTAACGCTGATGTGCAGGTATTGTTTAAACCAGTCTACAGCGGTTTGATTAACCGTTTTGTGGTTCAACGTCGCTGCTTGTTCTATAATTCTTACTATCCTTGGTCTTTGCTCTAAAACCTGGTCCTGGCACAACGCTGCCAGCAGGCTGATGTTTTTTTCTGCTGCTTCTCCACGGAAAGGATTGTGGCGGATGCTGGTATTAAAACCTTCAATTTCTTTGCCCTGGTAAGATACAGAAATAAAAGCCGGATCTGTAATCAGTTCAATTTCCGGAAATTCTTTTTTAAGTGTCTTACCCCAGTCGGTTTGAAGCAATTTACTGATGTCATAGCCCCGGTGCAGTTCCCGGCTCAGGTTGATTCTTTGAGAATTGGTGATCTTTACATGCAGGGAGAATTTATACATCCATTTGCTGTCTTTATTGTACACCGTACGCACAGATGAAGTGGGACTGAATTCAGGTCCCCAGCAACCCAGATCAATCAGCATCCCCTGCAATTGCATGTCTTTTACTTCCTGTTGCAGGAGCAAATACCGGGCCTCCCAGGGATGGGCAACAATTACTTTATGGAAAGGATGGCTGGACAATTGCCCGGCCAGTTCCGGATGGCCCTTGCAGTACAACAGCAGTTCTTTTTCCAGCTCTTCAGTAATTTCATCACCTCCTGCATTTTTTTCTGTGATGTTTTCAGCAGAAACCAGGAAATAATGCAGTTGGAACCTGGCATCGGTTTCCGGAGAATACTGTAAAAGTTCCTGTTCGTTGTTAAAACCGCTCCGTCCTTTGGTAAGGGGGTGGGCATTGTGTCCCAGGATCAGAGATTGCTCGCTATCTATAAAATTCATATGTAGCCGGTTTACCGTCTTTCCGCTTTGCTGCGTGTATTGTAGGTATTTCTCCAGGTTGTGTACGCTGTTGGCCAGCCGCTGTTTAAGTTGATTTGCGTGGGCATTTGGAAATTCGTGCCGGGCTTGAAGGGTAATAATGTTGAGAAAGCGCTGACTATCGATATTCCGGATCTTGTTGGTGGCCGTATTGCGTTCTATGGCCGGAAAGTAAAACAAGTGCCTGCCGCTTTCTGCATAGTGTTTAACGGGTGCATACACTTCTATGCCATGCCGGGTAAAATCAAAACGGAGGTAGAAATCATGACTGTTGTTTTGAAAAGCTGCGGCGAGCTCAGGATCGTATTTAGGAATGCCGGTATATTTGCTCCAGTTGCTGAACTCTCTGCAATAGGCATTGAGCAAAGCATTAAAATTAATTTCTTCTGAAAGCTGCGGTAGCGCTTTCAAGTTCGATGTATTCATTTCCATAGGTTTTAATCAGGTTAAGAATGCTTTTGATATCTGAAATGCTGGTTAAGGGATTGAGTAGGGTGAATTTGAGGTAGAACTTCTGGTTGATTTTTGTGCCGGCCACCAGCGCTTCGCCCGCACTGAACATTTTTCTTTTGATGTATTGGTTCATAGCGCAGCTGTCTGCAAGCGGATATTTTTTAGGGCTGTAACGGAATACGAGGGCACTGATGTCTGAATGGTTCATCAGCTGAAAATCGGGGTGATGCTCCAGCAAGGCAGAAGTTTGCTGCGCAGTATCTATAATGGTGTCTATATATTGCCCTAATTTTTCCTTGCCCATCAACCGGAGGGTAAACCAAAGTTTCAGCGCATCAAAACGCCGAGTGGTCTGTATAGATTTATTAACTTGGTTGGGCAAGCCTTCTTCCTCGTGTTGTTTTGGATTTAGGTAATCGGCATAATGGGTTAGCAAACCCAGCCTGTGTTTTTCTTTTACCAAAAAAGCACTGCTGCTTACCGGCTGGAAAAAGGATTTGTGGTAATCGGTGGTTACAGAATCGGCCATTTCTATGCCCTTAATCAGTTTTCTATGTGTTTTACTGAGCAGTAAGCCACATCCATAAGCCGCATCGATATGGTACCAGAGCTGGTATTTATGGGCTAGACGTCCAATTTCTTCCAGTGGATCTATATTGCCAAAATCTGTGGTGCCTGCCGTACCGACAACAGCAATAGGGATATTGCCTTGCTGAAGTTCCCGTTCTATGGCATCTTGCAGCAATACACTGTTCATGCGGTAGCAGCAATCGGTTTTAATTTTAACCACAGCTTGCTCACCTAAACCAAGAATGGAGGCGTTTTTTTGAATGCTGAAATGGGCCATTTCAGATACAAAGATCCGGAAACGATGGCCCTGGCGCGGCAAACCATGGGTTTTGATATTGTGCTGCAGATGTTTAAGGCTAAAATCATCTCTGGCAAGCAACAGGGCCATCAAATTGCTTTGTGTACCACCACTGGTAAATACGCCATCGCTTTGAGCGTCGAAGCCAATTTCTTTACAAGTCCATTCCACTAGTTTTTGCTCCATCAACGTGCCGCCTGCACTTTGGTCCCAGGTATCGAGTGAAGAATTGATGGCAGAAACCATCACCTCTGCCGCAATAGCAGGGATAAGGATAGGGCAGTTCAGGTGTGCAACATAGCGGGGATGATGGAAAGCAATGGCATGTCGGGTATAGAGCTGGTCTACCTCTTCCAGTAGGGCATCATAATCTGCATGCGGTTGCTCAAAGTTGATGTTTTTAAATTGCTGCCGCAATTGAGCGGGACTGATGCCGCTAAAGGGCCGTTGGTTCTGTTCCAGAAAACGTTGTACAGCCTGGCTGGTTTTCTGGATGGCTTCCAAATACTCTTCCATGCTTTCGGCATGGAAGAGGTCTTTTTGGGTAAGCAGGGATGAGGTGCTGATCATAGGGTTTTTGTAGGTAGGGGCTTTTAGTAATTCAAGGTATACGTGAGGTTATAGGTACGTCCCCGGCCTGCGTAATAGAAGGTTTGCGGAACGGCTAAACCTTTGTACAGTACTTGCGAACGCTGGCTCCAGATGGTCTGGTAATCTTTGTTGAGCAGGTTTTGTACGCCAAAATTCAGTACACCTGCAGGCAGTTTGATATTGCCCAACAGATCAAGTGTCGTGTAGCCTTTCAACTGGTTATCAGTAGCATCTTTGAGGTTAAAGGAGTGGAAACCCTGCACTTTCAGGCCCAGTCCTTTGCTTTTCCAGCCCAGATAGGCTGTTGCTTTAGATGGGCTCGCATCGCTGATGTCCTGTGCTTTCCAGCTGCCGTCGTTCTTTTCTGACTGGATATAGATTCCGTTGGCACCAATGTCAAAGCTTTGTGACAGGCTATAGCTGATGGAACCTTCTGCACCGTAATTGCGGCGTTTTTGGTCAATTACCTCTACTGCAAGCGTAACCGGTACCACACGCAGGTTTTTAGCAGACCAGCTGTAGAACCCTGCAATCTGGGCATGAAGTTTTGAACCTCCAAAACGGTAGCCGGTTTCTAACTGATCGG
>Ga0157370_10002998_pt1 | contig 20044 bp, 16 predicted proteins | sample C35metaG_FD_113463 | JGI IMG/M metagenome (GOLD analysis project Ga0157370, IMG submission 113463) | Corn rhizosphere microbial communities from Kellogg Biological Station, Michigan, USA - C3-5 metaG | ecosystem: Host-associated > Plants > Roots > Rhizosphere > Soil | place: USA: Michigan...
ACCAACCCACAAATTGCCTTGGGCATCTTCGGTAATGCTTTTAACAGAGGCATCCGTAAAACCTTTTTCTTTATTAAGAGCAAAAAACTTCTGATTGTTCTCATTGAGGTAATACAGGCCATCATAATCTGCTCCGATCCAAAGTCTTTTTTTTGAATCTGTAAACATGACTGTCAGACTGTTATTATCCAGCGGCTTTGCATTGTCTGCCCTGAAGATCTTTGAAATTCTGTTAAGTTTTTTATCAAAAAAATTAAGTCCGTTTTGTGTAGTGATCCAAACACCATTGCTCCTGTTTTCTAAAGCCATTACAAAATTATCGGACAATGCATTTGCAGACCCATCATTTTTATAGTTTAGAATAGTGCCGTTTGGCAGAATTTTTATTAACCCATTGCCATCTGTTCCTATCCAAATATTGCTCCCATCTACAAGGATAGATGTAATAGGTCTCTCCCCTCTTTCAGCAGAATTTAGAAAAATCTGAGTGAACTTTTTTGAGGTTTTATTAAACTCATACAGTCCATTAAAGGTGCCACACAGGAGCGTATTGGCATCTTTTGTAGCCAACGATGTGATGATATTTTTAATATTTTTCTCATCATTGTTATCTATTGCGTAATAATTGGAGGTCTTACTTTGAAGATTAAGATAGTTCAATCCTCCGCCAGAGGTTCCTACCCAGATGCTTTGATCATTTTCCTTTAAAATGGCGCTCGTAGCAGCATTGTTTAGACCAAATCCGGCTTTTGTAACCTCTGAGATCTTCGTAAAACTAAGATTGGACCTATTATAGATGTTAATCGCTCCTCCGGAGGTTCCCACCCAAACAGAACCGGTATGATCTCGCATAAAACATTTCAGATCATTATCGCTTAGGCTGTATAGATTATCTGGATTATGTTTTATTCTTTTAAATTTTTTATTGTAATTACTGAAGATACTTAATCCTCCTTTTGTTGCAAACCAAACGGTATTTTGATCCCACTGGATGATATCATTGATCCAATTGGATGATATAGAAGTGGTGTTCCCAGGATCGTGCTTGAACTGTGAGAGGATTTTTTGTCCCGAGGAAAATAAAAACGCTCCAGAACTTTCCGTGGCAAACCAAAGATCGCCTTTGCTGGTCTTTATAATTTTTCTCACCTTGCCATTGATAAGCTCTGCATTTGAAGACAATTCTAGAGGTAATGGTTTTTGATGACCTGTTTTCGGATCAAAACATTTCAGACCTTTTGAAGTTCCTACAAGCATCCCATAATTTGAGTCATAAAATAAAGAAAGAACCCTGCTTTTATGCAATTCCGAATCCTTGCTGAAGTTTTCCAGCTTCCGGGTAGACTTTTTAAGTTTTTTGACACCGCCAAAAGTTCCCACCCAAAGATTCTTTTGTCCATCTTCAGCAAATGCAGCGATATAATTACTTCCACCTTTCTCTTTGGTTACATCCAGTGCTATAAAATTATTGGCATTTTTATTATAAAAATTGAGTCCGTGGTTTGTACCGATCCAAAGATTCTGATCGCGGTCCTCAAAAATCCCATTGATGTGATTATTGCTCAGGTTGCCATTCGTCTGTTTATCTCTCGCGTACTTCTTGTAGCTGTAGCCATCGTAGCGGAATAGTCCGTTTTCAGTCCCGATCCACACAAATCCGGATTTATTCTGGATCATACTGGAGATCATACTGGGCGAGAAATCATCGTCATAATTGATCTGATCGAAATGAAGTGATGTTTCCTGAGCAGGTAAAATGCCAGAAATCAAAACAAAAACAATATAGATTAATACATCGGTTATTTTTTTCAACAGATCCATAATTACCTCAAAATGATTATTATCAATTCTAATTTATATCACAGCTACGGACAATACCCAACTCCAGCCCACGTATTTCGGCTAGTCCCCTCAGTCTTCCTATCGCAGAATATCCGGGATTGGTCTTCTTTTGCAGATCATCCAGCATCTGATGTCCGTGATCCGGACGCATTGGGATTATACAATCAGCCCTTCCCTGATGTTCTCTTTTACGTTCTTCTAAAATCACTTCTTTCACCAATCCATACATATCGACATCGCCTTCCAAATGATTGGCTTCATAGAAATTTCCTTTATCATCTCTCTTGGTACTTCGAAGATGTAAAAAATGGACCCTGTCTGCAAAACGCTGAAATATTTTCACAAGGTGATTATCCTCTCGCACTCCCAATGAACCGGAACAGAACGTCATTCCGTTTGCAATATCCGGAACTGCTGAAAATAACAAAGCATAATCTTCCTCGGTACTTACAACTCTTGGCAGCCCCAATATAGAATATGGCGGATCGTCTGGATGTATGCACATCCGTGCATTATTTTGGGAGGCAACGGTAATAATTTCCCGGAGAAAGAGAATCAGATTTTGTCTCAGTTGGTCTGCATCAATTGATGCATAGTTGTCCAAAATTGCCTGGAAACTTTCCAAACTATAGCCTTCTTCTGCGCCTGGCAGACCAGCAATTATATTGTTGACCAGTTTTGTTTTCTCTGTTTGTGATAGTTTTTCAAGATAGGCTTTGGCTTGTTCTTTTTCTTGCGGTGAGTATTGTGACAATGCGCCAGTCCTTTGAAGCAAATACAGGTCGAATGCAGCAAATGCTGTCTGATCGAACCGCAGGGCTTTGGAGCCATCTGTCAATTCAAATTCGAGATCTGTACGGGTCCAATCTAGAACAGGCATAAAATTATAGCAGATTATGTTGATCCCGCAATGCGCCAGATTATCGATGCTTTGCTTATAATTTTCGATAAATTCCTGAAAATTCCCAGTACGGGTCTTTATATCTTCGTGAACGGGAATGCTTTCTACAACATTCCATCGAAGTCCTTCATCTTCGATTATTTTTTTTCTTATATTGATTTCCTCTACAGTCCATATAGAACCGTTTGGAATGTGATGAAGTGCGGTTACAATACCAACTGCTCCAGCTTGTTTTATATCTGTTAAGGAAACTGGATCCTTCGGTCCGTACCAGCGCCAAGATTGTTCCATTTTTTTATTTTTTTATTTAAACACCACTAAATGCACTAAAACCACCATCCACAGGGATCACAATTCCAGTAACGAAAGACGATCTGTCATCACATAGAAATAATACAGAACTGATCAGATCTTCCGGGTTTCCAAATCTTCCCGCAGGTGTATGCGAGATAATAGACTGTCCTCTTTCCGTGAGACTGCCGTCGTCTGATGTGAGCAGACTTCTGTTCTGATTTGTCAGGAAAAATCCTGGTGCAATAGCATTAACACGGATACCAACCTTAGAAAAATGAACAGCCAGCCACTGGGTCAAGTTCGAGGTAGCAGCTTTTGCCGCGCTATAAACAGGGATTTTGGTTAATGGGTTTACAGCACTCAAAGATGAGATATTGAGAATGCTGCAGCCAGTTTTCCCCACCATATCTTTTGCAAATACTTGTGTTGGAAGAAATGTTCCCAAGAAATTCAGATCGAAAACTGATTTTATTCCTTCAGATTCGAGATCGAAAATCGTTCTAAAGTCAGGATCATTATGATCTAAGTCTTTTTGCGAAAGGTAAGGCTCGGATGTGGTTCCGAGAGGATGATTGCCTCCAGCCCCATTGATCAGAATATCGCAGGTCCCCAACTTTTCTGTAATTTGCGATTTTGCTTTTTCCAAAGTTTCTTTTTTTAATACATCTGCTTCAAAAATGTAAGCAATGCCACCATCCTCCTCAATTTCATTTTTCAGACTTTCTGCTTTCCCCATTTCTCTTGCCAACAGAGCAATTTGACAACCTTCCTTTGCTAAAGATTTTGCTATTACACTGCACAAAACCCCAGTGGATCCTGTGATAACAACGACTTTGTTTTTCATATTTTTTTGATAATCAGACTCACAAAAGTAATTTATCACCACAATAAGATGCAGTTCAAATATCTTTTTTTAGGGGTAAAGACGTCCGAATTAAAAATATAAAAAAAATATCATATGTTTAAATTTAAATTCATTTGATCGTATAATCATTAAGAATCTGTTTGAAATATGATGTTTTATTATAAATATCATCAAATAAATTCAGACGGCACTATAGTAAAATTTATACGCTAAATTTTGGATAAAAAAAATATGAACAATGCAATCTCATCATTTTTTTTCAATCGTTTTAGAATATTTGTCAGTAGCAATTATTTAAGTGAATTTATCTCAATATAATATACTGTCAACCATTCATTACACGGTGCGTTTGTCAAAAAGTACATTTATTACCCCAATCTAAAATGTTTAAGACCCATTTTATTTAATATTTATATAAAATTTGTGGCAGATAAAATATAATCAAAATTAAAAACCATTAGAGTTATGAATTTAAAAAATACAGACTTTTTGAAAAGCATACTTTTACTTTTGTTTTTTGCAATGTTGTTTTCCTGTGTTGAGGAAGAAATCAGAGAAGTTACGCTGTACGACAAGCCACATACAGAAGCTAGTGCTTCGCGTACTGATATTAAATTTGGAGAAACTGTAGATTTCAAAAGTACCTCGTTTAAACATCTTACTACAACCTGGACATTTGCAGGAGGTAGTCCTGCTTCATCCGTCAATCCTGATGTGACAGTTGTTTATAATAACCCAGGCACCTATGATGCAAAATTGGTCATTAAATATATAGATAATACAATTGAGACAAAATTGTTCAAGATCATTGTTAAAGGTATTGATCCGCCCTTGCCGTATGGTGGAACTGCAGTGATTATCCCTGGTACAATTGAAGCAGAGAATTATAATCTGGGTGGTGAAGGCATAGCTTATCACGATACCGAAGAGCAAAACCTTGCTGTGTTAAACGGAAGTCCACGTTACAGAACAGACGATGGTGTGGATGTTCAGATGGGCAATAACATCAATAATATCAGCTACACACAAGCTGGGGAATGGAGCAACTATACAATCACAGTTCCTGCTACAGGGATTTATGATTTCGATTTCCGTGTGTCATCAGGTGATGCTGCAGGTGGAAAATCCATTAAACTTCAGCTGGTCAATCCTAATACAGGGGTCGCGACTGATCTGGGACAGACAGGCAATTTCCCAAATACAGGTAGTTATAATACCTACATTTCCAAAAACGTTAACGGAGTTAATTTGACAGAGGGTCAAAACACATTTCGTGTGTTGTTTACAGGTTCTAACACCAATCTTGATAAGATCAATATTAAAGTCAGCGTTCCTCCACCTCCGATCGATGGTGTTGGAATCTTTACAGAAAAAGATATTGTGAGTTCAAATCCCGGCATAGCACCACCACCCAATGGCGGAAATATGGCGATCACAATCGTTACCACTAATACGAATCACGGCACCAAGGCGTTGTGGTATCATTTTGATCCTGCAGGAAATGGTAGCCCACAGAACGGATTTGCCCTTTCTCATATGGATCTGACGATCTCTCCTTATAACGCAACAGCTTATAACAATTTGAATGTTGCTGTAAAATCCAGCACACCAAAAAAAGTACGAATAAGATTGAATACCAACTCTGGAAACTATTGGGTAACACTTAATCCGGGAAATCCTGCCTATGGAATGTTGTGGGACGGACAATGGCATGAATTGGTAATTCCTTTTTCCCAAATTCTGAGAGATGGGAATAGTGCTGCGCTTTCTACTGTACCTGCGGCCAAGTCAAGCATCAAGCAATTTACAATACGTACTGATGACAGCGATTACAGTACTGCGCCGAACTCTTTCGATTATTACATTGACGATATTTATTTTACTACAAACTAATTTTTGCAAAAATTAAAAAAGTACTATTAAAATGCTAATAGTTATTAATATTAAAAATTAGAAATGATCAAAACCACTTTACTCTGCTTTGCTGTCTTCGGTGCTACAAATTTTACTGCGCAGAACAAATCGCACCTGGATATAAAAAAACCATTGGAGGAGCGTGTTACATTACTGATGGATCAGATGACACTCGAAGAAAAGGTAGGCCAGATGAATCAGTACAATGGCTTCTGGGAAGTGACAGGTCCTGCTCCGCAAGGTGGTTCATCCAAGATAAAATATGATCATCTCAACAGAGGTCTGGTAGGATCACTACTCAATGTGAGGGGTGTTCAAAAAGTACGCGAAGTACAAAAAATAGCCGTTGAAAAAACAAGATTGGGTATTCCTCTGATCATTGGCTTCGATGTGATCCACGGTTACAAAACACTAAGCCCAATTCCTTTGGCCGAAGCTGCCAGTTGGGATATGGAAGCTATAAAAAGATCAGCTGCCATAGCTGCAAGCGAAGCTGCTGCAAGCGGCATCAACTGGACATTTGCTCCCAATGTAGATGTTACAACCGATGCCCGCTGGGGCCGGGTGATGGAAGGCGCTGGTGAGGATCCGTTTCTCGCCAGCAAAATCGCAGTGGCCAGGGTGAAGGGATTTCAAGGTGATAATTTTTCCGGGACCAATACTATCGCAGCTTGTGCAAAACATTTTGCAGGATACGGATTTGTAGAATCCGGTAAAGAGTATAACAACGTGGATATGAGCTTATCCCGGTTGTACAACTCCGTCTTGCCTCCTTTCAAAGCGGCAAATGATGCTGGTGTAAAGACATTTATGAATGCTTTCAATACGTTGAACGGGATCCCGGCCACCGCCAATCGTTTCCTTCTGAGAGATATTCTCAAAACAAAATGGAATTTCCAAGGATTCGTAGTATCCGACTGGGCGTCTATACGTGAGATGATCTCTCACGGATATGCGAAAGACGGCGCAGAAGCAGCTCGCAAAGCAGCTGCAGCGGGCTCCGATATGGATATGGAATCTTATCTATATGTGAACGAACTGGCTAATCTGGTTAAGGAAAAGAAGGTAGACATTGAGATCATCAACGACGCAGTAAGGAGAATTTTGAGGTTAAAATTTGAAATGGGTTTATTTGAAGATCCTTACAAATATTGCAACGAAAAAAGGGAAAAAGAAGTGATTGGCAGCATATCTAATCACGATGGTGTTCTGGATATGGCCAAAAAATCTATTGTCCTTTTAAAAAATGACAATGATCTACTGCCACTCAAAAAGTCCGGGCAAAAGATCGCATTAATTGGTGCTTTGGCAAGCGATAAGACAAGTCCCTTGGGAAGCTGGCGAATTGCGGCTGAAGATGATACAGCAGTTTCCGTTTTGGAAGGGATGAAAAAATACAAAAACAGTCCCGTTAGCTACGCTCCAGGAACAGCAGTCTTTGCAGGGAAGCCAACTTTTACGAAAGAATTAGAGATCAACAATAATGATAAAAGCGGTTTTGAAAAGGCCATCGCAACAGCAAGAAAGGCAGATGTGGTGGTAATTGTTCTGGGGGAACACGGTTTCCAAAGTGGTGAAGGGAGAAGCAGAACAGATCTCGGTCTGCCAGGCAATCAGCAAGAGTTGCTGGAAGAGGTCTTCAAGGTCAACAAAAATATAGTTTTGGTTCTGAACAACGGAAGACCGCTGGCTATACAATGGGCAGCAGATCATATTCCTGCTATTGTGGAAGCTTGGCAATTAGGCAGTCAAAGCGGTAACGCTATCGCTCAAGTTCTTTATGGTGACTATAATCCTAGTGGCAAATTACCGATCTCATTCCCCCGTAACGTTGGACAGGTTCCCATTTATTATAACCATTATAACACTGGAAGACCTGACAATTCAGAAAATAACGTCTTCTGGTCCCACTATTCCGATGTAGAAAAGACACCACTCTATCCTTTTGGTCACGGATTAAGTTATACCAAATTCGATTATACAGATATGACAATCAATAAAAAGAAAATCTCTATTGGAGAGTCTGTAAACCTATCAGTTTCTGTTACCAATGCAGGCAGTGTTGATGGTAAAGAAGTGGTTCAGCTTTACATAAGAGATGTGAGCGGAAGTATTTCCAGACCTGTCAAAGAGTTGAAGGGATTCGAGTTGATATCTCTCAAAAAGGGCGAACAAAAAACCATACGATTCACTTTAAATAAGGAAGATCTGGGTTATTACGACAATGATGGTAATTATCTTTTGGAACCGGGTAGTTTCAAAGTATTTGTTGGAACCAATTCTGATCAGCTGTTAGAGACAGAATTCGAATTAAAATAATATACTGACCTATCGCACAAGTATAGAATTCTATCCAATAAAAATATTGGAGTGTATACCTTACGGTATTATCTAACACATTTTTAGTAGGGTGAATAGCTGATCAGCTAGAATAATGTTTTCAATTTTTCTTTTATCAATAATAATCTTATAATCTGTCAATTGTGAAAATCAAAATAAACTTTACGCAAAAAAGTGTCATTGCGCTTATTGCGCTGAATATCAATATGTATTCTGAGATCAAAGCACAGGAAGCTTCAACACCTGAAATTTCAGCAGATAATTACCATAGTGTATTAGCCCGACAGAATGCAGAAGACCCTTTGTGGAAGCCTTATGTTGCAAAAACCATCGACAGGCTGCCGGGATATCAATTATCAGAAGATCCAGCTATCAATAAATTTGGTGGGTACAAAACATTGCAGCTTGAGGCAACTGGTTTCTTCAGAACAGAGAAAAAAGATGGCAGATGGTGGATCGTAGATCCTTTGGGCAATCCTTTTATACACAAAGGTGTTGCTGTGCTCAATCCTGGCAACTCTGAAAATCAGGAAAATGCATTCAATAAAAAATATAAAACCGGTAAAAATTGGATTGCCAAAGAAACAAAATTCCTTAAAAAAAATGGTTTCAACGGTGCAGGTGCCTGGTCGAATGTCGACTTGATCCGTTCATCTGCAAAACCTTTGGTCTATACCGTCATCGTAAGCCCAATGGGAGCTTACAAAGCCGAACATATAAAAAAATATGGTGGTAAATATGAAGAAGCGGGCTGGCAAGGCTATCGTTATGATCTGGTGATGGTATTCGATAAAGCATTTGACCGTTATGTGGATCAGGAAATTTCCAAAATCGTAAAATACAAAGATGATCCATTTCTTCTTGGTTATTTTACAGACAATGAACTGCCTTGGGTAGATGATACTCTGGACAGACATTTGAAATATCTTAATAAGGATGAGGAAGGATATATCGCCGCAAAAAGATGGCTGGATGACCGGAAACAAAAGAATGCATCTTTAGAAGATATTACAGATGCTGACAGACAGGATTTCACAGGCTTTTATTTTGAAACCTATATGAAAAAAGTGACTGCCGCTATTAAAAAATATGATCCAAAGCACCTCTATTTGGGCTGCCGTTTCAATCAGGAGCTGGATGAATTGGACAATCCAAAAATATTTGAGGTGGCGGGAAAATATATGGACATCATTTCCATCAATCATTACAGAAAATGGGAACCCGAACAGCCTGTTTTATCCAACTGGATGGCCTGGTCTGGAAAACCGTTCATCATCACAGAATGGTACACCAAAGGCGAAGACTCAGGTTTGCCTAATAAAACTGGCGCCGGATGGAATGTCCACACACAAAAAGAAAGAGGTTATTTTTACCAGAATTTCGTTATTGAATTATTGAAAAGCAAAGGTTGTGTGGGATGGCATTGGTTTCGATATCAGGATAATGACCCGGACAATTTAAAAACGGATTACTCGAACCGTGATTCTAACAAAGGTATTATAAATAGTGGCTTTGAATACTATATGCCTCTCATCGACAATATGAAGATCATAAACGATAATGTCTACGGTTTAACGCAATATTTAGACTCCAAATAGTATTCTTTCAAAGCAATCTAATCTTTTCGTTCTGGATTTTACTGAAAACTTTTCCTCAGAATGGAATTAGCAAAGAAAATATAATCTTCGATATGAAAAATATCTTTTACGCAGCAAGCATTCTTATAATGACTTGCTCGGTGGCCAGTGCTCAAAAACAGCCACTTTACAAGAACAAAGATGCTCCTGTAGAGAAACGGATCGATGATCTGATAAGTCAGATGACCCTGGAGGAAAAAATAATGCAGATGAACCAATGGACGTATGGCAAAAATGCCAATCCCAATAATATTGGTGAGCAGATGAAAGCCGTAAAACCAGAAATTGGTTCTTTACTATACCGAAGTACAAACCCAGAATACCGCAACCAAATTCAGAAAAAGGCAGTTACCGAAACACGCTTGGGAATTCCTATTATATTTGGATTTGATGCCATACACGGATACAAAACGATTTTTCCAATTCCGCTGGCTCAAGCCTGCTCATGGAATATTGATCTGGTAAAAAGATCCAGTGCTATTACCGCTAAAGAAAGTTGGCTGTCTGGATTAGACTGGACTTTTTCGCCAATGGTAGATGTTGCCAGAGATGCCCGCTGGGGTAGGATCTCCGAAGGTTATGGAGAAGACACTTATGCCAATTCAGCTTTTGGTGTTGCTGCAATCCAAGGTTATCAAGGGAAGGATCTGAAAGACAAATATACCATTGCCGCAAGTTTAAAACATTACATCGGTTACAGTATGTCCGAGGGTGGTCGGGATTATCACTATAGTGACGTATCACAACAGACTCTTTGGGAAACCTTTCTCCCGCCTTTCGAAGCTGGCATAAAAGCAGGAGCCGCCACCGTGATGAGCGGTTTTAATGATATTTCCGGCGTTCCTGCATCAGCGAATCATTATACCCTTACGGAAATTCTAAAGAAAAAGTGGAAGCACGATGGTTTTGTGATCTCAGATTGGGGATCAGTAAAAAATCTTGTATTGCAGGGCGTTGCCAAGGATAACAAAGAGGCGGCAGAAAAAGCATTGCTTGCCGGTGTAGAAATGGATATGGTTGATAACCTCTACCTGGAATATCTTCCAGAATTGGTAGCCACAGGAAAAATTAAGATGCAGACCATTGATGATGCAGTAAGAAGAATTCTGCGGGTCAAAATGAATCTGGGCCTGTTTGAAAATCCTTACGTAGATATGGTGCCGGAGACTGATAGATATTTGCTGCCAGATTATCTGAAGATCGCGGAAGAATTGGCTCAGGAATCTATGGTATTATTGAAAAATGACAATCTTGTCCTGCCATTGGATTCAAAATATAAAAGCATTGCTGCTATTGGTCCGATGGTAAAAGATTCTGTTCACATCATGGGATTTTGGGAAGGAATGGGTGATCCGAAAGATGTAAATACCATTTTTGACGGCTTGACTAAAGAATTTGGTAAGCGATCAAAGATCAATTATGCTTTGGGCTGCGAGTTCGAAGGTGAGGACAGAAGTGGTTTTTCCAAAGCTGTGGAAGTTGCAAATCAATCAGACATCATACTTGTTTTTCTGGGCGAAAAAAGAAATTGGAGTGGCGAAAATGGTTCCCGCTCCACTATTGCATTACCAAAAATCCAAGAAGATCTTGTAGAAGAATTATCCAAAACGGGGAAACCTACTGTTCTGGTGCTTTCCAGCGGAAGACCTTTAGAATTGATCCGGTTAAACAAATTGGCTGATGCAGTATTGGAAATCTGGCAACCCGGAACGATGGCTGGAGCTGCTGTATCTGGCATTCTTTCAGGAAGACACAATCCATCCGGGAAACTGTCAGCGACTTTTCCGCAAACAACGGGTCAAATCCCCATCTATTATAATATGCGACAGTCAGCAAGGCCAGACGCTGGACATTACCAGGATATTCCGAGAGATGCTTTGTACTGGTTCGGTCACGGACTAAGCTACAGTAATTTTGAGTATGGCAAAATAAAAATGTCGAAAAACAAAATTAAAAAAAGTGAAAAAATTGTGGCAGAGGTAGAAATTACCAACAGAGGAACCATGGATGGCAAGGAAGCGGTGCTTTGGTATATCAATGATCCTGTTGCAAATATCTCCAGGCCAATGAAAGAACTCAAATTTTTTGAAAAAAAAATGATCAAAGCAGGAAAAAAGGAGATTTATCGCTTTGAAATTGATCCTGAAAAAGATCTGGCCTACGTAGACAGCATTGGTGAAAAACACTTAGAGTCAGGGGATTTTTATATCATCATCAATAATGAAAAGGTGAAATTTGAGTTAACGGACTAATTATCCAAACATTTATACCCCTATTAAAGAACATTTTGATTCCTCTACATTTTAAAACAAAACTAATTTCGAACCAGTTAACATTAAAAATCATATACTATGAAAAAAATTAATCTTATGGTAATGCTGTTTATTTCAGCAATTTCTTATGCCCAAACGTTCTCGATCTATACCGAGAATTCGAGTATTGGAGCAGGTGTCAATTCTTTACGCTTCAGCAATGGATCGGGATTTGCGCTTTCAGAACCTGGGACGGGGGCATATGAAGGAACAAAAAACCTTCTGTTGACCTACAATGGAACCAGCTCATATTTCCACGCCATTATGTTTCCCCGCAACGCTGCCAATACTTCGGATGTGGTGTTGGATCTGTCAGCTTACAGTTATTATAATTTAGCTATTAAGACTGCGTCCCCTCATCCTTTTTACATCAGAATACGTGGGAACAATGTTACTGCTAAAGTATTGATTAATCCTTCCTCCAACAGTTACAATTTTACTAATGACAATCAGTGGCACTTTATGTCTATTCCGCTTTCCGCATTTATTCCCGAGTCATCCAGCTTTAGCCTGTCTACCATTTCAGAAATATTTGTTTTAAGAAGCGAAAATGCCATTTCTACAGTCGTTGGTTCCTCTAATAATTTCCAAGTTGATAACATTTATTTATCTACTTCCAATGTTTTATCTGTAATGGCAGGAGAAAAGAATAAATCATTGAGTCTTTTCCCTAATCCGGCATCATCAAAAATTACAATTACATCGGATCAGAATATGGATAAAATATCAATTTATGACGCTACTGGAAAACGAGCAATTAGTAAACAGTCAGGCGAAAAAACTTCGCAAATTGACATTTCAAAATTAAGCAAGGGAACATATATGATTTCCGTGGAATCCAAGGGCAGAATAAATTCATTGAAATTCATTAAGAAATAAAATATTGATATTATTTTTAATTAAGAGCTGTCTGAAATTTTAGACAGCTTTTTTTATATTCTGAAAATACAGTAATTCATCAGAACGAAACATTTAATAATATTGTTTTGATCATTTGAATTAACGTGATATATTTTCTTTTAAACGCTGTGAACAAAGCCAAGCTATCTAGAACAGATAACTACTTAGATACTAAGTCAATTTTAGCGAGGTAATGTAAACCAAAATGTACTGCCTTTACCCAAGGTGCTCTCTGCCCATATTTTTCCGTTGTGCCGGCTTACGATCTCATGGCAGATATATAAGCCGATGCCTAAACCTGAAACTTTACCGTTGCCCTCGTCAACACGATAATATCTGGAAAAAATGTTTTGAAGCTTTTCTTGTGCTATGCCAATTCCGTAATCTTCTACACCTACTTTTATTTGATTATCTTCTTCGATCAGAAATACTTTTAAACTGTTGCTATCGGGTGAATACCTAATAGCATTGGTAAGGAGGTTAATAACGACCTGTTCGATCCTGTGCGAATCACCAATGATGGTACATTTGGAACTTAAACACTCAAAAGTTATACTATAGCCGGGATTTGAATGAACAATCATATCGATAGCTTCTTCAACAACCTCCCGAAGATCAAAATCTTCTTTAGCGAAGTGTATTTTACCTGCCTCGATCTTAGAAACATCCAGCAGATCATCTACAAGTGAAGAAAGCTTTTTAAGCTGATATTGCAGCTTATCCACAAATTTTTTATTTTTCGCATCTGTTTCCAGCCTTGCAAGAAGTTGTAAATAAGCGCTCATGCTTGTGAGAGGTGTTTTCAGTTCATGGCTTGCAAGTGCTATGAAATCATCTTTTTTTGCATTAAGTACTTTCAGATGCTCATACAACCTGGCTGTTTCCTGTTGCGTAGCCTGTTCTGCGCTAATATCTCTTGCTATCTTAGAAGCTCCAATGATATCACCATGTTCATTGATGACCGGGGACACCATCAAAGAAAGCGGCACTAATTTTCCGTCTTTTGTTTTACGAATCGTTTGAAAGTGGTCAACTTTTACACCTCTGCTGACTTCTCCAATAATGTAGGTCTCTTCATCCAGGCGGTCATCAGGAATAATCAATGAAATATGTTTACCGATTGCTTGCTCCTCTGTGAAGCCAAACAAACGCTCCGCTGCCGGATTCCAGCTGGTAATAATTCCCTGTAACGTTTTACTAATGATTGCATCGTCTGAGGCAGCAACAATTGATGCAAGCATCGTCTGTTTCTCCTGAGCTCTTTTCCGTTCCGAGATATCACGGGCTATTTTTGAAGCACCAATAACTTTTCCGTCAACATCTAGGATTGGAGATATAGTCAATGACAAGGAAATAAATTTGCCATTCTTCGCCTTTCTGACAGTCTCGAAATGTTCAACTTTTACTCCAGCTTTAATTTGACTGATAATAAAATTTTCTTCATCTAATCTATCATTAGGAATCACGAGGGAAATATGTTGACCTATAGCTTCCTCTTCGGTATAACCAAACATCTTAATCGCGGCAGGATTCCAACTGGTTATAATTCCTTCAAGGGTTTTACTGATAATCGCATCATCTGTGGATGCAATAATTGCAGCAAGGATCGCCTGTTTTTCTTCTATTGGACTCAAAACAGACATTTGTATTTTCGGTAACTGTGTGTTTCCTTCCATACCTCAAAGTTAGATATTTGAATAGTATCTCACAATGTTGAAATAGAAAAATGAATCTCTACTACTATATCACCAAAAATTCAACATTAGAATGTATTACTGAATTTCCACAAGTGACATTTTTAAACTAAATATTCTCAAAATAAACCGGTAAAAAGGCAGCTAAGGTATATCGGTCATCCATTTCTTCACCCAGCCAAAAGACTACGGCATAAAAGGTTTCCTCCCTGAAGGTACCCTCCAATTATTCCGTTTCCTTTTGGCTTTCCCCTTTGCCCGCTAAAATTATCTGCTTTCTTTTTTCCGGTTTTTCTTTTGAAAAATATTCAGCGAAGCCCAAGGGGCTTTCAGAGAATGGACGGAGAGGAGATCGAGAACAAATCAAAATGTACAATCTTTAAAAACCTACGGTTATGAACATTATCGGAAGACTGACAAGGGATGCGGAAGTGCGCCACTTGCCAAATCAAAAACAGGTAGTCAATTTTTCAATTGCTACGAATGACAATTATCGCAACAAACAGGGCGAACGGATCGAACAGACCACTTATTTTGAATGCGCCTATTGGATCTCTCCAAAAGTTGCAGACTTTTTAACAAAAGGCACTTTGGTAGAGTTAAGCGGAAGAGCCTACACCTCTGCATGGTTAGGAAAAGACGGAGAACCTCATGCAGGTCTGAATTTCCACACCTCACAGATCAAAGTTCACAACAGTGGTAAACGAACTGAAAACATCCCTACTAAGTCGAATAAAACAGATAAGAAGGAAATTTCTAATTCTAATTCTAATTCTAATTCCAACGACAGCGAAAAAGATGATGACCTCCCATTTTAAAACAAACAAGCAAAATTCTCTAATAATATAAATATTAAAATCATGGCACATAATTTAAATTTCAACAACAGAACAAGAAAATATTCATTTTTCAGCGTAAAGGAAAAAGCATGGCATAACTTGGGTCAGATCGTACAGGAATACCCGACAAGTGAAGAAGCCATCAAATTTGCAGGACTTGACTACGAGGTTGAAAAGTCTCCCCTCTTTACAAAAGGTGCAGGCATTATAGAAAATAGAAACGGAATGGAAATAACCGATTCAAAATTGGAAATTCCCAACTACTTTGCCAATATCCGCACTGATAACAATACCGTGTTAGGCGTGGTCGGAAAAGATTACCAGATCATACAAAACCGTGAAGCCTTTTCATTTTTTGATGCTATTGTGGGTGGTGGAAATGGTATTTTATACGAGACTGCAGGAGCTTTGGGAGCTGGAGAACACATTTTTATAACGGCAAAGTTACCCGATTATATCCGTGTTGGAAATGGTGACGACATTACAGAGAAATATATCTTCCTGACCACCTCCCACGATGGGAGCGGAAGCATCACCGCCGCATTTACCCCTGTGCGCATCGTTTGTCAAAATACCCTAAATGCTTCGCTGAAAAACATGAGCAATGTGGTGCGGATCAGACATACCGCAGGAGCAAAACAGCGTTTGGAAGATGCCCATAAAGTGATGGGATTAGCTAATAAATTAAGTCAAGAATTGGAAAGCACTTTTAATCACTGGGCAAAGATTACCGTCGGTGATGATGCAATGAAAAAGCTGATCCAGTTAGCACTATGCCCCAACAAAGAAACATTAAACCATTTGCAAAAAGGAAATTTTGACGATCTCTCAACAGTTTTTAAAAATATCGTTGATGATGCATTTGCCTACGCCATGATCAGTGAAAGCCAGCAAACCGAAACGACAAAGGGAACATTGTTCGGTGCATATAATGCCGTTACCGGATATTTCCAGAATGTCAGAAATTACAAGGATAATGAAGCCAAACTTCAATCCATTGTCTTGGGAGGAACTGCACAATTAAAGTCTCAAAAAGCTTTTGACCTGTGTGAAAATTTTGCCCGAACTGGCGCAGAAACCTTGATCATGAATTAATGATGTTTTAAATTAAGTACGGGAAATTCAAGTCTCTGCCGTACAAGAGCGACCATTATGAAATTCAAAATTGTCAACGAGATAAAAATAAGCTATTCCAGAAAAGGAAATTCTGAGAAATTGGTCGGTAGTTCACGGGATGCCGTCGAGGTATTCCGCCAGCACTTTGACCACGATGAGATGGATTACCGAGAATCATTTTTTGACTTGTATCTCAATCAGGCTCACAAAGTTTTAGGGATCAAAAAAATCTCTGAATCAGGAATTTCTTCTACAGTTGTAGATGTTCGTATCATCATGCAGGCGGCACTGCTTTGCAACGCTTCAGCCGTTATCTTGGCGCACAATCATCCTTCCGGAAATTTAAAACCTTCTGCCGAGGATCTGAAAATTACGCAAAGCATTAAGACTGCATCAGAATTTTTAAACCTTAAATTACTCGATCATTTCATTCTGACATCAACCGATCAATTGTCATTTGCCGATCAAGGTCATTTATAAATGAATTCTGTTATTAATAAAATACACGGCAATATTTGAATTGTCGTGTACTTTCAAATCCGGGCGAAAAGACGATTCCTTCCGAAGGTCGGAAACGTCTTTTCGCAGATAGATATGATACAACTACTATGACCTGCCACATATTGCTGTCCTATTTCATAAAAGTTGTGAGGTTTTGTGAATCAATTTTAATTTATTGATGATGATCTTCTACAGATCTTCCATTGCCGATATTGACCTGATTTTTGCGTTGAATGTCCTCATAAAAAGCGGCTTGGTACAAAACCAAGCCGCTAGAAGTCAATTAGAAATTTTAAGATGCATTGTCAAATTCAAAATCTACCTTTCTTTCATTTCCAAAACTATCCTTTATCCAAATACTGAACTGATGGGATTCGGAAGCTTTAGATGTATAGTAAAGTCTGAATTGCTTCTGCTTCAATGGATACTCATCATTCGGTAGATGTGGTGGGTCACTGTAATATTGAAGTTGACCAGATCCTTCGTATTGAAAATAATGAAGACTGTATGTTGTACCGTTAAAATTAGAAGAAGTCAACAGTGACAAGCGAATCTCTACTGTTTCATTCTCTGCTATGTCTTAAGGGACAGGCATAATTTCAACCTCGAACGGAAAGTCCTGCTGAATTTCCAGATCGTTGTCCTGACAAGAATTAAGTACAAAACTAATTAAGAAAATTGCCATTGAATACTTATATAGTTGCAAGATCTTTTTGTTGATTACATTTTTCATTTTACAAGCTTTTTTAAAAATTAAATCGCATTCCGAAACCAAACAAAGCGTGAAACTCACCGAGCTGACTTTTCTGCAAAAAGCGCAGCTGCCCATTGACCAAAAAAACCAAATGGTCTGTCAGATAACTTTCTAAAGATAGTTTACCACTTGCACCATAAATGAAATTCTCGGTTGCATTAATAATAGAACCATCATAGATCATTTCATTTCCCCTATTGATCTGCTCATAACCTACAAGCCCTCCTAAACCAAGATTGATATTGACATTCCGCATCAGATCTCCTCACACATAGAGACTGTAACCCCCATTGAAAAGGAAGGTATCAATCGGGATATCGTAATGGGCATACTCGCGATAATTTCTGCTGTATTCAGCCAATCCGAAGAGGTAATTACCGTTTTTGGTGTAAGAAATAACACCTGCACCTAAAGCGTAATTTTGCTTTTCAGGAGATTGTGGAAATACTGAATATGAAATTTCGAATCCTTTTTGCTTAGGGATCATTTGCTGAGCAAATGATTGAATACTTATTGTAAGTAGTAATGCGGTTGATAAAAATATTCTATTCATCTTATTTTGTTTTTACGTTTAAACTGCTGATCAACCTCGTATGGATCAGATCGGAATTTTCAAGCTGAACCTTCTGATGCCTTCCGCCATTCTTTTCCAGAATTTCAATTTCCAAGACCTGATCTTTCAGAAGGGTAAACTGATCCAATAAATAAACTCCTGATATTTCAGAATGATGAGAAGCTGTCATTGTTGGAAAATATACCCTAATCGGCTCTAACAGCTTGTCCTGCACAACCGTTTTTTTCAAATTCTTCTTATCGACAATTTTGAAATTGACCAGATCAATGTCATACGCCACATTGCTGCTGTTTTTAACCTGTAAGGTGAAATAGAATTTGCTGTCATTGACGTGCAGTGCCCGGACTGAAAACTGGATCCCATAGCTTCTGGAAGTGATGTGTTTGATGGTTCTTCTGCTTTTTGCATACAGGTTTTCTATAATCAATTCCGTCAGGGAGGACGAACTTCCCCTGAGATCTTCAAACAGGACATCCGCAATATACCGGCGCTCATTGCTTCTCTGCATCTTTAAAAGGTCATAGCTGAGTGCATCAGGATATGAACTGTAAAACACATCGAAGCTGTAGAACTTTCCGTCTTCGGTGATCACCGAAAAATTGGTTTCTTCTTCGAAGTCCCGGACTGCCGATTTGATCCGAAGAACATTTCCAACAGGTTCTGCCTTATTGGCGACCAGCAGGTCACTCCCCAAGTCGACATATCGGATTGGAGAAGGAAAAAGCAGGTGCGAGGTTTTATTGTAGGTGACCTGCATTTTGTAGGGCTCTAATCTAGCCTCTTCTAATGGAAGATATGTAAAGCTAGAATCCTGTGCCAGTGCCCTTACTGTCAAAAGCAGAAATACAACTATAGTGAGATAATGGCTTTTTATTTTATTCATTTTATTATTTTTTAATTGGTTATTTTTTTGGCACAAGCAAAACCTGATGGCCCGCTTTTACCATTACTTTTTGTTGTCTGACCCGTTTCTGGAAATATCCTGACAACCCCTGCACCACTCCTCTGCTTAAATCCGCCGCAATCTGCTGACCTGCCGACTGCGTCATCATAATATTGGTACCAGAAGTTTGCCCCATACTGCCCACAATGTCGGTCACAGCATTTTGTTCCGGTGAATAAGGAACATATAGACCAAGCTGACCATCATTGTCATGAACATTGATCTCTACAGGATAAATGCTGCCCTGATATTCTATCGACGAAATTTTCAATTGTAATCTCCCACCCTGAAATTTGCCGTTTGCCTTTAGTAAGGTTCCTGCAGGAATTTTGGTATGAGCCAGAAGCATACTTTCCAAGAGTCTGATCGTTAATGTACTTTCATTGGTCATCGTCATTGACTCTTGAACAAGACCTTTGATCGCATTCTTAGAATACCTTGTGTTTTTGGTTTCAGTCTGAGTTCCGAACAATCTATTATCATTCAGACCAGCCAGAAAGGCGCTGTCCGATGGCTCTCTGTATAAAGAAGAGACAATATTTAAGTGAGCTGATTTTACTGCTGTGAGCTGTACTTTATTTCCAGAAGGCTGCTTCACATCCTCTTCTCTTGATACAG
>Ga0157370_10003001_pt1 | contig 20032 bp, 20 predicted proteins | sample C35metaG_FD_113463 | JGI IMG/M metagenome (GOLD analysis project Ga0157370, IMG submission 113463) | Corn rhizosphere microbial communities from Kellogg Biological Station, Michigan, USA - C3-5 metaG | ecosystem: Host-associated > Plants > Roots > Rhizosphere > Soil | place: USA: Michigan...
ACGCTGGCCTTGCAGGAGGACACCGTCGTCCGGCCAGATCACCGCAACCGCGGGCTCGGGCGCTGGGTAAAGGCCGAAATGCTGCGCTGGCTCGCGGACGAAGAGCCGCAGCTCGAGCAGATCGTCACATGGAACGCAACCGAGAACGCCGCCATGCGCGGCATCAACATCGAACTCGGCTTCGTAGCGGGCGACACCTGGGCCGAATTCCAGTTCTCGGTCGACGCGCTCCTCAAACGCCTCGGTTAGCGATTTTCCTTACGCCACACGAACTTCAGGCCCGACCAGTCTTCGTCGAGTGCCGCGACCTTGACGTCGACGATGCCGGTCGGCAGCAACACCTCCCGCAGCAGGTTGTCGGTGATGTCGCTCACGTGCCCAGCGGCCTTGCGCGGCCAGGCCACCCACAGCGACCCCGCCGGTTGCAGTGCGGTTACCAGCGGCAGCAACCCCACGACGTCCGAGCTATTTCGGCAGAACGCGACGACGACGTCGACGCTTTTGAAGGCGGACGTCGAACGGCGGGCGCGCTTCGTTCGCACATCGGCAGGTAGCTCGGGGACGGACCATTCGGCTGGTGCGTCGAGCAACGCGACCGTCGAGCCGGGTTTGATGCCGAGCTTCTTCGCGAGTGGCGTGCCCGAATAGCCGGCGGGCATGTCAGAATCCGAGCCGGCGAAGCTGGGCTGGATCGCGCTGCCAGTCCTTGGCCACTTTTACCCGTAGATCAAGGAAAATCCGGGTGCCGAGTAGCGCTTCTGCCTGCTGCCGCGCCCGCGTACCGACGTCCCGCAACCGAGCCCCGCCCACGCCGATGACGATCGCCTTCTGGCTCGGGCGCTCGACGTACATCACCGCGTGAACGTCGAGCAGGTCGTCGCGGTCCTCGCGCAGCCCCATTTCTTCGACCACGACGGCGAGGCTGTGCGGCAACTCCTCGCGCACGCCTTCGAGCGCGGCTTCGCGGATGATCTCGGCGACCATCGTCTGCTCGGGCTCGTCGGTGAGCTCGCCCTCGGGATAAAGCGCGGGCCCTTCAGGCAATCGGGCGACCAGCAGATCGGCGAGCAAGTCGACCTGTTCGTCGGCCACCGCTGAAACCGGCACGATCTCGGCCCACTCCCCCAACCCCGAGACCGCCACCAACTGCTGGGCGACGGTCGCCCGATCGGCAAGGTCGGTCTTGGTCACCACGGCAAAGACGGGGGTCTTCTTCACCTTTGCAAGCTCGGACGCGATGAACCGATCGCCCGGGCCGACCTTTTCATTAGCGGGCACGCAAAAAACGATGACATCGACCTCGGCGAGCGTCGAACGAACGAGGTCGTTCAGCCGCTCACCGAGCAGCGTGCGCGGCTTGTGCAGGCCGGGAGTGTCGACGACGATCAGCTGCGCATCGGGCCGATGCACGATGCCGCGGACGGCGTGGCGCGTCGTTTGCGGCCGGTCACTCGTGATCGCGACCTTCTGGCCGACCAGCGCGTTGAGCAGCGTCGACTTGCCTGCGTTCGGCCGGCCGACGACGCACGCGAAACCCGAGCGGTGGGAGGAGGTCACGAGTTGAAGTCTCCCATCGCACCGTGGCAGGCGCGCCGGCCGTCAGCTACGTGCGGGTGGCGGCGCCTCGCCCGGCTGGACCAGGCCGCACTCGTAGGCGAGCACGACGGCCTGAACCCGGTCTCGCACGCCGAGCTTCTGGAGCACTCGGTTGACATGAGTCTTGACCGTCGCGCCGCCGACGACGAACTCTGCCGCGATCTCGGCATTCGATAGACCGCGGGCCATCAACCGCAGCACTTCGAGCTCGCGTTCGGTCAGCCTGGCGAGCTGCTCCGGTACGGCTGCGGTCGCGATCGGCCGCCGCACGTACTCGGCGATGAGGCGTTTGGTCAACGTCGGCGCCAGCAGCGCTTCGCCACTCGCGACGAGCCGCACACCCTCGACCAACCGCGGCGACGGCGCGCTCTTGAGCAAAAAGCCCGCGGCCCCCGCCTTCAACGCCTCGTACACGTACTCGTCGCTGTCGAACGTCGTCAAGATCAGGACATGAACTTCCGCGCTGTTTTGGAGCAGGCGGCGAGTCGCCGCCAAGCCGTCGACGCCTGGCATCCGGATGTCCATCAAGACGACGTCAGGAGAGGTCTCGGCCGCCAACGCGATCGCCTGCTCGCCATCTGCCGCTTCGGCGACGACGTCGATGTCGTCTTGAGCCTCGAGGATCATCCGAAAACCGGTGCGCACCAGCTCCTGATCGTCGGCGATCAGGACCTTGATCACTCCGCCGACCACAACGGGATCCGGGCATGGACGGCGAACCCGCCCTCGGGTTGCGGCCCAGCTTGGAGCGATCCTGCGTAGACCGCCACCCGCTCTCGCATGCCGACCAGACCATGGCCGCCGCCCCCGTGCGTTGCGCGCGCCCGGACGCGACCGGCGTCGGTCACGTCAACCGCTACCTGGCCGGCGTCCATGCCGATGCGTATCCGCACCGGCACGGCACCAGCGTGTTTGGCGGTGTTCGTCAGTGCCTCCTGCACGATGCGATAGACGGCGAGGCTCATGCCCGCGGGAACGGTCGCCGGGTCGATGTCGACCGCGAGCTCGACGTTGAGGCCGGCGCGCCGCGACTGGTCGACCAGCCGGGGCAGTTCCCCGATGCCCGGCTGTGGCTCGAGGCCGACCTCTTCGCCACCCTCGCGCAGCACCCCGAGCAGGCGGGCCATCTCGCCGAGCGCCTCACGCCCGACACGCTGCACGGATCGCAGCGGCTCTGCGGCACCCGACGGGTTGCGGGCGAGTACCTGCTCGGCCGCATCGGCCTGAACGACCATCACGGTCAGGGAGTGCGACACGACGTCATGAAGCTCTCGCGCGATCCGCAGCCGCTCTGCGGTTGCGGCGCGGCGGACTTCCTCCTCCTGCTGCCGTTGGAGTTCTGCCGCGGTCAGTTCGAAATGCACCGCGCGGGCGGTGCGGCGGCGAACGGTCAAGCCCATCAACCACATCGCGGCGAGGAAGACGAACGCGAACGCGAAGTTCGAGAAGCCTTTGTGCGCAACCACGGTTTGGACGCCGCCGCTCGCAAGCAGCAATGCCGTTCCGGCGAGCCCCGACCGCCAAGGTGCGTGCGAGCTGAGCGAGTAGCCAAGTATGACGAGCGCCAGGAGGTCGACGATCGGCTCCTGGATAGGCACACCCGTCGCCACCAGGACGACGCCGAGTACCGCAGCAAAGGCTGAAGCGGCGAGAGGTGCGGTCCGGCGCCAGGCCACCGCGGCGGCGATACCGATCTCTACCGGGTAGGCCGCCGCCTTCGGCTGGATCCTCGTGTTGAGCGCGACTTCCAGCACGGCAAGTACGACGACGACCGCAGCAAGCAGCGCATCAACGCGATCGGGTCTCCATTTCCGCCACACGTTGGAAGGGTACGGGCGCGGACCCGCCACGACGTCCACTTCGCGGTTGATAACCCGGTCAACCCGAGGGTTGACGGCAAAGATCGCGCCGCTGACAGGTGTGGCGCGCGAAATCCGCGCCCAGGTTGACGACCGCCGGTCCGTCGGATCCGTACGTTCATCGCGGCCAACGCATCGCGGCCAACGAAGAGCCAAGCCAATCGAACAGGAGCCGGCCATGCCGTCGAAACTGCGTCAGTCACTCATCATCGTCGCCTCGATCGTCGCGGTTGCGTTCGTCATCGCGGGCAGCGAACGGCACGCCCAGCACGGGGCCAACGCGGTCATCGGGGCCGTCGCCTGGTTCACGTTCCTCCCCGGCCTGCTCGTGCTCGTGGCCCTCGGGGTGGCAGCCGTAGCAACGGTCGCCCGTAACGCTCGCGTCGCGCGACGCGGCCAACGCTGAAGACCCACACAAGTCAGGAGAACCCTCGAATGCATCGCATGAGACGAATCGGTGCGATCACCGGTGTCGCTGGCATTTCCCTGGGCATCGTCGTGCCCGGGTCGGCAATAGCTGCGACAAACCAGTCGGCGAACAGCACCGTGCGACCAGGTCATTCCATTCAGGAGGCCATCGATCACGCAAAGCCGCACGCCGTTATCACTATTTCGGCGGGCACGTATGCCGAGAACCTTCTCATCACCAAGCCGCTGACCCTGCGCGGAACCGGGCATGTGGTCATTCAGCCCGGCACGACCATCGCGCAGAACCTGTGCACCGAGGACGAAGACGGCTCGCCAGAGAGTGACAGCCCGAACAACGTCGGCATCTGCATCCTCGGGCGCTTCGGTACTCCGGCGTCCGACGACGATGTTCCGCCCGTGTTGGCGCCGGTCGCCCATGTCACGGTCGAGAACCTGCGGATCACAGGGTTCAGTGGTCAAGGCTTGCTGGCGTTCGGCACCGACGATCTGGTGGTCTCGAACGTCGAGATTGACCACAGTGCTGACGTCGGCCTGTTCAGCGAGTCCGGCACCCGGTCGACTTTCGTCGCCGACCGCATCCTCCACAACGGCGCCGCCGGCATCCGAGTAAGCGACTCGCGTGACGTGACCATCAACCGCACGGTGTCATACGACAACCATGACGGAATCCTCATCCTGGACTCCGCCAAGGGCGCGGTGACGAAGACACTTCTCACCGGGAACTGCGCCGGCCTCGCGGTTATCGACACTGCGGACGGCGTCGCCGCAGGTGCGTTCATCGTGCGCGGGAACGCCATCCTGGCGAATAGCCGGTACTGCCCGCCTGGTGAGGCACCATCGGAAAGTGGCGTCGGCGTCGGGCTTCTCGGCACCACCGGCATGGTCGTCACCGGCAACCTGATCGCGGGAAACGCGAGTCAGCCCGATCCGGGCACGGGAGAGCCTGCACAGTTCGGTGGGGCGGCACTCCTCTTACTCGACGCCACGACGTTGACCGGCGGTGCCACACCGACCCAGAACCGCATCAACGGCAACCTGTTCTTGCACAACGAGCCGATGGACGTCGTGACGGACGGCACCGGATCGGGAAACGCATTCGCAAAGAACACGTGCCTGCAATCGGCGCCCGCGTCGATCTGCAGCTGAACCCGGGGTGGCGGTCGGCGTCGCGCCGGCCGCCACTCGGCTCAGCCCCCTAGCAGCGTCCCGAGCAGACCACCAAGACCGCCCGAACCGGAGCTGGTGGGTGACGGCGAAGGGGACGGCGATGGGGACGGCGTCGTCGTGCCCGAGCCCGACGAGCCGGAGTCCCCACCGAGCAACCCGGAGACGGTTCCCCCCAGCCCGTCAACGGTCGATCCGAGCGTGTCGCCAACGCCGTCAACGGTCGATCCGAGCGTGTCGCCAACGCCGTCGACGGTCGAGCCGACGGGGCCGCCCACGGTGTCGCCGACGCCGTTCACGACACCGCTCACCGTGCCTCCGACACCGGACGTCACCTGCTGAACCGTCCCGGCGAGCCCGGAGCTGCTGCTCGTTGCGGCCGGCGATACCGACGATGCCGACGCCGCGGGCTGTCCGCCGGTTGCACTCGCGGGTTGCGAAACGGGCGCGGAACTCGGATCCGAGGTCGGTGGCACTGTCGGCCCGACAGGAGGAGTCGCGCTCGGCTGCAGGGTAATTCCGACGGCTGGAGACCCGCCACTCGCGCTTCCGGTGTTCGGCCCGGTCACTGCAACCCGCGGCGCAGCACCGACCCAGCCCTCGCTACCCGTCCCCGAGTCCTGCTGCGTGCTGTGCGACGTATTCGCCGTTGCCGCGGCGCTCACGCCGGCCCCGCTACCGACAACGACAGCGCTCGCGACGCCGCCGAGCATCACAGTGCCCGCGCCGCGCGCGACCGTGCCTGCAACGGCAGGCAGCCCGCCGGCCGGCGCGGTGCCGACAACCGGCAGCTGACCGATCCAGCTCGCCGGCCCGAGCGCGCGCCGCAGTCGGGGTGTCGAGACCGCGAGGAGTGCGCGGACGACGTCCGGATCGAAATGCGTGCCGCTGCAGGCGACAACCTCACGAAGCGCCGTCGTCCGCGAGAATGCCTTCTTGTACGGCCGGGCCGCCGTCATGACCTCGAACGCGTCGGCGAGCCCGACGATTCGGGCGCCCACTGTTATCTCGTCGCCGCGAAGCCCGGCGGGATAGCCGCTGCCATCGAAGTGTTCGTGATGCTGGACGACGACCGCCGCGTGCTCACCGAGCCAGCCGGCAAGAGGAGCGGCGAGGCGCGCGCCAACCTCGGGGTGCAGCCGCAGCGATTCCCACTCATCTGCGGTGGGCTTTCCGGGCTTGCGCAACAGCTTCGCGGGTACTTCGAGCTTGCCAATGTCGTGAATGAGCGCCGCCCACCGCAGCCGGTCACAGTCGGCACGCGATAGGCCCATTTCGGCAGTGATCATGTCGGTGAAGACGCGGACCCGATCCGAATGTCCGCGCGTCACCCGATCGTGACGGGCCAGCGACGCAACGAGCGCAAGAATCGTCGTCGCGGCCTGCACGGGTTCGCTGTCCGGTACGCCCTGTGCGAGCAACTCCAGATGCTTGATCGATCCGGCTTCCCGGGCGACCTTCCAGCGCGTCGGTGCCTCGCCGGGAAACAGGATCGAGAGCTCGAGCAACGCGGCCAGTGGCAATAGCCGCCGCAGTTGCCGGCGCGCCGGCCAGGCGAGCAATCCGCACAACACGACGACAAGTGCAAGCCACGCCAGCCGGGCACCGAGCCCGTGCGGGGCGGGGATCAGCCGAGTGACCACGAACGACGCCGCAACCGAAACCGCGACGGGTGCAAGCAGCACAAGGCCGCGAATCAGAATCGCCACGCCGCGGCGCGAGCGCCACCGTTCGGCGCCGGCAGTCGATCCATCGCGGTCTTCGCGTGGTGTGGAGCTCATCGTTCCACTGTCGGCCCCCGGAGCATCAGCCGCGAGAGCCGATCGCGAGCCGCTCGTCGTCCGTTCGGACGACGCAAAATCGGCAAAAGACCTACCGGAGAGGGCTTTCAGCCGAGTTCGGTGAAGATGGTCACCTGCAGGCCGGCCGGAGCATCGAGGCGTGAATTCAGCGAATCCCACGGTGTGCGGGTCGGTTCTGCGATCAGTTCGGCGCCGGCGTCAACCAGCTCGGCCGTCGCAGCCCGTGAATCGGCAACCTCAAAAGCGATCCGGACCTGGCCGGCGACCCGGCGTCCGACTTCGACCTCGTCAACGTAAATGGCGTGTGCGGGATCCGCGAGCTCCAAGGTCGCACGCCCGGCATCGAGGATCGCCACCCGACCACCCGGGGACTCGAAGGCTGCCTGCTCTGCGAGACCGAGCACGTCGCGGTAGAACGCGAGCGCTTCGTCGTAGTCGGACGCCGTCACCACCACCCGCAACTGCTTCACACGCATCGAGTCGGACGACGCGTCGAACCGTGCCTGCACCGTTCCGGCCGCATCGGCGAGGAAAATCGGCGCGCTAGCAGCCAGATCGGCGACCACGGCGCGGTCAGCGGGGGTAACCGCGTCGGACGTCGAAACGACGGCGGCCGCCTCGAGCGTGGTCGCTCCGCTCGCGACTGCCATGGCGACCGCAGCCCGCAATGCCGACAACTGCAGAGACGGCAGTGCCACCGTGGTTGCGACGTAGGTGCGACCAGTGTCGTCGCGAACAGCCGCGCCCTCAGCCGCAGCGTTGCGGGCTCGAGCGGAGCGCGCGAGGGTAACCAGCTTGGCGTCTTCGGTGTCCAGCTCAGGCGATTGAACCCCTTCAGCCATCGCGGCCGCGCCTGCCTGCACCCTCGACGCTGTTGGCCGCCTCGACCGTGTCGACGACGACGTCGGGCCGGGAAAGCTCGGTAGCGCTTGGAATCTCGCGCTGGTGGTTGCCGTCGGGCGACGGTTCGTCGTGCGCGTTTCGCACCACGACGGTCGCGATGCGGTTGCGCCGGCCGCGCGCCCCCTCGGCGAGCAGTTCGAGCTCACCGACCCGCACCGTCGCGCCAGGGATAGGCACCCGGCCGAGTGCATGCGCGAGTAGGCCAGCGACGGTCTCGACGCCGTCGTCCTCGGGTTCGAGCTGGACGCCGAAGATTTCCTCGAGCTCGTCGACCGGCAGCCGCGCGGTCACCCGCACCGCGCCGTCAGGGAGTTCTTCGACGCGCGGCAACTCCCGGTCGTACTCGTCGGTGATCTCGCCGACGATCTCCTCGATGATGTCCTCGATCGTGACAAGTCCCGCGGTGCCGCCGTACTCGTCGACGACGACGGCGACGTGAATGCGCTCTGCCTGCATGTCGCGCAGCAATTCGTCGACCGGCTTGCTGTCGGGCACGAAAGTCGCCGGTCGCATCAGCGATTCGACGCGCTCGGTCGATTCAGAGTCGCGGTACTCGTAGGTGCGCCGCGCGAGGTCACGCAGGTAGGCGATGCCCACCACGTCGTCCTCGTTCTCTCCGACCACCGGAATGCGGGAGAAACCGCTGCGCAGCGCAAGCGACATCGCCTGCCGCAACGTCTTCGTGCGCTCGATGAAGACGATGTCGGTGCGCGGCACCATCACCTCGCGCACGATCGTGTCGCCGAGCTCGAAGACCGAGTGGATCATCTGCCGCTCGTCGCTCTCGATCACTTTGCTGGCTTCGGCGAGATCGACGAGGTCGCGCAGTTCAGCTTCGCTGGTGAACGGTCCGTCGCGAAAACCGCGGCCGGGAGTGAGCGCATTGCCCAGAGCGATCAGCAGTCTCGGCAACGGGCCGAGCACCGCGGCGAGCCGGTAGACGATGGGCGCCGCCATCAAAGCGACGCCGCCCGCGTGCTGGCGGCCGACTGTGCGTGGCGATACCCCGACGACGACGTAGCTCACGACGACCATCACCGCCGCAGTGACGAGGACCGTCGACCACGAGTACTGGAAGATGCCGACCGCCCAGACCGCGACCATGACTGCCGCGGCCATCTCGCCGACGACGCGCAACAGCAAGACGAGGTTGAGGTAGCGCGGCGGTTCGGCGACGACTCGCCGAAGTGCAGCCGCGCCTCGGCGGCCTTCGCGCACGTAGTCCTCGACGCGCACGCGGGAGACCCGCGAGAGCGCGGCGTCGGCGGCGGCGCAAAGGCCGGCAACTCCGACGAGCAGTGCGGCGCCCACCGGCAGCAGGACGTTTCCTGGGGTCACTGCTCGGGTCTTCCGGACCGCCACGCGGTCAGCAGTTGCTTCTGGAGCCCGAACATTTCTCTGTGTTCGTCGGGCTCGGCGTGGTCGTAACCAAGCAGGTGAAGAATCCCATGTGTGCAAAGCAATTCGAGCTCGTCTTGTACCGAGTGGCCGGCCTCTTTGCCCTGCTTTTCGGCCACGGCGGGGCACAGCACGACGTCGCCGACCATGCCAGGATCGGCGTCGTCGTCGGGGTCGGTGTCGACGCGGCCGGGGCGCAGTTCATCCATCGGGAACGAGAGCACGTCAGTGGGCCCGGGCTCGTCCATCCAGCGCTCGTGCAGGTTGGCCATCTCGCCTTCGTCGACGAGCAGGATCGACAGCTCGGCCAGCGGATGAATGCGCATCGCGTCGAGCACGTGCCGCGACAGCGCGACGAGCCGAAGCTCGTCGACCTCGATGCCCGACTCGTTCGAGACCTCGACGCTCACGCCCGCCCCTGGTGGCCGTTACGCCGCCGCTCCCGCCCGGCGTGCGGAGCCGCGCTCTCGTTGTTGTTGGCGTCGAAACGCGCGTAGGCGTCGACGATCGCGCTGACCAGCTTGTGCCGGACGACGTCAGTGCTCGACAAGTTCGTGAAGTGCACGTCGGGAATGCCGTCGAGAATGTCGCGCACGACGCGCAAACCGCTTTGCGTGTTGCCGGGAAGGTCGACCTGCGTGACGTCGCCGGTGACCACCATCTTCGAGCCAAAACCCAAGCGGGTAAGGAACATCTTCATCTGCTCGGGCGTGGTGTTCTGCGCCTCGTCGAGAATGATGAACGCGTCATTCAGCGAGCGACCGCGCATAAATGCCAGGGGTGCAACCTCGATCGTTCCGCTTTGCATGAGCCGAGGAATCGAGTCGGGCTCGATCATGTCGTGCAGCGCGTCATACAGCGGCCGCAAGTAGGGGTCGATCTTTTCGTAAAGCGTGCCGGGCAGGAAGCCGAGCCGCTCGCCGGCTTCGACGGCAGGTCTGGTCAAGATGATGCGGTTGACCTGCTTGGCCTGTAGCGCCTGCACGGCTTTCGCGACCGCGAGGTAGGTCTTCCCGGTTCCGGCCGGGCCGATGGCGAAGATGACGGTGTGCTTGTCGATCGCCTCGACGTAGCGCTTCTGGTTGACCGACTTCGGCCGGATCGTGCGGCCGCGCGACGACAGGATGTCGACGGTCAGCACTTCGGCGGGGCGCTCGGGTGTGGCGCTGCGCAGCATCGCGACGCTGCGCTCGACGGCGTCGGGCGTCAAGACTGTGCCACTGCTCAGCAGCGCGACGAGCTCTTCGAACAGCTGGGCGACCACCGCGTTCTCGGCCGGCTCGCCGGTGACCGTGATCTCGTTGCCGCGCACGTGGATGTCGCTGTCGAAGGCGCGCTCGATGATGCGCAGCAGCTCGTCACGCGATCCGAGCAGGCTGACCATCGAATGGGCACCAGGAACCACGATGCGGGTCTGGGTCGAGGTGGTGTCGGGCTGTGCATGGGCGCGCACGGCTCTACCTTGTTCGCCTGGCATGGCTTGGCCTACGGCCTGCTCGCGCCTGCTCTCGTTTCTCGGGGACCATCGTGACCCGCTTATCGTACCCGTGCGCACGCTCCGCCCACCGTTCACGATCATAGGCGACACCGCGCGGCACATCGAGACCCCGCGCGGCCACATCGAGAGCCCGCCCGGGCAGATCGAGTGAAGGGTTTGCGTGGGGTCGACGCGCCGCGAGGCAACGAAAACCCTTCACTCGGCGGGTGGGTGCAGCCCGGCGAGCGTGGCGCGCGCCCAGCTCAGCCGAGGTGGCCGAGCGGCCGGCCGCCCAGGACGTGCGCGTGGGCATGGTGCACGGTCTGGCCGGCGTCGGCCCCGGTGTTGAACAACAGCCGGTAGCCGCTGTCGGCCACGCCCTCATCGACGGACACCGCGTGCGCCTCGCTGACCAGCTCGGCAAGCAGCGCCGGGTCTGCGGCGAGCGCCGCGACGTCCGGGAAATGATCTTTTGGAACGACGAGCACGTGGGTGGGTGCCTGCGGGCCGATGTCGCGGAAGGCGAGCGTGCGCGCGGACTCACGCACCGTGTCGGACGGGATCTCCCCCGCGACGATCTTGCAGAACAGGCAGTCTGACATCGGCTCTCCAGGATGGGTCGTGCTGGTGTGGCGGCTGGTCGGACAACATCGTCATGCGGTAGACCTTGCCCGGTAAACCCTCGCACGAGGTTGGGCGTCGTAGCGGCATGACCCGATCCGTGGGAGCCCTCATGATCGACCCGGGGAGTCGAGCGTTGCTAGGGCAGTTCGAGCCGGCCACCGCCGACGAAGCGGTCGTCGAGCTCTACCGCAGCCATTACGCCGGGCTGGTCCGGCTCTCAGCCATGCTGGTCGGGGACCTCGGTACTGCTGAGGAGGTCGTGCAGGACGCGTTCGTCGCCATGCACGGTTCGTGGAACCGGCTGCGCGATCCCGACAAGGCGGTCGCCTACCTGCGACAGGCCGTCGTCAACCGGTCGCGCTCCAAGCTGCGGCATCGCGCCGTGGTCGCGAAGTACCAACCCGAACTGCCGCCTGACGTGCCGAGCGCCGAGACCTACGCTGTCGCCGCCGCCGACCGCGCCGAAGTCATGGCGGCGCTGCGGGCGCTGCCCCGCCGCCAGCGCGAAACGCTCGTCCTGCGCTACTACTCCGACCTCACCGAAGCCCAGATCGCCGACACGCTCGGCATCAGTCAGGGCGCCGTCAAAAGCCACGCCTTCCGCGGCCTGGCCGCCCTTCGCACCCTCCTGGAGAAGACGTCATGAACGACCACACGGGCCACGACCCGGAATGGCCGGACGACGAGACCGCCCGGCGGTTGCGCGACCTGCTCGGCCACGAAGCCCGCTCGATCCAGCCGTCGCCGGACGGCCTCGCTCAAATCCGTGACCGCATCCGCGCGAAGCGCGAGTCGCGCCGCGGCTGGCTGCGCCCGCTCGCGGTCATCGGCGCGGCGGCAGCAACGGCCGCGATTGTGATCGTCGCGGTCGTCCTCGTGCCGCAGGGTGGCAAGAACCACAACTCGCTGCCGGCCGCAAGCGATTCGACGTCCACCAGCTCGCCGCCGCCGTCGTCGACTCCGCCCTCAAGCCCCGCGCCGTCGATCACCACGCCGCACGACGTGTACATCTACTACATCGGAGCGAAGGCCGACCCGCAGCAACTGCTGTACCGCGAGGAGGTCGTGCGCGAGAAGCCGGTCGACAACGCGTTCATCCACGACGCCGTCGACGCGCTGCTCACCACCGCTCCCACCGACAGCGACTACATCAACCCGTGGCCGCAGGGCACCACGATCCTGGGCGCGACGATCAAGAACGACACCGAGGCGATCATCGACCTCTCGCCCGAGGCGAAGAACGGCCCTACCGGGCTTGGCGCGATCGCTGCACAGTCGCTCGTCTACACGATCCAGGGCGCGGCGCCGAAGATCGAGTCGGTCGAACTGCGGATCGGCGGCCAGCCGGTCACCTCGCTGTGGGGCTCGCAGATCAGCGACCCAATCACCGCCGAGCCGGCGTGGCAGGCGTTCGCCCACGTGTGGATCACTTCGCCGACGCAGGGCGCGACCGTCCCAGCGAACGTGTCGTTCGGCGGCGAGGCCATCGTGTTCGAGGCGACGGTGAACTGGCAGATCCTCATGAACGGTCACGTGCTCAAAGAGGGCCACACGAACGCCGACAAGGGCGCACCCGAGCAAGGCACCTGGCACGACAGCGTGACCCTCACACCGGGCACGTACGAACTGCGCGCGTTCGAATCGTCGGCGAAGGACGGTAGCCCGACCTACGTCGACAGCAAGACGTTCACCGTTCAGTAGAGGCGTTCCAGCGGCCGCTGCCTGCAAGGACGACAGCGGCCGCAACCGTTCCGGCAGTCGACGTGCGCAACACGGTCTGTCCGAGCCGGTAAGCCTTTGCACCAGCGGCCTCAAACGCGGCAAGCTCATCAGGACTGATGCCGCCCTCCGGACCGACGATCAGCACGATTTCCTCGCCACCGGCCGTCAGCTCGGTCAGCGGCCGCTCGGCTTCCTCATGCAAAACAACACCAATAGCGGACGGCGACGCGAGCCGCGCGACGATTTGCTGCAGCCCTTCCATCTCAGCGATTTTCGGAATTCGCGGCCGGCGAGCCTGTTTCGCCGCCTCTTTCGCAGTGGCTCGCCAACGCTCGATGCCCTTGGCTGCACGCGCCGGATCCCAGCGCACGATCGACCGGCCGGCTTGCCAGGGCACAATCGTGTCGACGCCCACTTCGGTCATCGTCTCAACGGCATGCTCGTCGCGGTCACCTTTGGCCAAGGCCTGCACGACAGTCAGAAGTGGTTGCGGAGGCGGGATTTCGACACGAGTAAGCACTCGCGCCTCGATCGCCTGGCCGGTGACGGCAGCGACTTCTGCCGAACACAGCAACCCGTCGCCGTCCGCTAAATCAAGTTTTTCTCCGACGGTGAGTCGCCGCACCTTGGCTGCGTGGCGACCCTCGGGCCCGTCGAGCAAGACCACCTCGCCGATCGTTGCGGCGCGCAGCTTTTCGGCGTCCGCAAAGAAGAGCGGCGCCGTCACGCGTGCCTCAGCGGCCGTTGAACGCGTCGCGGATGCGCGAGAACAGGCCCTGACCGCCGGCCTTGAAGACGCCCTCGGGGAACTCCTCGCCGCGCAACGTTGCGAGCTTGTGCAACAGTTCTTCCTGCTCGGCGTCGAGCTTGGTCGGCGTCTGCACTTCGAGATGTACGTGTAGGTCGCCGCGACCGTTGCCGCGAAGCCGCGGAACTCCCCTGCCACGCAAGGGAATTTCGGCGCCCGACTGTGTGCCCGGCTTCACCTCGATGTCGACCGGACCGTCGAGCGTTTCGAGCTTCAACGAGGTGCCGAGCGCCGCCGCGGTCATCGGCACCGGTACGACCGCGTGCAACTCGGTTCCCTGGCGCTCGAAGACGGGGTGCTTGCGCTCTTCGATCTCGACATACAGGTCACCGGCCGGGCCACCACCGGGCCCCACCTCGCCCTCGCCGGTGAGCCGGATGCGCATGCCGTGCTCGACCCCGGCAGGGATCACAACGTTGATGGTGCGGCGCGCCCTGATGCGACCGTCGCCCGCACACTCCGAGCAGGGATGGCGGATCACCGTGCCGACACCGCCGCACTGCGGGCACGGCCGCGAAGTCATGACCTGGCCGAGGAACGAACGGGTCACCTGGTTGATCTCGCCCCGGCCCTTGCAGACCTCGCAGGTATCGGGATGGGTACCTGGCGATGTGCCTGCGCCGGTGCAGGTCGGGCAGACGACCGCTGTGTCGATGGTGACGTCACGGGTCGCCCCGAAGACGGCGTCGGCGAGTTCGATGTCAACGTGGATGAGCGCGTCGTTGCCCTGGCGCACCCGGCTGCGCGGACCGCGATGGGCGGTGCCGCCGCCGAAGAAGGCGTCCATGATGTCGCCGAGGTTGCCGAAGCCCGCGCCAAAACCGCCGCCCATGCCGTTCGACGACAGTGGGTCGGCGCCCATGTCGTACATCTGCCGCTTGCTCGGGTCGGACAGCACCTCGTAGGCCGAGGTCACTTCCTTGAACCGCTCCTGCGTCTCGGTGTCGGGATTGACGTCGGGATGCAGTTGGCGCGCCAGCCTGCGGTAGGCGCGCTTGATCTCCTCGGGCGTCGCGTCTTTGCGCACGCCGAGAGTGGCGTAATAGTCCTTGGGCAAGGTGCGGTCCTCTTAGCTACGTCTACGGGCGATTACCGTGTCACGACTCGGCCAGGATGCGGCCGACGTAGCGCGCAACCGCGCTGACCGCCGCCATCGTGCCGGGATAGTCCATGCGCATGGGTCCGAGCACGCCGAGGCTCGCGAGCGCGCGGCTCCCCGAACCGTAGGTAGCGCTCACGACTGACGTGCTGCGCAATCCTTCGTAGGCGTTCTCGTCGCCGATTCGCACGGTGAGTTCGGACGGCCGGCTCGCCTCGCCGAGCAGCCGGATCAGCACGACCTGCTCCTCGAGCGCCTCGAGCACCGGGTGCACGGTATCGGGGAAGTCGAGCGCAAGCCTGGTGAGGTTCGAGGCGCCGCCGACGACGACGCGATCGTCGCGGCGATCGACCAGCGATGCAAGCAGGACGGCGACGACAGCGGACGCCGCGGCGCGCGACTCGCTGGGCTCGGCGTCGACGAAGTCGGTGAGCAGGTTAGGCACCTCAGCGACAAGCACGCCGGTGATGCAGTGGTTCAGCCGAGCGCGCAGCGCGGCGACGGTCGTCTCGTCAACGTCGACCGCGAGCTCGACCACCCGCTGCTCGACCCGGCCGGTGTCGGTGATGAGCACGAGCATGACCCGGGTGCCGCTCAGCCGGATCAGCTCGAGATGGCGCACGGACGAGCGGTCGAGGCTCGGATACTGCACGACCGCGACCTGGCGCGTCAGCTGGGCGAGCAGCCGAACGGTACGGCGGACGACGTCGTCGAGGTCGAGCGCGCCGTCGAGGAACTGCTCGATCGCTCGGCGCTCTGCCGGGCTCAGCGGCTTGATCGTCGACAGCCGGTCGACGAAGAGCCGGTACCCCTTCTCGGTCGGGATCCGACCCGCGCTCGTGTGCGGCTGCGCGATGTAGCCACCTTCTTCGAGCGCCGCCATGTCGTTGCGCACGGTGGCCGGCGAGACGCCGAGGTGGTGCCGCTCGACCAGCGCCTTCGAACCGACCGGCTCGTTGGTGGAGACGAAGTCCTGCACGATCGCGCGCAGCACGTCGAGCTTTCGATCATCGAGCATTCGTCCACCACCTCTCCGGCGCGTCGGCTGGCACTCGTTCTAGCACTGGTTCTGGCACTCTTTGACGCCGAGTGCCAGTGTACGGCCGGATGCGCCCGAGGAACCGCTGACTCGCACGGATGTGGACGGCCGTTCGGCCGCTCAAGCCGGACGACGAGGCCGCCGATCTTGTCGCGGACCGACAAACCAAGCCCGACAGATCGAGGGTGGGGACGACCGTGCGTCGCTACAACCTGGCACCGCTGAGCACCTCTTTGTTCATTCAGGCCGCTCTCACTGCGTTCTTCACGCTGGCTCCGCTGGGCGGGGAATCCGGAAGCTGGCGGGCGTTCGAGCTGCTGATCGCAGCGGTCGCCGCCGCCGTCGGCGTGTTTCTGCGGAGCGGGAGCCCCCAGTCGCGAAACGTCGTGCTCGGGTTCGAAGCGATCGCCATCGCGGTCGGCGCGATCGCGCTCGTTTCGCAGCACATGTACATGCCCGGCACGATCATCGGTATTGGCGTGCTGATCCGCGTCGTCAATCTGCCGTCGCAAGCGCCTGCGCCGGTTATGCCCGCGGCCCCGATGCCGTTCGGTCAGTTCGGCGGCGCACCGTGCGACCCGGCGACCGGCCAGCCCTACGCCCCTCAGCCGTACGCGCAGCCGCAGTACAGCGCCCAGCCTCAATACGGTGCCCAGCCTCAGTACGGCCAGCCGCAATACGGTGCCCAGCCGCAGTACGCGCCGGCGCCCTATCAAGACGCGGCTCCGATGCCGCCCGCCGCGCCTAGCCCGTACGCGCCACCGCCGTCCGACCGGCCCTAGACCCTGAAACTCGCGCTTGGACCACGTTATTGCGGTGTCCAAGCACCAGTTTCAGGGTCCAAGGCCCGTGCCGCTGCCACGCCGTCAGCCGAGCAGTCGCCGGACGACGCCGTCTGCGAGCAGCCGGCCGGCGAGCGTGAGCACGAGGCGGCCCCGGCGAAGCGAGGCGGCATCGAGCAGCCCGGCGTCCGCCTCGAGCGTTGCGGCCTTCACGCCGACGTCGTCGAGTTCGCGGACGTCGAGGCCTTCGGCCAGCCGCAGCCGCAGCATCACGTCCTCGATGCGCCGGGTTTCGGCGTCCAACTGCTCGCGGGCATAGCCCGGGCTCAGCCCCTGGCCGACCCGACCGGCGTACGCCTTCGGGTGCTTGACGTTCCACCACCGCAAGCCCCCGACATGGCTGTGCGCGCCCGGCCCGACGCCCCACCAGTCGTCGCCGCGCCAGTAGGCCAGGTTGTGCCGGCACTCACCACTCGGACGTGCCCAGTTCGACACCTCGTACCACTGAAACCCAGCCGCGCTCAGGGCCTCGTCAGCCATCAAGTAGCGATCAGCGAGTACGTCGTCGTCGGGTGCAGCGAGTTCGCCGCGCCCGACCCGAGCCGCGAAACGGGTACCTTCCTCGACTATCAGGGCGTACGCGCTGATGTGATCAGGCCCGGCATCCAGTGCGGAGCGCAAAGACGCCAGCCAGTCGTCGTCCGACTCACCTGGTGTGCCGTAGATCAAGTCGAGGTTCACGTGCTCGAATCCGGCGGCCCGCGCCTCGGCGACGCGTTGTTGCGGCAGTCCGGGCGTGTGCCGGCGATCAAGGATCTGCAGCACGTGCGAGCGGGCCGACTGCATCCCGAAGCTGATGCGGTTGAAGCCGGCTTCGCGCAAGCCGGCGAGCGAGCGAGCGTCAACCGACTCGGGGTTGGCCTCGATCGTCACCTCCGCGCCGGCGGTCAGGCCGAAACGGTCGGTGATCGCACGCAGCATGCTGGCGAGATCGTCGACGGAGAGCACGGTGGGCGTGCCCCCACCGAAAAACACTGTGCCGACAGGCAATTCAGCCCCGCCTAACACCCGACGCGCGAGTTCGACCTCCGCGATCGCATCGCCCGCGTAGGAGGCTTGGCTAGCTCCTCCGCCGAGTTCAGCTGCCGTGTAGGTGTTGAAATCGCAATAGCCGCACCGGCTCGCGCAGTAGGGCACGTGCAGATAGAAACTGAACGGTCGCGAACCGAGCTGGGCGCGGACGCCGGCCGGTAACGCGCCGTCCGCAGGTACCGGTTCGCCGTCCGGCAGGGTAGAAGGCACGAAATCCATGGTGCAGGTCGAAGCGCATCGGCGCACAATCGATGTACGCCGAGGAGGCGGTCGACTGGTGCTCTGGCTCGCGATCTGGCTGCTGGCGGCGACCGCGGCGATCTATGCGGCCGCCTCGGTGTCGGCTGTGCGCGTTCCGCTCCGGGTGCGTCTGGCCGAAGCGATCTCTCGCCGTTACCGCAGGTGGCGCCCCTTGCCGGTGCTGACGACGAGTCCGCCGATCGAGGAGATCGCCGCGAACTTGCGGCGGCTCCAAGGCTGGCTCGACATCTACGCCGAACCGCAGCCCGCACCCGGAAAAGCCACCAAGCTGGTCGCGACGACGCTCGCCTACGACCGAGTGCTCGTCGATGCGTGCCACGCACTCGAGATCCCGGAATCGCTCGACGACACGCGCGGGCTCGATCGCGAAGCCGAACGCCTTCGCCTGCAAGCCGCATTGGCGGACGCCGGCTTCGTGCTCACCGCTCGACGTCGCACAGGCAGCTGAACTACTCCCTGCCGTCCTTGCCCGCGGTCGGCGACGTCGACAGCGCCGCGATGAACGCTTCTTGCGGAACCTCGACCCGGCCCACCATCTTCATGCGCTTCTTGCCCTCTTTCTGCTTCTCGAGGAGCTTGCGCTTCCGGGTGATGTCACCGCCGTAACACTTGGCGAGAACGTCTTTGCGCATCGCCCGGATGCTCTCGCGCGCAATGATCCGCGACCCGACGGCTGCCTGGATGGGTACCTCGAATTGCTGCCGCGGAATGAGTTCGCGCAGCTTCTTCGTCATCTCGACGCCGTACGAATAAGCCTTGTCCTTATGGACGATCGCGCTGAACGCGTCGACGGGCTCGCCCTGCAGCAAGATGTCGACCTTAACCAGATCGGCCACCTGCTCGCCCGTCGGCTCGTAGTCAAGGCTCGCGTAACCGCGCGTGCGTGACTTCAACTGGTCGAAGAAGTCGAACACGATCTCGGCCATCGGCATCGTGTATCGCAACTCGACCCGGTCTTCGGAGAGATAGTCCATGCCAAGCAAATTTCCCCGCCGTCCTTGGCAAAGCTCCATGATCGAGCCGATGTAGTCGCTCGGGGTCAACACGGTCGCGCGCACGATCGGCTCGTACACCTCGGCGATCTTCCCGGTCGGGTATTCGCTCGGGTTCGTTACGACGACCTCGCCGCCGTCCTCGCGCACGACGCGGTACACGACGTTGGGCGCGGTCGAGATGAGGTCGAGGTTGAATTCGCGCTCGAGCCTCTCGCGCACGATTTCCAAGTGCAGCAGGCCTAAGAAGCCGCACCGGAAACCGAAACCGAGGGCGGCGCTCGTTTCGGGTTCGTAGGCCAACGAGGCGTCGTTGAGTTGGAGCTTGTCGAGCGCGTCGCGCAGCAACGGGTAGTCGCTGCCGTCGATCGGATAAAGCCCGGAGTAGACCATCGGCTTCGGGTGCTGGTACTCGGCCAGTGGTGTCGCCGCCGGCTTGTTCTGGGTCGTGACGGTGTCACCGACGCGGGATTGCCGAACGTCCTTCACGCCGGTCATCAGATAGCCCACTTCGCCGACCCCAAGCCCCTCGGTCGGCTTCGGGTCGGGCGAGATGACGCCGACTTCGAGCAATTCGTGCGTGGCGCCGGTCGACAGCATGCGGATGCGCTCGCGGGCCGGCAGGTATCCGTCGACCACCCGCACGTAGGTCACCACACCTCGGTACACGTCGTACACCGAGTCGAAGATGAGCGCCCGCGGCGCGGCGTCCGCGTTGCCGACGGGTGCCGGCACCTCGCGCACGACGTGGTCGAGAAGTTCCTTGACCCCCTCCCCCGTCTTCGCGCTGACTTTCAAGACGTCGGACGGCGAGCAGCCGATGATGTGCGCCAATTCGTCGGCGTACTTCTCCGGCTGGGCGGCAGGGAGGTCGATCTTGTTGAGCACCGGAATGATGTGCAGGTCGTTCCCGAGTGCGAGATAGAGGTTCGCCAACGTCTGGGCTTCGATGCCCTGAGCTGCGTCGACGAGCAGAACCGCGCCC
>Ga0157370_10003002_pt1 | contig 20024 bp, 11 predicted proteins | sample C35metaG_FD_113463 | JGI IMG/M metagenome (GOLD analysis project Ga0157370, IMG submission 113463) | Corn rhizosphere microbial communities from Kellogg Biological Station, Michigan, USA - C3-5 metaG | ecosystem: Host-associated > Plants > Roots > Rhizosphere > Soil | place: USA: Michigan...
TCTTTTTATTGATGAATGAACTGGTATCAGACTTTTTGATGCCAAAACTAAGGTCTAAAACGATGAATATTCATCCTGTATCTCTGTTGTTTCTTTTACTGGCGATGGGCGCTGCCTTTGGACTATTGGGGGTATTGCTGGCAACCCCCATGGCGGCGATCATTAAAGCATATTACGAAGAATTCTACCTCACAAGATTTCCTGAAGACCCGAAAATGGAGCAGCGGATAGACGATATTGTGTACCATTCTTAGTCTTTACTAATGAGCATTCCGCCAACAACTGCCTGCTCTATAAATGCAGTTTCCTCTTTAGTGAGTTTGGTTTGTTTCCCATTGGCAGATACAGTAAGTGAAGAGTCTGAAGAAGGGGCTAACATCCCCATGCCAGCCCCTATGCTCATAACAAATAGGTAAATTATACACCTAACATTAAAGGAGTCAAATAGTTTTTAGATATGTGAAAATTTCAGGAAGACTGCCTGAAAAAAAGAAAGGGAGAATAATCATAAAGATTACTCCCCCCTTAAATTAACGCTCTCGGGTACAAATATACGACCCATATCTATATTTGCAAATTTTTATTTTTTTTTATGTACCTCTGTTGGTTATCGGTTACATTACCTGCAAGATAAACGGATTGTTTTGTTATATATATTTATACAAAAAATAAACAAAAAATTTGTAATTATGCGTTTCCAAAAATCGGAAAACTTTATTTGATTTTATTTTATTGAGCATGGAAATTATTCTGCGATACACATTTATTGGCTTGAATAAACGAAGAAATATATATCATGTTTTTCATTTTTGTTTAATGCGTATTGCTTTATAACTGCGAGATGGATGCAAACCAACCAACAATTCCTGTAGAAGAACAATTTAAGATCATGGCCGACAGTGTGCCGGTAATGATCTGGATCTCTGGTACAGACAAATTGTGTTACTTTTTTAACGGCGGCTGGCTCAGATTTACGGGCCGCACTATGGAACAGGAATATGGGAATGGATGGACCCAAGGCATGCATCCGGATGATTTGCAGCATTGCATGGATATTTATTCTTCTTCCTTTGATTCCAGGAAAGAATTTAAAATCGAATACCGTTTAAGAAGACATGATGGTATGTACCGCTGGCTGGTAAATACCGGAGCTCCGCATTATGATGCCAATGGAGAATTTACAGGGTATATTGGGTCTTGCACAGATATAGATGAAATATTGACAGGAGAAAGGCTCATTAGCAAAAACATTACAGATCAAGCGTTAAGAGATGAACAGGAGCTTAATGAAGAACTGGCCACTGCCAATGAGGAACTCGCTGCTTCAAACGAAGAACTTTCAGCTACCAACGAGCAGCTCCTGCAAACTCAGGAAAGTCTGGCCTCTTTAAACAACCAATTGGAAGACATCGTTAATTTTCGCACGAAAGAATTACTTGCCAGTCAGCAACGTCTTTACAGTATGGTCATGACCACGCCAATTGGTATGACTGTGTTACGTGGAAAAGACCTTATCATTGAAATTGCCAATCAACATATTCTGAATATCTGGAACCGGCCTGCAGAGGAAGTGATCAACATGAAACTCATCAGTGCATTTCCTGAACTTGTTGGCCAGCCTTTTCCAAAACTGCTCCAGGACGTTTTTATTACCGGAAAAGCTATTTCTATGTCGGAAATTGAGGTAGATATTGTTTCTTCCGAGGGTAAAAAACATTTGTATGTGGAATTCTCCTACGATCCTCTTTTTGACACCGAAGGTAAAGTTGAAGCTATACTGGCTACGGTGACAGATGTTACAGAAGTAGTAGAAGGAAGAAAGCGCCTGGAAAGAAGTGAACAGGACCAACAAGCTCTAAACGAAGAACTCAGTGCAATCAATGAAGAACTAGCGGCCGCTAATGAAGAGTTAATTGCTTCACAAGACAGCCTGCATTTGAACATGGAACAACTGGCTGAAAGTGAAGCACGTTTCAGAAGCCTGATTAGCCAGGCACCTGTTGGCATCTGTATTATCCGTTCGAAAGACCTGATGATACAGGAAGTGAATGACGCTTATCTGGAACTCGTAGGTAGAAGGCGATCGGATATGGAGAATCGGACCATCTGGGAAGCTGTTCCCGAGGCCGCTGACAGTTATGCCCCGATTATGACTGAAGTGATTGAAAGTGGCACGCCGTTCAATGCCAAAGAACACGAACTGGTCCTTATTCGAAAAGGTATTCCTGAAACTGTCTACGTAGATTTTGTTTACGAACCCGTAAAAGATACAGATGGAAAGGTAACCACAATTATGGTCCTGGCAATTGAAATTTCAGACAAAGTTATTGCCCGGCGTAACATTACAGATGTTGAAGAAAGGATACGTCTGGCAGTCGAAGCAGCAGAGATTGGCACCTTCGACCATGATCTATTGACCGATGAAATGGTTACGTCAGATCGTTTTGATGCGATTTTCGGCTTCGATCATCCTGTACCAAGAAAAGAAATTCTTGCTGCTATTCATCCCGACGATCAGGAATATGTGAGCCAAACCAGGGAGAATGGTTACATGAATGGAAAGATATTATACGATACCAGGCTGATTCATAAAGATGGATCTGTCCACTGGATCAGAGTATATGGAAAAGTCTACCACAATGCTGCCCAAAAACCGGTACGTGTTCTTGGCACCATTCTCGACATCACAGAATTCAAAAGCCTGCAACAACAGAAAGATGATTTTATTTCTATTGCTAGTCATGAACTTAAAACTCCAATTACCAGTTTAAAAGCATCGCTGCAATTGCTGGAAAGATTTAAGGACAGGCCGGATACACCAATGATTCCAAAACTGATAGAGCAATCGAGTAAAAGTATGGTTAAAATTAGTGAACTGGTAGAGGACCTGCTGAATGTGAGTCGCATGAGTGAAGGGCAAATCCAATTAAACAAATCCAGTTTCAACATCGCTGATCTGTTGAAAAATTGCTGTAACCATGTTCGGGCGGCGGGAAAACATGAGCTCATTTTCGAGGGAGATCTTCATTTAAATGTCTTCGCAGATGAACAGCGTATTGATCAGGTGGTCGTTAATTTTGTCAATAATGCTGTAAAATACGCCCCGGATTCTAAAGAAATCTACCTGATTGTACAAAAAAGAGAGGAAATGGTCTGGATTGGCGTTAAAGATAATGGTCCCGGTGTTCCTCCGGGAAAACTCCCGCACCTTTTTGACAGGTATTATCGGGCAGATTCTTCTGGTTTCCAGGTGTCAGGTCTTGGTTTAGGGTTATACATCAGCGCAGAAATTATCAAAAGGCATGAAGGAGAAATTGGTGTAGATAGTGAATTGGGCAAAGGAAGTACCTTTTGGTTTACAATCCCTCTGGAAACCAAAGCTATTTAAAAGCTATATACCTCAACTACAGATAGATATTTCAAAATAGGTTAGGTACTTTGAAAAGAAGATGGTAAATTAGCCCTCCTGGATGTAATATTTTATTTACTTTCATGAAATCTTATTGCCTTCTATTTCGTCAATCATGTTTTCCTATTCAATTAAGTGAAAAATATTTTAAATAACCTCTTAGATACAGGCTTACCACCTGAAGCTGGCTTTATACAGGAGGCTAAAATGAAATCTCACAATCAGATGTGTCTGATTTGTGCCATTATAGGTTTAATTCATTCTTATATAGGCCGGGACTCTTTTCCTTATTTAGTAAACATGCTCATCCTCACGGTTATATTTTTGACTGGTTTTTTACTCAGTTATTACCAGCAAATGAAGTGGTCTGTCTACTTTATTTCACTAACAATGACGCTCTGGATCATAGAAACATCCATTGGCTTCGGAGCTGAATTGGGAGAACAAAATTATCTGATCATCACCATTGTAAGCATTGCTATTTATTACTCGAGCGGAAATTACAGGTACATCCGAATTGCGGCTGTAATAGGCGTTTTTATTTTCATTAAGCTATACCAAAAATATCATAGTCCATTTTTCCCCTTACCCGCTGCTGCTGATTATATCTATGCTTTCAATATCTGTATGCCATACATAATTGTGTGTATGATTTGCCTTAATATGGTCAAAAAAGCACAACGGTCTCAACAGCTTGTCGAAAAACAAAAAGCAGTGCTCCTTGATGCTATACAATTTAAAGATCAAGTCTTTTCCATTATTGGTCACGATATGCGCTCTCCTTTAATCAGCACAAAAAACATGTTACAACTCCTGGAAGAGGACATTTTGCCCGCTGATGACCGTAAAACATTTTTTAAGCAATTACACTCGAGTATAGATGTATCTGTTACTACTTTAGAAAATTTGCTGCACTGGGCTTCTGGAAAACAAAGTGTACAGCATAAAGAAACCAATGCAGAAGAAATCAACCTCTTCCCAATGATCGAACAGGTAATGATATTTTATCAATATCCTGCCCAGCACAAGAAAATTTCTTTTATAAATGAAGTACCTGACCCAACTCATGTCATCGCGGATGCGGAGCAGATTGCCTTTGTGATCAGAAATCTAACCAGCAATGCGATTAAGTTCAGTTACATTGGCCAACAAATCATTTTCCAGGTGGAAAATCCGGATGCAGATACTGTTCTGATCCGTATTAAAGACTCCGGGACAGGTATTGAGCCCGATGTGTTGCCTATGCTTTTTGACCTCGGCAAACGTTATTCTGCAAACGGAACTACTGATGAAAAAGGCACAGGACTAGGCCTTATCTTTTGTAAAGAGTTCATTGAAAATAACAACGGAAATATCTGGATTGAAAGTGAACCAGGTCATGGTACAACTATAAAATTCAGTCTCAGAAAAGCCACAAACTAAATTATTGATCCCACCATACCCGGCCGGTTAGTACATCTCCTCCCTGGAGCCTCGCTACCGCAGCCTGGTAATTCACCGTATTGTTCAGGATCTCGGTAGAGAGATAAATCATTCTCCGGGGAATTGTCCCGCCTGTAACATTACCTGGGTAGTTTACAGGGATCAGTATCGGATAACCAGACCTCTTCCAATTCAACCAGTTTTCTATAAAATTAAAGGTAGACCCCGTAATGAGCCAATATTGGGTATTGATCGCCTCCAGCGCTTTTTCTTTTGAACTTTGGTCCAAAGGGTGGCTGGACAGGTAGGCATTGATCTTTGAAGTCTCCATCGTAGCCTGAACGTCTAATTGTGCCATAGACTGGAAAGCAGCGTTAATTCCATTTGCATAATGATCTGCTGTACTGCCACTGATGTTCCAGCCCCTAAGCTTCGCTTCGGCAAGTAAGAATTCTGTTTCTCCGTAAGTCATTATAAAGTTCGGACCACCCAGTTTCAAATAAACCGAGGTTACCGGCCGGGAATATTTACCCAGTGGCGCAATATCAGATCCAGATCCAGAAGCACCGGGATAACCTGTTGAGTTACGAATGTCTGTTGCTCCCCCAAGAAGATCGTACCCGTTGGGTAGCCCCATCTGCACCGACCTATCTTTATTTCCGGCCAAATTTTCATTCACACTATTGGCCAGTCCAGGTTGAGGCACCTCACTGATGACATCCAATCTGGGATCCTTATCTTTCTTTAACTGATCTATAAATGTTTTGCTCCAACGTATTTCTCTATAGTCTGAGAGCGTACGAAGCGCTATGGAAGTTCCATTCTGGCTGTTGTAATTAGAAGCATCTGTCTGAACTAAAGCATTATCCGTCACATCGGCAAATGTTCCACCGGCACTCGCTTTCTCTGCCCATTTCTGTGCCATCTCCGGATCTACTTTGGTTAAACGCATCGCCAACCGAAGCATTAAAGAATAACCAAATTTCTTCCATTTATTAATATCCCCCCTATAAATCAGATCAGCCGTCGGCTTTGGTTTTGCAGGATCCAGTTTATTGATCGCATTTTCAAGGTCTGACAGCATAGCTTTATAAATATCCTGTTGCCTGTCGTAAACCGGGTATTTTATCCCCTGTTCAGACTTATTCGCCTGACTATAGGGTACATCACCATACATATCAGTAACTCTTTGCATAATCAACACCACCATAATATCGCCTATGTTGATCAGGTTTGTATAACCACCTTCATCTTTCTGAACTGCAAGATGTTGCATTTGACGGATGGTTGAGGATTGAGTATACCCCTGATCAAATATTTTACCCTGATAATCGGTGAAATTTGCGGCATTGATATACTTATCTCCATTGTTGTAGTAATTATAAGTCGAAGCAAGTACCTGCATCATGGTGCTTTCATAAAGTAGCTGATAGTAGCCGATATTGGCATAATTAAATTGTGCAGTAGATAGCAGGTAATTAGGATCATAGTTATTACCTGAAGATTTGGTAGGATCTGTATTGATCTGATCCAGCTGGCTTTTTGTACAGGCAGCCAGGAACAAATATCCAAACAGCACCAGTGAATATAATTTTAGCCTTCTCATCTATCTAAGTTTAAAATTCATATTAATCCCAAAAGTCCGGACTGCGGGTAAAGAAGCGCCCTCTATACCCGCATAAGCTAGGCTTGAAGCAAATTGCGATTCAGGATCAATATTATGTGTATACTTTAAAAATGTCAATAAATTACGTCCAACCAGATCTATAGAGACCGCTTTAAATGCTTTGGTAAAACGCGGCACAAAGGTGTATCCGAAAGTAAGCTGCCTGAATTTGATAAAACTTCCGTTGAGTACAGACAGAGCCGATATGTTACTGGCCAGTTGCGGATAATAGGTGTAGGCGGGTACATTTATCGTATTGATAGAGCCATCGGCTAATACACCTCTGGCAACAATCCCCGCTTCCCTACCCGCCAGGGTTGCTTTATTCAATCCATATACATAGGAATAATTTTCACTGGCAGAAAGCACTTTGTTGCCAAATTTAAAATCAATCAGCCCGGAAAGCCTGAAATTCTTATAAGAGAAAGTATTACTCAGCCCTCCGTAATAACTAGGCAACGTTCCGCCCATAGGCTTAAATTCCCCTCGCATGGGAATCCCTGTGTTGTCAATAAGGATATTTCCATGCTGATCCCTTTTATAATCGTATGCCATGATCTGTGTAATGGACTGCCCCACAACCAGTGCAGTATTGGCATTTAAAGGTCTGTATTTCCCTGTCAGAATATAATTACTGGAACCGTCAATAGAGATTAATTTATTATCAACATGGCTCATATTAAATGAAACATCCCACTTGAATGCATTGCCTTTTACTGGCACACCATACAACAGAATTTCGATCCCCGTATTCCTGGTTCTTCCAAGGTTTACATAGGAAGAATTGAAACCTGTAGTCACAGACTGCTCAACATTGGTGATCTCATTATTGGTGATCCGGTGAAAATAGGTCAGGTCCAAACCCAGGCGGCTGTTAAAAAAGATCAGGTTCATACCTGTTTCATATTCATTCAATACAAAAGGTTTAAGATTATAATTCGGCAGTATCCTGGAAAAATTACCCAATGGTATTCCATTTACAGAAGTATTAGAAGAATAATAAGTCTCGGTTGCATAAGGCAGTGCAGGTTCGCCACTTGTTTTGGCAAAACTCATTCTTAGTTTTCCATAGTTCATGCCTGGCAGATGCAGCAATTCTGAAAACACGAAACTTCCGGAAAAGCCCGGAACAAATATTCCTCTGTTACTGGACGGCAGGGTTGAATAGATATCATATCGTCCTGTAGCAGAGAAATTCAGATATTTTCGATAAGAAAGATCCATAGTATAATACGCCGATTCAGTGGCCAGTTCAAGGACAGTATAAGTCGAATTTATGCTTTGCAGGTTAGAAGGGATATATAAATAGGGTGTTACAAACTGCGACCCTACGTAACCCAGTGTTTCTGCCCTGCGTTTTCTGAAATTGGCCCCTGCTGAAACATCCAGGCCCCAGTACTCGTTGAGGTCTTTTTTTGCGACCACCAAAACATCCGCATTCAGTTCGGAGGTTTGTACCTCATTTAAAGCGTTAAGTGCTCCTTGTTGGTTAATCGTAAAAGCGGTGCCAGTTGGGAGTACATTCAGCAAATGATCATTGCTCACATCATATCCAAATCTTCCCTGAGCATAGACATGATCTGAGAAATTGTATTTCGCTGTTGTTGCAGAAATAAAACGGTTTCTTTTGGTATCATCTACCTGTTTATTGATGACGAAGTATGGATTGGTTTTATACTCATCATTATTCCAGCCTGTCTCCACTCCTGTCATCAGGTTGTAGCCTGGTGCAAGATTTGACTGCTTTGCACTGGTAGCGAGGAACTGAATTCCATAATTTGGGTTAAGGGGGCCATCACTCAGGTAAGACCTGTTCTTGCCCATTTCGTAGATATAATTTCCGCTAAAACTGATGTTTAATCTGGGGTTGATGGTATAGGCCGCATTCAGGTTAAAGGTTTTTCTGTTCAGGTTGCTGTTTTTAATAACTGAACTTTGATCAAGATTAGATGCAGAAATCCTAAAGGTCGCTTTTGCTGTTCCGCCAGAGGCAGAAACCGTATTTACCCAGGCCGGTGCGGTCCGGTAAAACCGGGCTATATTATCTTTTACAGGAGAATATGGATTGAGCAGTCCGTTAAACTGAATAACGGGTTTTCCATCCATTTGCTCTCCCCAACTCAATAGACCTGAAGCGATGGCACTTCCAATATCTGCAGGTCTTCTATTCTGTGCGCCCTGACCATACACATATTGGTAATCTGTATTATTAATAGCCCGGTCAAAAGAAAGGTTCATATTGTACTCCAATTCCGGGCTTGTGTTTATACTTCCTGTTTTAGTGGTTACCAGAATTACCCCGTTTGCTGCTCTGGCTCCATAGAGTGCCGAAGCGGCAGAGCCTTTCAAAACGGTAACAGATTGAATATCATCTGGGTTTAGGTTACTAATCCCGTCTCCATAATCTGCTCCCCCGTATTCTGTCGCACTTCCTCTTTGCGTGTTGTCGATAGGAATCCCATTTAAAACATACAAGGGAGATCCTGCGCTCATACTTGCCGCGCCTCTCAATAATAAACGGGAGGAAGATCCAGGCCCTCCATTTACGCTGCTGACATTCAGGCCAGCAACTTTACCTTCAAGCGAAAGCACAAAATTGCTTTCTCTGGCCCGGGTAAACTCCTCACCCTTTATAGTCGTTACCGAATAACCTATCCGTTTTTCTTCTTTCGGAATATTTAATGCCGTCACAACAACTTCATGCAGTTGATTAGAATCTGTTTTTAAAACAACCTGCACAAGCGCTGTCTGATGTTCAGCGAGCGATATACTTTGGGTCTGATACCCAATATGGGAGATCGTCAGGGTTTCATTCAAATTCAGGTTCATGCTGAACCGACCTTTGTCATCTGAAGATGTTCCATAGCCGGTAGGATTGATCCTGATAGATGCATTCTGAACAGGTTTACCTTTTTGATCACGAACGAGGCCTGTAATGGTACTTTTCGCCACTTCTTCATGCGCCACACTGATCACAATCAGCGCATTGGGAAGTAAGGTACAGGTATATCCCGTATTTTTCAGCAGCTCTTCCAGCAGGGGTAAAACTTCTTTGTCTCTGACTTGAATGTTCATATCCTTTTTAGGTAAACGCCCCTGATTATAAACAAAATGGTAAGTCGTTTGCTTTTTGATCGCATTGATTACCCTTTCAAAATTATTGGTATGAAGAGTCAGGTTCACTTTTGTCTGGGCATGGGCATTTGTAAAAAGCAGCAGAATGATGATCAATACTGTTGTTAGCCTCATTGGACAGATTGTGAATTTGGTATAGGTAAAGTTCAGCAATACAAATGAATTTCCCTAGATGTAAACCTAATAAAGGTAGACATTGTTGCCTTTTACCCTATAACGAAAAGGTGTAACAAGCTGCAGGGAGAACAGGGCCTGGTTTAAGGTTTCTTTTTCAAACTCACCTGTAAATTTGAGGTCCCGGAGACTATTATTGGTAAAAACAATTTTAACCCCGTACTTCCTGGAGAGTTGATTTGCAATGGTCTCAAAGGTTTCATTTTTGAAAGCAAGTTTATTTGTCATCCAGAGTATTTCCATAATACTGCTATCCTGCTGGTTATAATAACTCTGCTTCTCTAAATGATAATTAGAATCTTTAAGTACAATTTTATCTGCTGGCTTTAACAATACCTTTTCATTTGGATTGTCTGGAAAAGTAACCTGGATACTTCCCCTGAGCAGGGTTGCTTCTTCTGTACGGTCATTCATATAGGACTTCACATTAAATGCCGTGCCCAGCACGCGGATATTCATTTTATCAGTATGAACGATAAATGGATGCTTATGGTCGCTGGTTACCTCAAAATAGGCCTCACCAGTTAAATATACTTCTCTGCTATTTCCTTTAAATGCAACGGGATATTTTAAAACTGATTCGGAGTTAAGCGTTATCTTTGTGCCGTCCGGAAGGTGCAGGCTGGAAAGCTGTCGGCTGGGGGTTTCAAGCTGTTTCCATTCTGTTTCAGCCTTATCAGAAAATTTGCCGGAGAAAACTTTATAAGTTCCGGCAGAAACAATAAGAATAAATAATACAGCGGCTATTTTTCGTACCAGAGAAAACCGGCTTTTCATTCTCCTTACCTGTATGGATGCCTCTGCCTCCCTTTCCGGAATATCTGTCCTGCTTTTGATCTCCTCAAAAATATCGGCAATGCGGTCATAGGGCTTTTCATCCTGCTGCCAATACATCACAAGGGATTCATATTCCTTTCTATAGGCTTCGTTTGAAGAGATAAGCTGGCTGAATTCTGCTAATTCTTCAGCATTGATCTCTCCCGACAATCTTTTCCCTAATAATTCCGTGAATCGCTCTTCTGTCATTGGTGTTGGGTATACAATTAGTTAGATACCTTTTCTGGTAAAAAATGCCTACAGCATCAAAAAAAATAATTAATTAGATAAACAGCGAGCGCAATACTTAAAATTTTATTTCCAGGATCGTCTTTTAAGAGAGACTGTTTATAGGATTGTAAAACGAGCCTCAATTTGGCTATAGCTCTAAAAAGCTGCGTTTGTACTGTTCTTGGTGATATTTCCAAGATCTCTGCCACTTCTTTATACCGCAATCCATTTTCCTTAATCAGTCTGAACACCATTTTGGCCTGCATAGGCAGGGTTTCAATAGCCTGGTCCAGCCGATGGTGCATCTCCTTCCTTTCTATGATCTCCTGCGGGTCAGCGGTGTCGACCAGGAGGATATTGCCAGAATCCTCTATTTCTACCAAATGTATGCTGGAGTATTTTTTATTGTATTTAAGCGACTGGTTTTTTACAGCAACAAACAGATAGGTTTCAGGAAATTCTATATCCATTAGTTTTTTTCTGTTGTTCCAGCATTTTACAAAGATTTCCGAAACAATTTCTTCAGCTGCCTGCCGGTGAGAAGTATAATGGATACAAAATTTGATCAGCTTATTAAACAAGGCATAATAGAGGCTTTCAAATGCTTTTGTATCGTCATCTGAACAAAATCTTTTCCAAAGCTCTGTTAAATCTGGTTTCAAATCAACTGGTTATAGTGATGCAAATTAAGAATTAAATTTTGAATTTATCCAGGATTAGTTTGAAACAGCAAGTATCTATAAATCAGACCTCTGAAAAATAAAACCGGCACAGATAAAAAAAAATAAAATTTGTTGTAGGCAATTTCTGTCCAAAAGGGATTCATCCTTTTATACCGGCAGGATTTTAAGTAATTCCTCTGGTCACTAATCAACAAATATAAACTTATGAGTATGAAAAAAACATTACAATGTACTTTTTTGCTGCTCTGTGCTACCGCAAGTACCTTTGCAGGTACAGATACGGAGGCATCAGTGAAGACCTTCATGCACCGGTCTGCCAGAATCGCAGCAAATCCTGTTCAGGAATTTAAGCAGGATGCAGTTCACGGAACAGTAAAGGACAATACCGGGACCACCCTTATTGGTGTTACGGTAATTGTCAAAGGCACCAAAACCGGTACGCAAACCGATGCAAACGGACAGTTTACCCTGGCGGCAAAACCAGGCGATGTGCTGGTATTCAGTTATCTTGGATACAAAAGCCAGGAAGTAATAGTTGGCGCTACTAAAACGATTAATCTTACTTTAGAGAACGATAATAATGTATTGAATGAGGTCGTAGTGACAGCATTGGGTATTAAAAAAGCGACAAAATCCTTGACTTATAACGTTCAGACTCTGGGCAGCAATACAGTAAATGATGTCAAAGATCCAAGTTTTGTGAATAGTTTAACAGGTAAGGTTGCAGGCTTAACTTTAACGCATTCATCAGCACCAGGGGGATCAACAAAAGCAGTTCTTCGTGGAAGCAAATCAATTGCAGGAAATAATAATGCCCTGTATGTAGTTGATGGTGTGCCCCTCCCAAGCTTGTCCGGATCTGCGCTATCTGATGGCTTCCAACTCTCCGATTCAGGAGATGGTATTGCAAACCTCAATCCGGACGACATTGAAGAGATCAGTGTATTGAGCGGAGCTTCCGCTGCTGCTTTATATGGTGGACAAGCATCCAATGGTGTAATTTTAATTACTACAAAAAAAGGTAAGATCGGTCGACCATCCATTAACTTTAATTCCAGTGCAACATTTGATAAACCATTCATTCTGCCAAAAGTTCAAAATACTTATGGGGCGATGAACACGGGCGATTTTAGTGGTTGGGGAACAAAAGCCTCTACTCCGGGAAGCTACAATCCTAAAGATTTCTTTAATACAGGCAAAACATTTACAAATTCCATTTCCATTTCTGGTGGTACAGAAAAAAACCAAAGTTATTTCTCTGCCGCGGCAACGAATGCACAAGGGATAATACCAAATAACAAACTAGACAGGTACAATTTTGCCTACAGGAACACAACTTCTTTTTTTGATGATAAATTAAAACTGGACGCCAATGTGGAATATACATCCCAGAACTTGCAGAATATGCCGGGACAAGGTATATACTTTAATCCTCTGACCGCCGTATACCTGTTTCCAGGCGCTTCAGCCGATTTTAATCAATATAAAGCTTACGAAACATTTGACCCAACAAGAAATATCAATATACAAAACTGGCCATCTACTTATTTTGTAAATGATCTTGCTTTACAAAATCCATACTGGACGGCAAACAGGGATGTCTTTGCAACACAAAGAAACAGGATTTTAGGATCAGTTACTGCCAAGTATAATTTTACAAGCTATCTGAATTTACAAGGCAGAATGAAAATAGATAGAACAACAGATTTTGGTACAGATAAAATTTACGCCACTACCATCCCTATCTTGGCAAAAAACAGTTTGAATGGTGCTTATACGGAACGAAACAACCTTAACAGCCAGACTTATGCAGATTTGTTGTTAAATTTCAATAAGACCTTTGATCAATTTAGTCTAAATGCCACAGCTGGTACGAGTATTTTAAACAACAAAATTAGAACAACCAGTATAGGCGGACCATTAGATACTTACAAAATACCTAATTTCTTCAGTTTATATAATATCAACCCGGCACAACTCTCCATTAATCCGGTGCCATACGGATATGTAGCTAACCCAGATTACAGAAATCAGAATAAAGCTGTATTTTTCACTGGAACTTTAGGGTATCACAATTATTTATTTTTAGATGTAACAGGCCGGAGGGATTGGAATTCAACTTTGCCAAAACCATTTTTTTATCCATCTGTTGGTTTGAGCGCTGTAGTTAGTGAAATGGTTAAATTACCAGAAGCAATCTCTTTTGCAAAATTAAGGGTGTCTTATGCCCAGGTGGGTAATGCCATTCCCGATCAATATGCCTATGCTGCTGCTGCTGCAACTTATCCAATCTCAAACAGCGGTATAAGTTTGAGTAAAGGTTCTTCATTAGGCGCAGACCTGAAACCGGAAAAAACAAAATCTTTTGAGGTCGGTATGGATTTGAAATTTATACAGAATAAGTTGAGCTTCATGGCTACTTATTATAGAACAAATACATTTAATCAATTTTTCCGGTTAAATCCGGCAAATTCAACAGGAGTTGCATTTTACGATTTCAACGGTGGACAAGTTAGAAACCAGGGATTGGAATCCTCTTTAAGTTACAATGGCGATTTTGGCGATGTAAAGTGGACACCAACTATTAATTTCTCTTTTAACCGTAACAAAATTATCTCGGTATTAAATTATATTGATCCATCTACCGGATTACCGGCCCAGGTTGGAAATTTCCCATTGGGAGGCAGTTCATATATACGTGAAGGCGGCTCTTACGGAGATATTGGATTGTATGATTATGAGCGCAATGCGAACGGAAGTCTGGCCCTGGACAGTAAAGGCTTGCCTGTATTCTCTAAAACCAATTTAATATTCGTTGGAAATGTTAATCCTAAATATCTGCTGAGTTTCGGGAATAACCTGCATTATAAAAACTTTAACCTGAGCTTCTTGCTGGATGGACGTTTTGGCGGTAACGTAATGTCTAATACAGAAATGAAACTGGATAATTATGGCATGTCACAAAGAACAGCTCAAAGCCGTGACAACGGTGGCATGAAGTATAACAATAATGATATTACAAAAGATTATTATCAAACTATTTCAAGCCAATTGTCACCGACGTATGTTTACAGCGCAACCAATATCCGGCTACGTGAATTAGCATTTGGTTACAGCATACCAGCAAAGGTCTTCAATAATAAAATTCAAAACATTCAATTGTCAGTAATTGGAAGAAACCTATGGATGATTTATAATAAAGCTCCATTTGATCCTGAAGTGATCACCTTAACTGGAAATGGATTCCAGGGCTTTGAAAACTTTTCTTCGCCCAGCCTCCGCAGTATAGGTTTTAGCTTAAAAGTTACTTTATAATATTAAGAGATATGAAATATTTAAATAAACTCACGAAGCGTAGTGCAATTTTTGCAATGATGCTTGTAGCGTTATTTAGCGCTTGTAGAAAAGATTATGATCTGTACAATACCAATCCAAATGCATTATCTGATGCTGATTTATTAAAAGACAATACAGGTGCAGGTACATTTATACCGACTATGCAGGTTAATGTTTTTTATAATCTTCTTGACCAGAATTATATTTATCAGATCCAACAGAATTTAAATGCAGACGCATTTTCCGGATATTTTTGCCCGGTTGGTTTCGATGGCCAATTTAATGCAAATTACAATTTAAATGTAGGCTGGAACCTTTGGCCTTTTAAAGTAGGCTACAGTGGGATTATGGGGAACTGGAAAAAACTGAAGCAGTTTGCTGCTCCACAAGTTGGTGCAGTTGGAGATATTCTAAAAGTAGAGGGTATGCACAGGGTTACCGATATCTATGGCCCTATCCCTTATAGCAAATTCGGTACAAATGCGTTAACCACACCATATGATGATCAGAAAACCGTATATAACTCATTTTTTCAGGATTTAGATAATGCTATTAAATTATTAAGTGATTATGTTGTGAAAGTACCAAATGACAAGGCTTTGAGCAAATTCGATTTGGTATACAATGGCGATTATAAACAGTGGATCAAGTTTGCAAACTCTTTAAAATTAAGATTAGCTATTCGCATCGCTTATATAGACCCTTCTCTCGCTAAAACAAAGGCAGAAGAGGCTGCAGCCTTGAGAATTGATGGTAAAGAAGCTTTCTTAACTACGCAGGCAGACAATGCCTTAGTTATCGGCGGAAAAGGTATTACAACATCTAATGGATTATATATTGCTGATATTTCCTACAAAAATTCCCGTATGAATGCCTCAATAGAGTCTATATTAAAGGGATATAATGATGACCGTTTAACAAAATATTTTCAGTCTCCAGCAGATATAGCTGGTGATTATAAAGGTGTCAGAGCTGGGGCACCAACAAAAGGCTTGGGTTATGAAACAAAATTATCATCAGTTAATTTAACTGAATCCAGTCCCGTACAATATATGTGTGCTGCTGAAGTTTCATTTCTACGTGCAGAAGGTGCCCTGAGAGGTTGGAATATGGGAGGTACAGCACAATCATTCTATGAGCAGGGCATCCGTTTATCGTTTGCACAATATGGTGCAAATGGTGTTGAAGCCTATATTTCAAATGATACGGGTACGCAGGCGACTTACTCTGATCCATTAAACAAAACAGCTAATAATGTGACCGCAGGTTCTCCATTATTAAGTAAAACAACCGTTAAATGGGATGAATCTGCTTCTAAGCAAATAAAACTAGAGAAAATCATTACTCAAAAATGGATTGCTATTTTTCCAGATGGCCAGGAAGCCTGGTCAGAATTCAGACGTACTGGTTATCCCAAGATATTCCCTGTAGTTAACAACGCAAGCGGTGGTCTTATTGATACAGATATCCAAATCAGAAGATTACCGTTTTCAGATGATGAATACAAAAAGAATACAGCAGAGGTGCAAAAAGCAATTCCTTTATTGGGTGGCGGTGCAGATAACGGAGGCACCAGACTATGGTGGGATATCCCGAACAAAAACCTGTAGTTGTTATAAAAGCAATATAAATATTTAAACAAAAAAGATCCCGAGGGATCTTTTTTGTTTAAATATGATCAGACCATATACTGAAGCTATAAATTATTAAAAATCCAGACATAGTTAATAAGGATTTGACAGGGGGTTAATAGGGCTTTTGCCCCTATCAACTCCCTATGAACCCCCTGTCAACTCCCTATATAATCTGTATGGATCATATCTTCTACTTATTCCGATACAACTGCCGGCGGCAACAACTTATACATAACTGGTGTAACCAAACGGGACAGTAAAGTAGAACTGATCAAACCACCAATTAATACCAGTGCAAGTGGCGAATACAATTCACTATATTCAATCACCAAAGGCAATAACCCACCAATTGCAGTTAAAGAGGTCAGCAAAATAGGGACAAACCTGATCTCTCCTGCTTCTACAATCGCATCTTCTATACTTCGTCCCTGTGCCCTGAGTTGATTGGTAAAATCTACAACAAGCAAGGAATTTTTGACCTCAATACCCACCAGGGCTATAAAGCCTATTGTGGCTGTAAACGACAAGGTCTCTCCGGCAAAATAAAGCATAATCAAGCCTCCAACAATTCCCAGAGGGATTACCGAGAGCACAATCAGAATGCTTTTAAAGGTTTTAAACTCCAGGATCAGTACACCTAAAAATCCAAATATCGTAACAATAAGAATGATACCCAGGTTTCCAAAGCTCTCTTCTTTACTTTCCTTCTCGCCCGCTACTTTAAAAGAAAAACCTTTAGGAAATTTAAACTGGTTTAACTGTGCTGTAATTTGCTGATCCAATTGCTGTACATTATAACCCGGCTTTACAAATGCGGAAATGGTTACATACCTGTCTTTATCATAATGCCTGATCTGATTAGGTGAACTTTCAAATCCAACAGACGCTACATTTTTAAAAGGTATGTTCAGACCAGAAGCAGATGGAACATACAAACGGTCAAATATACTGACATCCTGCATGTCTGCATTTCTCGGAATAGAAACATTCACATTATAATTATCTGCCTTCCCTATATCCTCCCGGTAAGTGGCTACATTTAAACCCGCAGCCCCCAGCCTTACTGTCTTGTCAATATCTGCAGAAGCAACACCAAGTATTCCCGCCTTCTCTTTATTAATAGTTACTTTAAGATCAGTGGGTTTCACCAATAAAGGATTGTTCACATAGATGGTGCCATCAACCTTGCTGATCAGGGCAGCCACATCAAAAGCCGTTTTGCGCAAAGCCGCCAAGTCATCTGAATAGATGCGGTAAGCTAAAGGTGCTTCTACAGGCGGTCCTTGTTCAAAATCCTTAACCTTGATTGTAGCCCCCGGATAGTCTTTGAGCTGTTGTCTTAGTTTCTCTATTACCGCAACCTTTTCTCTTGTATGCAAACCTTCTACCTGAATAAAGATTTCGGCATAGTTCTCACTCTCGTTGTGCTGTCCAACATTATAATAAATCCTTGGATTTCCCTTCCCGACATTACTGGCAAAAGAACTGATTTCAGGTACCTTCTTTAATACAGATTCAACATAACGGGTTACTTTATTGGTCGTCGCCAGGTTTGTACCCTCGGGGGTTTCGATCTCTACCAGAAACATCGGCTTTTCCGATTTAGGGAACAAACTACTTCCTATTACGGGCACTAAAGCCAGTGAAGCTATAAATATTCCTCCGATAATCGTTAACGTAATGGCCGGATGTTTTAGCGCTTTATTTAATACTGTTCCATAGGTCGTATGAATTCCCTTTTTCATTGCCCTCAGCAGAAAATTTCCTTCCTCACTTTCATGCGGTTTAAGAATAATACTAGCCAGAAATGGCACTACTGTTAAAGAGACAACCATAGAAGCCAGGATAGTCGTAATAACCGAAAGCGGTAAACTCCTGATAAAATCACCCGCACCTTCCGGAAGGAACACAATAGGCAAGAAAGCAAAGATCAGCAATACTGTACATCCAACTACAGCAATACCAATCTGTGAGGTTGCCTTAACAGAAGCTTCCAGCTTACCATAGCCCATCCGCAAATAGCGTTCAATATTCTCAACCACCACAATACTATCATCCACAAGGATGCCCAGTGCAACAATCATCCCTACAATACTGAGTTGGTTAATATTGTAGCCCAGTAAATTCATTAAAGTCAATCCAATAGCCAAAGAAAGCGGAATAGAGATCATCACAACCACGGACGCCCGGGTACCTAAAGGCAATAAAGTAATCAACACCAGCAAAATAGCAATGGCAAAATCGCGGGTAAAATGAGAAAGGCGCACATCTACACTTTTAGCCTGATCGAACACCTTAACCAGGTCTATATTGGCGGGCAATTCCTTCTTAAAAGCATCTATGACCGGGGTAACCTTATCCTGAACTGCAATAATATTTTCCTTATCCTTTAAACTGGCATTCACAAAACTACATCTGTAACCATTTAGACGTGTAATATGGGTTTCATCCTCATAACCCAAAGTCACATCAGCGATATCTTTGAGGTAAACAACTTTCCCTTGTACAGAATAAACCACTGTATTTTTCACTTCTTCCAGATTGGCAAAGTTTCCACTGGTTTTGATGTTCATTTTACTATTGCCAATACTGATACTGCCCCCGGGTATATTGACATTCTCGCTTTGTAAAGCAGCAATGACCTGGTTTTGGGTTAATTTTTCCTGGGAGATTTTCTGCAGGTTCAATTTCACATTTACCTGCTGTTCCGGAACACCAGCGTAAGCTACCTTTTTTAAGGCCTTTATTTTTTCAAGTCTTTCTTTTAAGTCTTTTGCATATTTTTTCAGTGTAGTATTAGAAGCATTTTCACTCACCAATGCATACTGGTAGATACTGACATCAGAAGGCGTTTGCTTTTCTATCCGGATATCTGCTATATCAGATGGAAGACTTCCCCGTAAACTGTTGATCTCTCTCACCACCTCCTGGTATTTGTCATCAGGATTAGAACTGTATTTGTAAATCACCTGCATTACAGCAAGTCCATCGCTGATATTGGTGGTTACATGTTTAATATCGTCCAGTTCATGGATTTTCTTCTCCATTGGATCCACGACCAGTTGCTCCATATCCTTAGGACTTGTACCCGGATAAACTACAACCACAGTAAATTGCGGTGCGTGTACTTCGGGATCCTCGCTTCTGGGCATGGTAAATAAAGAGTACAGCCCAAGCGCAAATACGGCAATAAAGACAATGAGTGTAAACTGATAATTTTTTACTGCGAATTCAGGTAATTTCATCTTGTTTGTCTTTATTTATTTAATGATTTTAACTAAGGAGCCTTCTGTCAGATAAGCCGAGCCTTCCCTGATTACCTGATCTCCAGAAGTTAAACCGGAAGAAATAAAAGCTTTATTTCCTTTTAAATAAGCCAGTTTAACGGCTTTCCGCTGTGCCTTTTGCCCCACAGCTGTAAAGACATAAGCACTGTCATTCTTCCCTTCTATCAGTGCATCTACAGGAACAGAGAGCAAATCTGTTTTCCCAGCGGGATAGATTTTCACTTTGGCAAA
>Ga0157370_10003007_pt1 | contig 20010 bp, 17 predicted proteins | sample C35metaG_FD_113463 | JGI IMG/M metagenome (GOLD analysis project Ga0157370, IMG submission 113463) | Corn rhizosphere microbial communities from Kellogg Biological Station, Michigan, USA - C3-5 metaG | ecosystem: Host-associated > Plants > Roots > Rhizosphere > Soil | place: USA: Michigan...
CGGCGACGTCGATCGAGACGCCGTTGAGCACGGCGATGTCGCCGTAGCCGCTCGACACGTTGCTGACGGTCAGGAGGGTTTCCATTCGCGCCTCTTGCCGAGATAGGCGCTCACCACCTCCGGCCTGGTGAGCATGTCTTCCGCGCCGCCTTGGCCGATCATGACGCCGTGATCGAGCACGATCACTCGCTGCGACAGCGCCCGCACCACGGCGAGATTGTGCTCGATGACGAGCAGCGTCAGGCCACGCCGGTGCAGCCGATGGAAAAGCGCGATCGACTCGCCGATCTCGGTCGGGTTCAGTCCCGCCATGACCTCGTCCAACAGGATGACCTGCGGATCGAGCGCCAGCGCACGCGCGACTTCGAGCCGCCGCCGCTCGCTCAAGGTCAGCTCGCTGGCACGTTTGAAGGCGCGCTGGGCGAGCCCGATCTGCTCCAGCACGTCGAATGCGTGAGCGCGAGCCGCACGGACGGACTTGTGGTGCAACAGCGCGCCAATCATGACGTTTTCGAGAGCATTTAGCGCGATCAGCGGCTTGGCGATCTGGAAAGTGCGGCCGAGGCCGAGGCGCGCGCGCCGGTGCGGCGGCAGCCGGTTGATGATCCCGCCCCGGAAGCTGAGCTCGCCGGAGCTCGGCTCGATCTGTCCCGTGAGCATGTTGAACAAGGTGGTCTTGCCGGCGCCGTTCGGGCCGATGATGCTGATCATCTCGCCCTGGCGCACGCTGAAGCTGACGTCGTCGACGGCGGTGAAGCCGCCGAAGCGCTTGGTCAGCCCGCTGACGGTGAGGAAGTCGCCGCTCATGGCGTGGCCCTCACGCGCCGCCACAAAGCGGCCGCCGCACCGACAATTCCCTTCTTGAGGAATAACGCCGCCAGCATCAGCAGCAGGCCGAGCACGACCAGATGTGCGCCCGGCAGGCCGCCCAGCGAGGCGCGGATGAAATTCTCCGCCGGGATGATGAAGAAGGCGCCGAGCACTGGTCCCCAGACCGTGCCGATGCCGCCGATTAGGCTCAGCAGCGCGAATTTGACGCCGATGTCCGGCAGCGACAGCAAGGTCGGCGGATCGAGGAAGCGGATGAACATCGCAAACAGGGTGCCGCCGACCGATGTCAGTGCCGCGCTGATGCCCATGCCCCAAAGCTTCACCGCCAGCACGTTGACGCCGGAGGCGCGGGCGGAATCCTCGTCTTCGCGGACCGCCAGCAGATAATAGCCGAGCCGGCTCTGCCGGATCACGACGACCACCGCGAGCGTCAGCGCCATGAAGGCGAACATCAGCGCGCAATATTTCCAGCGCTCGACGAAGATCATGTGGCTGAAGCTGGCCTTGAACGGAATGAGCAGGCCCCTGGCGCCGCCGGTCAGGCTGTCGGAATAGTTCGCCAGCACCGCAGCGACCTCGTTGAGCGCCATCGTCGCAATGGCAAAGAACGGCCCGCGCAGCCGAAAGGTCGGCCAGGAAATCAGCACCGCGGCGGTCGCCACGACCGCTGCGGCGGCCGGCGCGGTGAGCCAGGGCGACACGCCGTATTTCAGATAGAACTGCGCGGGAATGTACGCACCGGCGGCGAAGAACACGCCGTGCGCCAGCGAGAATTGTCCGCCGAATCCGCCGATGATGTTCCATGCGCAGGCGAGGCCGGCCATCAGATAGACGAAGGTCAGGATGTTGATTGAGTAGTAATCGTTGAACAGCAGACCGAAGGGCACCAGCGCGAGCGACAGACCGAACAAATATTTCCCGACGATGCGTCCGAAGGGCTCGTGCACCGCGGCCCGCCGAAGCCGCTGCATGTCGGTCGCGGCCGGGGAGCCGTTGGAGATGCCGCTAATGCTGCTCACGGAGACCCACCTCCTCGGCGCCGACGGTTCCGAGCAGCCCGGACGGGCGGACGATCAGGACGATGATGAAAATCAGGAACCAGACAGCGCTCTTGAGGGCCGGGTCGATGTAGAAGCCGGCGGCGGCCTCGGTCACGCCGATGATCAGGCCGGCGAAATACGCCCCCCAGATGCTGCCCATGCCGCCGAGCACGACCACGGCGAAGGCGGCCAGCACGAAGTCGCCACCGATCGACGGCGATAGCGTGTAGATCGGCGTGAGGAATACGCTCGCTACCCCGGTAATTGCCGTGCCGAGCCCAAACGTCAGCCGGTAGATACGGTTGACGTTGATGCCCATCGTCGCCGCAGCGCGCTTGTCCTGGGTGACGGCGCGGATGGCCTTGCCCATCATGGTGTGGCGCAGAAAGAAATGCAGCGCGATGACGATCACCGTCGAGGCGACGAAGGCGAGTACGTGGCCGAGGCTGAGGTTGATGCCGGCGATGGAGAGGTTGTCGGCGCGGCCGCTCGAGGGGATGCCGAGCGAAGCGCCGCGCGTCAGCATCAGCACGAGGTTCTGCAGGAACATCAGCAGGCCGAAGGACGCGAACATCTGCATCAGCGGCTCGTCCAGCAGCGGCTGCATCAGCACGCGCTGGATGAGGACGCCGAAGACGAACATCACCGGCACGACCACGACGACGGCGAGATAGGGGTTCAGTCCGAGCCAGCTATAGGCGAGATAGGTGCCGTACATGCCGACCATGAGAACCTCGCCATGGGCGAAGTTCGTGATGCGGATCACACCGAAGATGAGCGTCAGCCCGATGCTGACGAGTCCATAGATGCCGCCAAGCCAAAGCCCGATGAAGAGAATCGTGAACAGATTTTCCATGCATGGGGCCTCGGGTGGGCGGCGGAGCGCTCGCGGCCGAACGCTCCGCCGACGGATCGCTTACCGTCGCGGGAAGTTCTTGAGCGCGACGCCGGCGCTCGCAGCCTCTTTCGGGAAGACAGTGACCGGTACGCCCGACTGCCACTGGACCACCACCGGCAGAGCGCGCGTGTTCTGGAAGTTGCTGTCGAACTTCACGCCGTAGCCGCCTGGATAGCTGCCGAGCGGCTTGTCCATCTTCGCCGCCGCGGCGCGCACCTTGTCGGGATCGGTGCTGTTGGCGGCCGTGACCGCATCGAACAACATCTGCATGCCGGCATAGGCGGTCATGCCCAGGGTCGCGGCCGGCTCCTGCTTGTACTTGGCGCGATACGCCGCGAGATAGTGGTCGCCACCTGGGCTGAACGTGTTCGGCAGGTTGGTGCGGGGATAGGAGACGACGAGCAGCCCTTCGAGCGCGTCGGCGCCGACCGCTTCGAGCGTCTCGGGCGCGTCACCGGTGACGAGATACATGATGCCCGGGATCTTGTAGCCCTGGCTGCGGAGATTGCGCAGCAGCAGGTTGCCGTCGGGCACATAGCCGATCTCGATCAGCAGGTCGGGATTGCCCTGCTTGATGCGCAGGACGGTGTCGTTGAGATCGATGGCCTTGAAGGAATGCGCGCTGACGCCGATCGGCTTCACGCCCTCCTTCTCGAGCAGCGTCTTCAGCGTGTCGGCGATCGACGTGCCGAAGCTCAGGTCCTCGTGCTCGATCCAGATCTTCAGGTCGCCCGGCTTCTTGCCGTAGGCGCCGGCGATAAGGTTGTTGATGGCCGCCACGGCCTCGATGGCGTAACTGGCGGCATTGGGACCGGTGCGGACGAAGTTGGGCAGGCCGCGCTCGGTCAGTTCCTGCGCGGTGGCGATCGTCTCCCAGTACAAGAGATTGTAGCGCTGGGCGGCGTCGCTGGCGGCGGCCGAGACCGGGCTCATATAGGTGCCGGAGAACAGATTGACCTTGTCGCGGTTGGCGAGCTGATCGACGGTAGCGATCGCCTGCTGCGGATTGGTCGCATCGCCGGTGATCATCTCGACCTTGCGGCCGAGCAGGCCGCCCTTGGCGTTGATCTCGTCGATCGCCAGCTCATGGCCGCGCGAGAGCTCGAGGCCGTATTTGGCGAGCGGCCCCGAAAACGGATTGATTTCGCCGATCTTGATCGGGTCGGCCGCCAGAGTGGCCGTCGAATAAAGTGCGCAGACGGTGCTCAGAGCAAAAAGCCACTTATGCATTCTCATAATCGCCCTCCCTCGGTTTTTTGAAATCCCGGCGGCGCCTGGGCGCCCGCCGGCAAAATGTTTGCGCGACTGTATCGTCGCCGGTATGGGGGGACTAATTTCGAGAACTGATACTAGTATGCCGTCGTCCGAATGCTGAACGCACACAGCATGCAAAGATCGCCAGCGTGCGCGCTTTCAGCGGGAAATCATGGCATCGTCACGCGGAGCGGAACAGCCAAGCTGCGGGCGCGTCAAATGATCGCGCGGTCGCGGCGGCTGCGGGCGGACCCGAACGTCCGGGTATATCCACGCCGCATACTTCTATGAGGATTCATTCGTTGCGGTAGGTCGTACCGCGCAGCACTATTTTTTTGGGTCGAATAGCTCTGCGCCGCCGGCTGTCCGCTTGCCTGCGCGGCGAAACACAACAATAGGGAGGATTTTCGGTGCGCGCTCAGGCATTCGCGGTTGCACTTCTTATTGGCGTCGCTTCGTTGTGCCGCGGCGCAACAGCGCAGGCAGATGATTTTCCGAACGGCAAGGTTCGCATTCTGGTGCCGACCGCCGCGGCCGGCGTGGCCGATAGCATGGCTCGCATCATCGGGGCGAAGGTGCAGGAGAGCATCGGCCAGACGGTCTACGTCGAGGATCGTCCCGGCGCGAACGGCAATGTCGGTGCCCAGGCCGCCCTGTCGGCGCCGGCGGACGGCTACACGATCATGATGGGCCACATCGGCTTGATGACCATCAACTATCACCTTTACCCGAAGATGGGCTTCAACCCGGTCAAGGCTTTCGTGCCGGTCGTTCAGGTGGTCTCGTATCCGGACGTGCTCGTCGTCAACAACGACCTGCCGGTCAAGACTTTCGCAGACTTCATCAAATACGCGAAAGCCAACCCGAAGGCGCTGACCTATTCGTCGAGCGGCTACGGCAGCTCGTTCCACATGGCAATGGAATTGCTGAAGAACCAGGCAGGCATCGAGGCCGTACACGTTCCCTTCACCGGAACGGCTCCGGCGCTCAACGCGCTGATGGCGGGCTCGGTCAATGTGGCGTTCACCGACGTGATCACGGCCGGCCCGTTCATCGCGGCGAAAAAGATCCGCGCACTGGCGGTGAGCGGCAGCCATCGCTTCAAGGGTCTGCCCGACGTGCCGACCGTCGCCGAGGCCGGTCTGCCCGGTTTCGTGGTCGAGGGTTGGGCCGGCCTTGTGGCGGCGGCGGGGACACCGCCGGAACGCGTGAAATATCTCAACCAGCAGGTCAACAAGGCGCTGCAGGATCCAGAGGTGATCAAGAAGGTGTCCGCCATCGGCGGTGAGATCGTCGGCGGCAGCCCCGAGAAGTTCGGGGCCTTCATGGCCGCCGAGGACACGAAGTGGGGCGAGCTCGTCGACAAGGCGCATCTGCAGGTGAACGCGTCGAAATGACGGACCGGTTTGTCTGAGGCGGCGGCGACGCACAGCAAAGCGCGAGAGAAAGGTCAAGACGGCGTATTATGACAGTGCATCAGACACAGCTCACGCCTGCGAACGCGGCGCAGGCGATCAGTTGCTCTCCCATCACCGGCCGCATGCTGATCGGCGGCGAGCTGGTCGAGAGCCTCGGCGGCCGCTGGATCGATTGCGTCAATCCGGCGAACGAGGATTACATCGGCAAGGTGCCGCTCGGTACGGCCTCCGACGTCGACCGTGCGGTCGACGCGGCGGAGATCGCCCAGCGCAAGTGGGCGGCGCTGTCTGTCGCGCAACGCTCCAACTATCTGAACCGGCTCGGCGACGCCATCATGGAGCGCGCCGACGAGCTGTTGTACGTCGAGGTAGCGGATACCGGAAATCCGATAACGCCGATGCGCAACGACATCATCGGCGGCGTCGAACGTCTCCGGTACTTCGCCGGGCTCGGCTACGAGCTGCAAGGCAAGAGCATTCCGGCGACGCCGGGCAACATCCATTTCACGGTCCGCGAGCCCTATGGCGTGGTCGGGCGCATCCTGGCGTTCAATCATCCTATCAATTTCGCGATCGTGGGCATGGCCTCGCCGCTGATGGCCGGCAATGCCGTGATCCTGAAGCCTTCGGAGCAGAGCCCGCTGTCGGCGTCGCTGCTGGCGGAGATCGCCAGCGAGGTCCTGCCGCCCGGCGTGCTGACGATCCTGTCGGGCAGCGCCGACGTCGGCGCGGCGCTGGTGCGACACCCGCGGGTCAAGCGGCTATCCTTCGTCGGCTCTGCCCGCACCGGCATGGCGATCCAGCGCGCCGCGGCGGAAGTCGCGGTCAAGAACGTCTCGCTCGAACTCGGCGGCAAGAATCCGTTCATCGTCTTCCCCGACGCGCCGATCGAGAAGGTGGCGGCGTCCGCCGTCGCCGGCATGAATTTCAGCTGGCAGGGGCAATCCTGCGGATCGACCAGCCGCCTGTTCGTCCATGACGAGATCTACGATCAGGTCGTGGAGCAGGTCGTCGCTAAGTCCGCGGCCATCCGCGTCGGCGATCCATTCGATGCCGCCACGCAGATGGGCGCGATCAATTCGGCCGCGCATTTGCAGCGGGTCGCACAATATATCGACGCCGGCAAGGCGGACGGAGCGCGGCTGCTGACCGGCGGAGCGCGGCCGGCCGGCGCCGGCTTCGACAAGGGTTACTGGCTGCAGCCGACCGTGTTCGGCGATGTCGACCAGGGATCGCGGATCGCCCGTGAGGAGATATTCGGACCGGTGCTGTCGATCCTGCGCTGGTCGAGTGTCGACGACGTCGTCAAGATGGCGAACGCGGTCGAGTATGGCCTGACGGCGGCGGTGTGGACCCGCGACATCAGCCAGGCGATGACGACCGCGCTGCGGCTGGAGACCGGCTACGTGTGGATCAACGGCGTCAACGCCCACGTGCGGGCGATGCCGTATGGCGGCTACAAGAACAGCGGAGTCGGCCGTGAGCGCGGCATCGAGGAGCTGTACTCGTATACGGAAGAGAAGTCGGTCCACGTGATGCTGTAGCGCCGGCGGAAATCGCAGCGCTCGGCTTGGCTAGAATTTCGGGAGACGAAGACGATGAAGATCAAAGGCGGGAAATTTCTGATCACCGGCGGCGCCAGCATGATCGGCGCGCAGATCACCGAGCAACTGCTCGAGGCCGGCGCCCGCGAAATCGTGCTGTTCGACAACTATTCGCTGGCCTCGCCCGAGGGCGTTGCCGACCTGCTGGAACATCCGCAGGTCAAACTGGTGCGCGGCGACATCCTGCGGGCCAACGAGCTCTACGACAATCTCGAGGGGACCGACGGCGTGTTCGCGGTCGCCGGCTTCCTGACGCTGCCGATGTCGCAGAATCCGCATCTCGGCGTGGCGGTCAACGTCCAGGGCATGCTCAACACCTTCGACGCATGCCGCTACCGCCACGTCGGCAAGGTGGTGTTCTCGTCGTCGATCGCGGTCTACGGCGAGCCGACGGCCGACCTGATCGACGAGACCACGTCCTGGACCTGGAGCAAGCTGCAGCCGGGCGCCGCGCTCTACGCGTCTTCCAAGATCATGGGCGAGAATTTCGGCAAGCTCTACCACGACCGCTACGGCGTCAAATCGATCTCGCTGCGCTATTCGTCGGTGTACGGCGAGCGCCAGCACCTGCGCGCCGTCAATTCGGTTTACATCATGGAGACCTACGAGCGGCTCAAGCGCGGCGAGCGGCCGATCATCCCGGACGACGGTCGCGAAGTTCACGACTACATCCACGTCGCCGACGTCGCTCGCGCCAATCTGGTGGCGATGGAGAGCGAGGTGTCGCGGGAGAGCTTTAACGTCGCCACCGGCACAGCGACTTCGCTCAACGGTCTGGTCGAGATCGTGCAGAAGATCACCGGCACCAGACTGGAGCCCGAATACAAGACGCCGGCCGGCAAAGTCCGCGCCGCGGTGTCGACCAAGCTGGATTTCTCGGTCGAGAAGATCGAGCGCATGCTCGGCTGGAAAGCGCAGGTCTCGTTCGAGGAGGGCATTCGCCGCCTGATCGCCTGGCGCGAGCGGGAACTGCGCAAGGTCGCGTGAGGGACGCAGCGCCACCACGCTACGAGCTGTTCGCCCTGCGCTACGCGACGCGGGAGGCGCGCCGGCGCGATCACTTTATCGGCGGCGATCCGCACGATGCGCCGATGCCGATGGACTATTTCGTCTGGGTGGCGGTCTCGGCGGCACGGACCTTCGTCATCGATTGCGGCTTCACGCAAGCGATGGCGGCCAAGCGAAATCGCACCTTCCTGCGCTGTCCGGTCGCGTCGCTGCAGCTCTTGAACGTCGAGCCGGACGCCGTCGAGGACGTGATCCTGACGCATCTGCATTACGATCACGTCGGCAATCACGACGCCTTCCGCATCGCCCGCTTCCACCTGCAGGAAACGGAAATGCAGTACGCCACCGGCCGCTATATGCGCTACGGGCATCTGTCGCACGCCTTCGAGGTCGACGACGTTTGCGGCATCGTCCGCCTCAATTATGCGCAGCGTGTCGCCTTCTACGATGGTGACGCGGAGTTGGCGCCGGGCATCACCCTCCACCGCGCCGGCGGGCATTCGGCCGGGTTGCAGTTCGTGCGGGTGCACACCGAGCGCGGCTGGGTCGTGATCGCGGCCGACGTCGCGCATTTCTACGAGAATTTCGACGCCAAGAGGCCGTTCTCGGGCGCTTTCCACGTCGGTGAGATGCTCGAGGGCTTTGACGCTCTGGCGGCGCAGGCGCCGTCGCCGCATCACGTCGTTCCCGGCCACGATCCACTGGTGATGCAGCGCTATCCAGCGCCGAGCCGCGAGCTCGAAGGCATCGCGGTCAGGCTCGACGTCATGCCGAACAACGCCAATTGAGGCGGGAGATTACCATGTACGGCCACATCTACTACAACGTCGCGCGGCCCGATCCGGACCTGCTGCGGGCCTTCGCCGATATCCCGACGTCGACTCTGTCCGACGCCATGGGCCGCCACGGCGCGCTCTCGTCGGCGATCCGGCCGATGTACCAGGACATCCGCATGGTCGGCGCGGCGCTGACCGTGCTCTGCTTTCCCGGCGACAATCTCATGACCCACAAGGCCCTGCAGATGGCGCAGGCGGGCGATGTCTTGGTCATCGACGACGGCGACTACGACACCGGCTGCTTCGGCCACCGCAGCGCGCTCACGGCGCGGGCGCGCGGCGGCGTCGGTGTGGTCGCCTCTGGCTCGGTACGCGACGTCGCCATGCTGCGGAAGGAGCGGTTCCCCGTGTTCGCGCGCAGCGTGTCGCCGCGCGCGCCGCAGAAGAACACGCCGGGCTCGATCAACGTCCCGGTGCAGGTCGGCGGCATTGTCATCTGCCCCGGCGATATTGTTGTCGGCGACGACGATGGTGTCGTTGTCATTCCGCGCGCGATGGCGAAAGCGGTGCTGGAGAAGGCGCGGGTCCGCGACCGCCGCGAGCGGGACGAGGGCGGCACCCCCGCAACCGAGCTGCCGCTCGATCCCTCTGGCGCGGCCCTCAGCCTCGACAAGCTGCTGTCCGGCAAGGTCGTCGAGCATCACGAGCGGCGATCCTGGGGTCCGGACGACGACGCTGCGACGGTGTGACGTCGTCTGAACGGCACGCGGGACTATTACCCAATGATAAGGCCTGCTAGTATATCAATCACAAAAAGATATACTGGGTAGGAAATGAAGCTTCAGCAACTGCGTTACGTGCTTGAGATCACAAGGCACGGCAACCATCTCTCCGCCGCTGCGCAGGCTCTCAACACGTCGCAGCCGGGCGTCAGCCGCCAGATCCAATTGCTGGAGGCGGAGCTCGGATTCAATATTTTCGTGCGCACGCGCAACCGCATCATCGGCGTGACGCCTCCGGGCGAGCATGTCATCGACATTGCGCGGCGGGTGATCGACGATATCGGCGCGCTGCGGTCCCTGCGCGACCAGGCCAGCGCCAGCGACCGCGGCACATTGACGATCGGCACCACGCATACACAGGCGAAATACGTGCTGCCGCGCGTGATCGCGACCTTCGTCGAGCGCTACCCGGAGGTCGAGCTTGTTTTCAAGGAGGGCGACCCGGAAGAGGTCTGCCAAATGGTCGAGGACGGGATCGCGGATTTCGCGATCGGCACCGAGACGACGCGAAGTTTCCCGCATCTGGTGCGGCTGCCGTGCTTCGAGATTGAGCGCAGCGTGGTGGCCTGTCTCGGGCACGAGATCCTCACTGTGGAACAGCTCACGGTCCAGGAAATCTCCAAGTATCCGCTGATCATCTACGGCGCCCGCCACAGCGGCCGCTCGAAGGTGATGAAGGCCTTCCGCGAGGCCGGCATCGAGCCCAAGATCAGCCTCAGCGCCGTCGACGCCGACATCTGCAAGACCTATGTGGAACTCGGTCTCGGCATCGCCATCCTTGCGGACATCGCGGTCGATCCGGAGCGCGATACGAGGCTCTGCGCCCGCAGCGCCAAGGATCTGTTCGAAAGCAGCACCTGCTTCGTGACGATGCGGCCGACCTCCTATTTGCGCCCCTACGTCCTGGATTTCCTCAATATCGTCGCGCCGACGCTCACCCCGGCCGCGGTGCGCGAGACCATGCGGACCGCGCGCCGGCGCATGGATGCGGACGCCTGATAGCGGGCCGGCGGAGTATTGCGCCAGGCAATACCAGGATTGTGAGAAGTTCTAAGTCCCGCCGGACGGCTCCTGATAGAAGCCACCGCGGGTATCGAAGGTATCAAGGAGCGGCTCCCGATGGCGCAGAATGTTCAGGCCGGCGAGGAATTCGACGTGATAGTCGTGGGCGGCGGCAACGCCGCGCTGTGCGCGGCGATTACCGCTCGCGAGGAAGGCGCGCGCGTTCTGCTGCTCGAGCGGGCTCCCGAGGAGGAGCGCGGCGGCAACAGCTCCTTTACCGAGGGCCTGATGCGCTTCGTCTATAACGGCAAGGACGACATCGTCGCGCTGTCGCCAGATCTCACTCCCGACGAACTCGCCAGCGATTTCGGCGTCTATACCGAAGAGAAATTCTTCGACGACATGGCGCGGGTGACGCAGAACCGCACCGATCCGGACCTTTGCGAAATCCTCGTCAAGCAGAGCAATGCCACGTTGCACTGGATGTCGCGCCACGGCGTGCGCTTCCTGCCGCAATTCGGCCGCCAGGCCTTCAAGGTCGGCGGCAAGTTCACGTTCTGGGGCGGTGCGACTTTGGCCGCCGTCGGCGGCGGCCGCGGTCTCGTCGATCAGCTTTATCGCGCGGCGGAAAAGGCGGGCGTGAAGATCCTCTATAATGCCTGGGCGCGGGATCTCATACACTCGGACCGCGGCGTCGAAGGCGTCGTCGCCAATGTCGACGGCGTGACCAGCGAAATCGTCGCGCGCGCCGTCGTGCTCGCCTGCGGCGGCTTCGAGGCCAACGCGGCCTGGCGCGCGCGCCACCTCGGTCCCGGCTGGGATTTGGCCAAGGTGCGCGGCAGCCGTTACAATTGCGGCGACGGATTGGACATGGCCATGCGCATCGGCGCGCAGCCGGCGGGTCACTGGTCCGGCTGCCATGCGGTCGGCTGGGAGCGCTACGCCGACGACTTCGGCAGCTTCGAGACCATGGACGACTACGAACGCGACAACTACCCGTTCTCGATCATGGTCAATGCCGACGGCAAGCGGTTCCTCGACGAAGGCGCCGATATCCGCAATTACACCTACGCGAAATACGGGCGCATCATCCTGCAGCAGCCCAACCAGTTCGCCTGGCAGATCTTCGACTCCTCGGTTACGCACATGTTGCGGCCGGAATATCGCGCGCGGCGCGTGACCAAGGTGACGGCGAACACGATCGAGGAGCTCGCCGAAAAACTCGATGACGTCAATGGCGAGGCGCTCATCGACACGATCAAGGCGTACAACGCCGCGATCACCCGTGACGTCCCGTTCAATCCGAACGTGAAGGACGGCCGGCGCACGCGCGGCCTGGAGATCCCGAAGTCGAATTGGGCGGTTGCGCTCGAGAATCCGCCTTTCGAGGCCTATGCCGTGACCTGCGGCGTCACCTTCACTTTCGGCGGTCTGAAAGTCACGAACGAGACGCAGGTGCTCGACACCAGCAATCGGCCGATCGCCGGCCTGTTCACCGCCGGCGAAATGTTGGGCGGTCTGTTCTATTTCAACTATCCCGGCGCCACCGGCCTGACGAGCGGCGCGGTGTTCGGCCGCATTGCCGGCCGCAGCGCCGCGCAAGCGGCGGCGGGCGCGGGCCGGCAGACGCGGGTCGCCTGAGCGCGATTGCGCGGTATAGCTGCGTGCGGTGGCGTCGATCCTGACAATGGCGCGACGGCGTGCCGCCGACATTGGTTGTGGATGGCGGGTGCGGTCGGCCGCGCAATTGCACGCGGGCGCGACGATGCGCCTTCGTCGTCGCGAGCGCGATGTCCGCATGCCTCGCTATGCCGGGCCAGGCATAGCAGTATCCGCTCTTATACTTTCCGGTGGATGCTGGGCTTCGCTAGGCTGACCAATAACGATGAGAATGGGGAGGTAAGGTCCATGCGTAGGCTTCACTTCGTGACCGGCACGATCGGCGCCGCCTTGTTGCTGGCGGCCGCAGGGCAGAGCATCGCCGGCACCGACTATCCGACCGAGACCGTTCGCATGATCTCGGCGTTCGAGGCCGGCGGCGGCAACGATTTCATGGCGCGCACGCTCGCGCAGAAGTTCTCCGAACTCTACAAAAAGACGTTCGTCGTCGAGGATCGTACCGGCGGCGCCGGCGACATCGCCACCAATTACGTCGCGCAGTCGAACCCCGACGGCAACACGCTGCTGGTCACGACGAACGCGACGATCGTCATCAATCCCCAGATGTTCAAGGGGTCGATCAAGTTCGACCCGGTCACGAGCTTCGCGCCGGTGAGCTTGCTGGCGCGGCAGCCGTTCCTGCTCGTCGTCAATCCGAAGCTGCCGATCCATTCGCTCGGCGATCTCATCGCTTACGCGAAGGCGCATCCGGGCAAGCTCAATTTCGGATCGTCCGGTACCGGCGGCGGCGCGCATCTCGCGGGCGAGATGTTGAAGTCGCGGCTCGGCTTGCAGATGACGCACATTCCTTACAAGGGTATCGCGCCGGCGCTGCACGATCTCGTCGCCGGCAACATCGATTTCATGTTCGGCGCCATCCAGACGGTGCAGCCGTTCGTGAAGAGCGGACAGCTACGTCCGCTGGCGGTGTCGAGCCGCGGCCGCAACAAGGCGATGCCCGACATCCCCGCGGTCGCCGAATATCCCGGCCTCGAAGGCTTCGAATCCGATCTCTGGTACGGCCTCTTGGCCCCGGCGAAGACTGATCCGGCGATCGTCGCCAGCCTGGCGCAGAAGACGGCCGAGGTGTTCAAGGATCCGGAGGTACGCAAGCACTTTGAGCCGTACGGCACAGTGCTGGTCGGCGGCACCCCGGCCGAGTTCTCGGCGGCCATCAAGAGCGATCTGGAGAAGTGGGGCGCCGTTCTCAAGACGGCCGGCCTGCTCGCCCAGAAATAACGCAACACCTTTTCACGGTCCTTATTCGAATGAGCGGAGCTCAAGTGCAATCGCAAACGCCAGCGCGGACTTGGCCGCGCGACATCTACGACGTGTTGAAACAAGTCGGCGTCGAGCAGATCGCCTATGTGCCGGATGCCGGCCATGCGCAGCTCATCCGGGACTGCGAGGCGGATAACGCAATGAGCGTTGTCTCGCTGACCACCGAGGAGGAAGGCGTCGCCATGCTCGCCGGCGGCTGGCTCGGCGGCAAGCGCGGCGCGCTGTTGATGCAGTCGTCCGGTGTCGGCAACTGCATCAACCTGCTCAGCGTCATCCAGGAATGCCGTTTCCCGCTGCTGATGATCGTGACCATGCGCGGCGAGTGGGGCGAATTCAACCCGTGGCAATTGCCGATGGGTCAGAGCGTACAGCGGGTGCTCGAGGACAGCGGCGTCTATGTGCAGCGCGCCGACCGCGCCGACGAGGTGCGCGACGTCACCTATGCGGCGGCCCAGATGACCTTCTCGAGCAATCGCCCGATCGCTGTGCTGCTCGGCCAGCGTCTTATCGGTTTCAAGGACTGGAGCAAGTGACTATGACGGAGCGCAGGCAAGGAACCCTGGACCGGCGCGAGGTCGTCGCGGCGTTGATCAAAGGGCGTGGCGACGCTCTCATCGTCACCGGGCTCGGCTCGACCTGTTACGATTTCGGCACGCAGGATCATCCCAACACCTTCTATCTGTGGGGCGGCATGGGCGCCGCGGCCATGCTGGGCCTCGGCCTGGCTTTGGCGCAGCCGACGCGCCGCGTCGTCGTCGTCACCGGCGACGGCGAGATGCTCATGGGCCTCGGCGCCTTCGCCACGATCGGCGCCAAGTCGCCCAAGAATTTCTCGCTCGTCGTCATCGACAACGAGCACTACAGCGAGACCGGCATGCAGCCGACACACACCCAGCGTGGCGTCAGCATGACCGGTGTCGCCAAGGCCTGCAATTTCCCGAACGCCGAGACGATCTATACCGAGCAGGAGATGGCCAAGGCCGTGCCGGAGATCTTCGGCGGCAAGGAGCTGGTGTTCCGCGACATCAAGGTGAACACCAGCCGCTATCCGATGTCGATCAAGCTTCGCGACGGTGCGCACATCAAGAACCGCTTCCGCGAAAACCTGCTCGGCGCCAAGGCCTTCGACTGAACCGCTACAACAGGGAGCACCGGCGATGGATGCCAAGGTGGAGTCTCTGACGAAATACAAGATGTGGATCGGCGGCGAGTGGACCGAAGCCGTATCCGGCGAGTATTTCGAATCGCAAAACCCCTACACGGCGAAGCCGTGGGCGCTGATGCCGCGCGCCGGCGCGGCCGACGTCGACCGTGCCGTCAAGGCGGCGCACAAGGCCTTCAGCACCGGTGATTGGCCGAAGTTCACCGCCTCGAAGCGCGGCGCGCTGCTGCGCAAGCTCGGCGACCTCATCACCGACAATGCCGACGCGCTCGCCAAGATCGAGGTGCGCGACAACGGCAAGCTCTATTCGGAGATGCGCGGCCAGACCGGCTATATGGCGCAGTGGTACTATTATTTTGGCGGCCTCGCCGACAAGATCGAGGGCTCGGTGATCCCGAGCGACAAGGCCGACACCTTCAATTACACCGAGCACGAGCCGCTCGGCGTCGTCGCCGCGATCGTGCCGTGGAACTCGCCGCTGCTGCTCACCGCGTGGAAGCTCGCGCCGGCGCTCGCGGCCGGCAACACCGCCGTCATCAAGCCGTCCGAATTCACATCGGCATCGCTGCTCGAATTTTGCAAGCTCATCGAGCGCGCCGGCTTTCCCCCCGGCGTCGTCAATGCCGTCACCGGCTTCGGGCCCGAGGCGGGAACGCCTCTGGTCGAGCACCCGCTGGTCGCCAAGATCACCTTCACCGGCTCGGATACCACCGGGCAGCGCATCTACGAGAGTGCCGCGCGCGGCATGAAGCGCGTCAGCCTCGAACTCGGCGGCAAGTCGCCGAACATCGTGTTCGACGACGCCGATCTCGACAACGCGGTGAAGGGCGCGATCTCCGGCATCTTCGCCGCGACCGGGCAGACCTGCATCGCCGGCTCCCGGCTGCTGGTGCAGCGCTCGATCCACGATCGCTTCGTCGAGAAGCTGGTCGCCTTCGCCAAGACCGCGCGTATGGGCGATCCGATGAGCCTCGACACACAGGTCGGGCCGGTCACCACGCCGCCGCAGTTCAAGAAGGTGCTCGACTATCTCGACATCGCCAAGTCGGAGGGCGCTACGGCCGCGCTCGGCGGCCAGCGGTCCGAGCAGTTCGGCGGTTATTTCGTCGAGCCGACGATCTTCACCGGGGTCAACAACAGCATGCGCATCGCGCAGGAAGAGGTGTTCGGCCCGGTGCTGGCGGTGATCCCCTTCGAGGATGAAGAGGACGCGATCCGCATCGGCAACGACGTCGTCTATGGCCTCGCCGCCGGGGTGTGGACACAAAGCATGCGCCGCGCCTTCACCATGGCCAAGCGGCTGCAGGCCGGCACGGTGTGGATCAACACCTACCGCGCCGTCAGCTATCTCTCGCCGTTCGGCGGCTACAAGCGCAGCGGCATCGGCCGGGAGAGCGGTCAGGAGATGATCAAGGAGTACCTGCAAACGAAGAGCGTATGGGTATCGATGGCCACGGAAGTGCCGAACCCGTTCGTGATGCGTTGAGCCGGGGTCCGATGGGAACAGCAATCGGTACGCTGCCGGAAGGGTCGGGGCAGGAGCTGGTGAGCTTCGCTCACGGCCTGACGCTGAGCGATCTGCCGATCGATGTGATCGACCGCGCCAAGACCTGTCTGCTCGAGGCGATCGGCTGCGGCATTTTCGGCTCGACCCAGCCCTGGTCGCGCATCCTGCTCGCCGAGATGACCGCCGAAGGTGCGCCCGGCCGCAGCACCGTGCTGGACTCCACGCAATCGCTGGCCGCCCCGGCGGCGGCGCTGGTCAACGGCACCGCCATCCACGGCTTCGAACTCGACGACCTGATCGCGGAATCGATCACGCATCCTGCCGCCTGCGTTATTCCGGCGGCGCTCGCCGCCGCGGAGGCGGTCGGCGCCTCCGGCGCGCGGCTCATCGAGGCCATCGTCGCCGGCTACGAGGTCATGCATCGCGTCGGTCTCGCGCTCGGCACCGAGCCGGCCAAGCGCGGCTTTCACACCACCAGCCTGGTCGCGCCGGTCGCCTGCGCCGTCGCTGCCGGCAAGGTGATGCAGCTCGATCTCGACCAGCTCTATTCCGCGGTCGGGCTCGCTTGTTCGGCCGCCTCCGGCGTCAAGAGCTTCGCCGCCGGCCGCGGCGGCGGCATGGTCAAGCGGCTGCATCTCGGACGTTCGGCCGAGGCGGGCGTGCGCAGCGCGCAGCTCGCCGCGCGCGACTTCCTCGGGCCGCCCTTCGCGCTCGACAGCCGCTTCGGCCTGCTCGAAGTGTTCGGCGGCGCCGGCGCCGATGCCAGCAAACTCACGCGCAATCTCGGCCAGGCCTGGGCCATGCGCGATGTCTGGTTCAAGGTGTTCCCGATCTGCGGCTGGATCCAGTCGGTGGTGATGCTGCTCGCCGACGCGCGCGGGTCGCGGCCGCTGTCGATCGGCGACGTGAAGAGCGTGCGCATCGGCGTCAGCGCCTATGCAGCGAAGAATAATGGCGAGCCGGCGCCGGTCGACACGATGGGCGCGCAGTACAGCATTCCTTATTGCGCGGCGGTGGCGCTGATCGGCGAGCCGCGCGACCCGCACTCATTCCTCGCCGAGGCGGTCGCCGATCCGACGACGCGCGCGCTGGCCGCCAAGGTCGAGATCGTCATCGATCCGGCGGTCGAGGCGGTCTATCCGCGGCAGTTTGGCGCCAGCATGAAGCTCGTTCTCGCCGACGGAACCGTGCACGAGCGGACGGTGATGGAGTGCCACGGCACGCCGGCCGATCCGTGCACGCGCCAGGAGCACATCGACAAATTCCGCTGGCTCGCCGGCAGCCGCCTCTCCGCCGCTGCGATCGCGGAGCTGGCGGGCCTGATCGACGCCACGCCGACGCTGGCGACGGCGCGCGAGCTGACCGCGCCATTGCGCGGTACCGATCTTCACTCCGGCGAAAGGCAGAAGGCATGACGACTATCGCGTGTTCCCGGCGGCTTGCACTCGTGGTGGCCGCGGTCTTTGCCGCCGTTCTCGGAGCGACGGCAACTCATGCGCAGTCCTATCCCGACCGGCCGATTCAGCTGATCGTGCCGTTCCCGCCCGGCGGGCCGGCCGACATCGTCGCGCGGCCTTTGGCCGAGGGCCTATCGCGCGCGCTCGGCCAGCCGGTGGTCGTGCTCAACAAGTCCGGGGCCAGCGGCACCATCGGCGCGGCGTTCGTCGCCAAGGCGACTCCCGACGGGTACACGCTGCTGATGGGCACCAGCAACGAGCTGACGATGAGCCCGGGGCTGTTCGACCAACTACCCTACGACCCGAGCCGCGACTTCGTGCCGGTCTCGACCACTGTCCTGTTCCCCAACGTGCTGGTGGTCAACAACGACCTGCCCATCAAATCGGTCAAAGAACTCGCCGAGGCCACGCGGGCGCATCCGGACAAGTTCAACTACGGCACCAGCGGCATCGGCAGTACCAATCATCTCACCGCCGAGCTGTTTCGCATCGCCGCCAAGCTGAAGATCAATTACGTGCCCTATCGCGGCGGCGCGCCGGCCATGACCGATCTCATGGGTGGCCGCATCCAGGCCATGTTCGCGACGATGCCGTCGGCCTCGGCGCTGATCAATGCCGGCTCGATCCGCGCTTTGATGGTGACGGACACAAAACGGTGGAGCGCGATTCCGAACGTCCCGGATGCCAAGGAAGCCGGCTTCCCCGCCGTCAAGGTGATCTCCTTCAACGGCGTGCTGGCGCCGGCCGGAACGCCGCGTCCGATTATCGACAAGCTGCACGCCGCGGTTCTCGATGTGATGAATACGCCGAAGATGAAGCAGCAGATGGCCAAGAGCGCCGGCGAGGTCTCCACGTCGACGCCCGAAGAGTTCGCGAAGATTCTGAAGAGCGATTTCGAAGGCTGGCTCGCCGTCATCAAGGAAAACGGCATTCACGCGAACTGACCGGCCCGCTCAACACGAAATTGACGTTCATGACATCTCTCTTGAGTCGCGTCTGCGAGCGCACCCTCGACCTCGGCCCCGGCCGGGCGTACTGGTATTTTTCACTTCCGGCGCTCGAACAGGCGGGCTTCGGCGCCATCTCGCGCATGCCGCTGTCGCTGCGCGTCGTGCTCGAGTCGCTCGTGCGTCATTGTGACGGGCGTCGGGTCACCGAGCAGCAGGTCCGCGATCTCGCCTCGTGGCAGCCAGGGGCGGCGCGCGAGAGCGAACTGCCGTTCATCGTCGGCCGGATCGTGCTCAATTGCGCCGCCGGCATTCCGCTGCTCGGCGATCTCACCGCCATTCGCGCCGCGGTCAAAGCGACCGGCCGGCCGGTCGCCGGCATCGGCCCGAAGGTGCCGGTCGACATGGTGCTCGACCACACGCTGACCGTCGACTTCAGCGGCACGCCCGACGCGCTGGCGCGCAACATGGAGCTGGAGATCAGCCGCAACGCCGAGCGCTTCCGCTTCGTCAAATGGGCGATGCAGGCCTATGACGGCATTCGTCTGTTTCCGCCCGGCGCCGGCATCCTGCACCAGGTCAATCTCGAATTCCTCGCCCGCGGCGTCCTCGTCAAGGACGGCGTGATGTATCCGGACAGCCTGGTGGGCACCGATTCCCACACCTGCATGATCGCCGGGCTCGGCGTCGTCGGCTGGGGCGTCGGCGGCATCGAGGCCGAGGCGGCGGCGCTGGCGCAGCCCTACTACATGCTGACGCCGGACGTCGTCGGCGTGAACGTTATCGGCGCCCTGCGCCCCGGCGTGACGTCGACCGATCTGGTGCTGCACGTGACCGAGATGCTGCGCCGCTACAAGGTGGTCGGCAAGTTCGTCGAGTTCTTCGGGGCCGGCGTCGGCAATCTCACCATCCCCGACCGCGCCACCATTTCCAACATGGCGCCCGAATACGGCGCCACCATCGGCTACTTCCCCGTCGACGAGCAGACCTGCCGCTATCTTACGCAGACCGGACGCCCCATCGAGCAGGTGCAGGCGGTCGAGGCCTATTTCCGTGCGCAGGGTTGCTTCGGTGCGCCCGCGGCCGGCGCGGTCGATTACACGAGCGTCATCGAGCTGGACCTCGCCACCGTCACGCCGAGCCTTGCCGGGCCGAAACGGCCGCAGGACCGTCTGCCGCTCGACCAACTGTCGCGCCGCTTCAAGGAGCTGCTGGTTCAGCCGGTCAGCGCCGGTGGTTACGCCAAATCTCTCGCGGCGCGCGGCGCGGCCGGCAACGGATCGCAGCGGGCGATCGGTCACGGCGACGTCGTGATCGCCGCGATCACCTCGTGCACCAACACCTCCAATCCGATGGTCATGGTGATGGCCGGGTTGATGGCGAA
>Ga0157370_10003008_pt1 | contig 20005 bp, 15 predicted proteins | sample C35metaG_FD_113463 | JGI IMG/M metagenome (GOLD analysis project Ga0157370, IMG submission 113463) | Corn rhizosphere microbial communities from Kellogg Biological Station, Michigan, USA - C3-5 metaG | ecosystem: Host-associated > Plants > Roots > Rhizosphere > Soil | place: USA: Michigan...
CAGCGCGATGAGTAACGGGATCCACCAGCTCGCCGCCACCCAGAAGAACAAGGTGAATCCAGGAAGGAAGGCCGCGATCTCCCCGAGCACGGGCCAATGCCCGACCCGAAGCATCAAGGTCGCGCCGGCAAGGGTCGTGATCGCGACCGCGCCCATGTTGATCCAATAGGGCGGCGAGAAATCTCGCGATGCAAGCCGGACGAAGGTCAGCCGATAGAAGATCAACGGAATGATCGCGAGATAGAGCATGCTCCCGATCATGAACATGGCGACGCACAGCAGCTGGATCGGCGCCGAGGGCGCCGACAGGCCGTCGACAGCCCCGCGCGAGACGACGATGGACTGGGTCGCGACCGCAGCGATCAGCCAGGCGCCGTTGATTCCTGCGGCGAGCGTCGGCTTTCGCTCGCGGACGGTTACCGCGGTGAAGAAGGAGTACATGATAAGGAACCACAAAGTGAGGCCCAGCCACCACAGCACAAGCGCGATATCGTGCGCTCGCCCAACGAGCGCGGTTTGCGTCGCAAGAACGCAAGTGCCCGCGACGAGGGTGAAGAAGCCCGGTGCACGCTGGTGATCGAACAGATCGGCGACGAGCCGTGAAGGGAAATGGACCAGGCGCACAAGGGTCAGCGACCAGAGCGCGAGATAGAAGATCCAGTTGAGCCAGATCAGCGCGGCGGCGATCATGCTGTAGCCCAATAGCTCGCATGCGATCGAAACCGCCGCGGTCGCCATCACCAAAGCGAAATAGCCGGGAAACAATGTCTGTGCGGCGGCACGGATCATCCCGCCGCCAAGCTCATTGCGCGATTCCATCTTCAGGCGGCTGTCCCGCGGCTTTCGCTTTGTCGATGAGCCAGATCAATTCGGCACATCTTGTGGCCGGCTAAGCGATATAATCACAAGATGTGGGAGAAACTCATGTTTGATGTTGCGCTCGCCGAGGAGATCTGGACCGCCAAATATCGCTTCAAGACAAAGGACGGCTCGGGCGATTCGAGCTTCGCTGAGACTTCGGCCCGCGTCGCTGGGGCGGTCGCCAGCGTCGAACCAGCCGACCAGCGAGCCTTTTGGGAAAGGCGCTTCCGCGACGCCGTCGAGACGCTCCGGTTCATTCCCGCGGGCCGGGTCCTGGCAGGCGCGGGCACCGAGCGCTCGGTCACCTTGTTCAATTGCTTCGTCATGGGGACCATCCCCGACAGCCTGGACGGCATCTTCGCGCATCTGAAGGAAGCGGCACTAACGATGCAGCAGGGCGGCGGTGTCGGAATGGACTTCTCGACCATTCGGCCAAGCGGAGCGCCCGTGAAGGGCGTTGCGGCGGAGGCCTCGGGACCTTTGAGTTTCATGGATTGCTGGGATTCGATGTGCCGCACGGTTCATTCGGCGGGGCAACGCCGCGGTGCGATGATGGGATGCCTGAGGATCGATCACCCCGACATCGAGACATTCATCGATGCCAAGCGCGACCCCGCGCGCTTGCGCAACTTCAACCTGTCGGTGCTCGTCCCCGATTCCTTCATGACAGCGCTTGCCGCCGATTGCGACTGGCCCCTGACATTTGCAGGGGAGATCGTGCGCACGGTCCGCGCCCGCGAGCTGTGGGACCGCCTGATGCACGCGACCTACGATGTCGCCGAGCCAGGGGTTATCTTCATCGATCGGGTGAACGGTCTGAACAACCTCGCTTATTGCGAAACGATCGCCGCTAGCAATCCCTGCGGCGAACAGATGCTCCCGCCTTATGGGGCCTGCCTTCTCGGCTCGATCAACCTTGCACAACTGGTCGAGCGGCCATTCGAGCAGGGCGCTGCACTGGACGAAGCACAATTAAGCGAGCTGACGCGCACCGCCGTTCGGCTGCTCGACAATGTGATCGACATTTCGCTTTACCCGCTCCCCCGGCAGGAAGAGGAAGCCAAGGCCAAGCGCCGGATCGGGCTCGGCATCACCGGGCTCGCCGACGCCCTCCTCTTTTGCGGCGCGGCCTATGGGAAAAAAGAAGCGGTCGGGCTCACCCAGCAATGGCTCGGGATTATCAAACGCGAAGCGTATCGCGCCTCGGCCGAGCTCGCGGCGGAGAAGGGCCCATTCCCTCTCTATGATTCGTGCATTCTCGAGCAGCCGAGCCTGGTCTCGCTCGATGAGCAGACCCGCGGATTAATCGCCGACCATGGGCTTCGCAACGGCTGCCTCACCTCGATCGCTCCGACCGGCACGACCTCTCTTCTGGCGGGAAATGTCTCCTCGGGGATCGAGCCGGTGTTCGCCTACAGCTACGCGCGCAAGATCCGCAACGGCGATGGGACGACCCGCGAGGAACAGGTCGAGGATTATGCGATGCGGGTCTGGCGCAAGGTCAAGGGTGACGAAACGCCGCCGAGCGAATATTTCGTCAGTGCTCAGACGCTCTCGCCGTCCGATCATTTGACGATGCAGGCCGCTGCGCAGGCCCTGATGGACAGCTCCATCTCCAAGACCGTGAACTGCCCGGAAGATATCGGCTTTGGCGCCTTCGCCGATGTCTACATCGAGGGCTATCATTTGGGCTGCAAGGGGCTGACCACCTACCGGCCCAATGCCGTCACCGGTTCAGTGCTGAGCGTCTCGGGGCCCAAGGCAGATCCGCTGCCGCCCAAGGCCGAGGATCCGCTGCCGCCGCGCGCCGAGCAGCTCCATGGGACCACCTACAAGCTCAAATGGCCGGAAAGCGCACACGCCGTCTACGTCACCATCAATGACATCGAGCAGGACGGCGTGAGGCGCCCGTTCGAGATGTTCATCAACTCCAAGAACATGGAGCATTATGCCTGGACGCTGGGGCTCACTCGAATGGTGTCGGCGGTGTTCCGGCGCAGCGCCGACGTCAGCTTTGTTGCCGAGGAGCTGAAAGCGGTGTTCGACCCTCGTGGCGGAGCATGGATGCAGGGACGCTACGTTCCTTCCCTGCTCGCTGCGATAGGAGATTTAGTCGAGCGCCACCTGAATGGCCTTGGCGACGCGCCCAAGCATGAAATGGAGTTCGCGCATCCATTTGCCCCGGCTTCATGCCCCCAATGCGGCGCTGCGAAGCTGGTGAAAATCGAGGGTTGCAACAATTGTCTCGATTGCGGCTATTCCAAATGCGGCTGAGGCATGTTCGCGTCTTTGCCTTGAGACCCGCTTGCAAGAAGCGCCGCTCAGGAGAAATCGCGCTCCCAAACGCCTCAACGGGCGATCAGAAGCGCGATCGGACAATCCTTCAGGAGCGCCCGGGTGACGCCTCCGAACAGGAACTCGCCGGCGCGACTGTGGCCATAGCCACCCATCACGATGATTCCGGCGCCGACGTCCTTGGCGTAACCGACGAGCGCTTCATCGATCGGCCCGTCGGTTGCGCGCACCTCGAGCTGAGCGTGGATTCCATGGCGCGATAGATATTCGAGAAGGCCCGTTGAGGGGAACTGCCGGTCCTTCTTCTCGCTAAATTCCACGACTTGAATTCGTGATGCCATTTTGAGGAGCGGGACCGCAGTTCGAACAGCGTTCGCCGCTTCGCAGCTGCCATTCCACGCAATGACTGCGGGACCGCTCGAATCCCATTGGGCGAGCCGGTCGCCGGTCACCAGCAAAGGCGTGCGAATCCCTGCCAGCAAATCGCCGATCAAAATGACCGCCGGACCACCAAACTCGCGCTGCTTCGGCTCCCGGCCGGTGATGACCAGATCCGCGAAGGCTGAGCACTGAATGAGCTTGGGGACGATTGCGTCCGTGGTTTCCTCATAATCCCAGCTGATGTCCTCGTTCCGGAGCTGCTTTTCGATGCCTTGCTGGAGCTTCGCCGATTCTTGCTCCAACGCGTCCACAATATCCTGGTTGACATAGAGACCGGCAAAACTGTCGACGATGGTATAGGCCTGGATCGGAGTGACATGCAGGCAGTGAATATGTGCCCCGCATGCGCGCGCCAGGGTCAGCACCAACTGCAGCCGCTCCATGACCCTATCGTCGCAATGTGCGTGAAACAGGATCGTCTTGATCCCGGCGCCGGCGACTGGAAGCGCTGCATCGAGCGCCTGCGGACGGCCCAGCTCCGATTCGGTTCGACTTCTCATGACCTGTTCTTTGCGCGGCGGCGGATTTTCATTTTTGAAGATGGGCGCGCTGGACGAGGCGCGATATGCGTGATTTCACTTATGCCAACGAGCATGGGTATGATTCCTTTTGGAAGCGCCCGCATTCGCGCCGCGCGAAACAGCCTTTGGGACCACTTCGCAAACTGCCGATCGCCCCCGTGGCCGAGGGTTCGGCGCGGCGCTCGAATTGCTGGACCTTTTTAAAATGCGATCCAGGTAAAGATTCTTAGTGCATCATTGTCCGCAGCATTGGCGCCAGCCAGATCGTAATTGTGGCGACGCCCGTTGAATTTGCCATAAAGGGTGTATTGGAGGCCGACGCGCGCGTTGAACCTCGGCCCGAGGGGCGAGTTGCCTGCACCCCATGGAGTGAAATCGACCTGCCCAAGTACGCCGTTGCTGTCTGGCCGGCCATTGCCGTCGTAAAGATCGAAATTTCGCGAGCCCGAGATGCTGAACGGCGAGACTGTGACGCCGATCTTGTTGTGCCACATGTATCGGAGCGCAGCACGCCACTCGGTCAACTGATAACGGGCGCAACCAAGGTCGCTGCCGTCGCCAATCAGCCCGAGCGCGCAGCTCGCGCGAAGGTTGCCGTGTTCATGCTCGAAGCGGATATTCGCGCTCAGCGAATCCTTGCCCAGCGGCTTTAGCCACGAGCTGTCGAGTCCCCAGTCGGTATAGCGATCGGTGAAGCCGCTGGAGCGGTCGCGACCGGGGTAGATCGCCGCCTTCAAGAGATTCGCCCCAGCCTCGAACGTGCCCCCGGCGAGCTCGTTCTGATAGGCAATCCGTCCATATGGAGCGATCCCGTGAAGCGATCCCGGGTCCGTAGGATCCATTCCGACGAACTTGAGGGTCGCGCTGGACGGGCTCGAATAGCCGCCGCCTTCAAGATAGAATTTATGACCGATCCAGGCATAGGCTGTAAGTCCGATCACGTTTCCTGCGAGTGGATCGTCGATCAGCTCTCCAGCGCCGGGCGTCGGCGAAACCGCGGTGTCGGTGAACGGGAAACCCCATGCGGGAAGACTATTCCATGGATCCTCGACAGTCGGGCTGTTGTTCAAGGAGAGGCCGAGGATCGAATCCTCGCCGAACAGCTTCGCGTTGGTGACTGCGCGAAGGTCGATATTGTCCCACGACCATGAGCGTCCCACACCGTCATAGGTAATGAGCTGAGCAAAGCCGCCAAAATGATCGCCAATTCCACCGGCGATGAAAAGGCTCGCCTGATCGAGCACGAGATTGTCATTACGGCTCAAATTTTCCGGCGGGGGAAGCTGGTCTTTTCGAGTGTGAGTCCAGGAGGCCACCGCCATCGCCGACAGCGGAACCGCGCCGTGCATTCGAAGGGTGTACCCATCGAGCTTGAACTCTCGCCCGAACTGCGTGAGTTCGGGACCGGATCCGCCAACGTGACAGGCCGCGCAATTGCGGCCGGTCTGCTGCGCAAAGGCCGGAACTGCCGCTGCCGGCCGGTGAACCAATAAAGCGGTACCGAAAATCAGCACCCCTGAAGCAAGCGACCATTTGGTCGCGATGCGCATGCGGACCATAGCCATCCCCCTCATCCTTCTTCAGCTTTTCGGCTGATAGAGCATGCACCATCCTGCCGGACTGACCTGGCCTTCAACGACCTGGCAGGAACTCGGCGACTGCCACAGTGCGCAGATCTGGCACCGCTGCCCGGACTTGGGGATCGGCTGATAATGCGCCTGCTGCTGCGAAAATTTCTTGGGCGCTGCTGGAGCGCGCCCCGCAATGCCAACGGCGACCAGAGCGCCTCCGCCCACAGCGGCGACGTTCAGGAAATCGCGGCGGGAGACTGTTCTGAAGCTCGGCTTTTGTTCGTTCGACATCGCACATTCTCCAACTCGACTGTAGAGCAAAGCTGCACCTGTCGATGAAGCCGCGAAATACGTAGATTCGCGGACCGCCGAAGACTTGATGAATTGTGTCGGAATTCAAACGGCAATGGCGTGCATCGCGCCCGAGTCCGGCAGATAGGCGTCGAACGCTGCTGCCACCGTGCGCACTAGCGGCCGCGCTTCCTCCACGACTTCGATGATGTCGCCCGAGCGTCGGATCAATCCATCGTCCTCGAGCCGAGAAAGGCGGCCATCGGTCCCACCAACATCCACTCGAAAATTGCACATCAAGGCTTCGATGATCGCACCGCGGCGCTGATCCTCCTCGCTGAACAGGCACCCGCGCGCAGTGGCGAGGTCACCCGCAGCGATTCGCCGCTCATAGTCCGGAATGGCCGTCGCATTCTGGACTGACCCTTGCGGCAATCGTCCGATCGCCGAAGCTCCAAAACCCAGCAGTGTCTTGCAAGCATCGGTCGTGTAACCCTGGAAATTGCGGTGCAGGGTGCCGGCTTTTGAAGCGGACGCAAGCCCGTCTCCGGGAAGCGCGAAATGATCGAGGCCGACCTGACGGTAGCCAGCGTCAATCAGCTTCCAGGCAATCGCCTGCGCCTGCTCGTGGCGCTCGGACGGCCCCGGCAGGGCAGCTTCATCGATCTTGCGCTGGTGGGGCTTGAACGAAGGCACATGGGCGTAGCCGAAAACCGCAAAACGATCCGGCTGGAGCCGCAGCGCCTGTTCGATTGTGTCGAGGCACGACCTTATCGTTTGGAATGGAAGGCCGTAGACGAGGTCGAAATTGATTTTCTGGATCCCGCTCTTGCGAAGCAGCCGGACGGCCCTGGCGGTGGTTTCTACACTTTGCTCGCGGTTGATTGCTCCTTGGACCTTCGGGTCGAAGCTTTGCACGCCGAGGCTCGCACGGTTAATAAGGGCTCGAGCGAAAGCGGCCGCGAGCTTGGGGGTAAGGGTCCTTGGATCTATTTCGACGGCATTTTCAGCCATGATATCGAGGCTGAAATTCTCTCTTAGTGCAGCATCGATCAGCTCGACGTCCTCAGCCGTCAGCAGCGTCGGCGAGCCGCCGCCCCAATGGAGGTGCCCCGCGGTCAGTCTGGACTCGATCTTGGACGCAACAAGGCCGATCTCGCGGATGAGCGTCGAGACGTAGCGGGAAACCGGCGCCTGCCGCCGGGTAACGCTCGTGTGACAGCCGCAATACCAGCACATCTGCCGGCAGAAGGGGATGTGAAGATAGATTGAGACGGGCTCATCGACCAAGAGCGATCGCAGCCATCGCCGATATTCGGCTTGATTGATCGCTGCTGAAAAGTTGGGCGCTGTCGGATAGCTCGTGTAGCGCGGGACGCGCATGGCCGCATAGCGAGCGAAGATCTCGGGGGAAATCATGTCCGTAAAGCTACGGAATGGAAGCGCCGCTTTTGTTGATCTAGATCACGAACGGAACGGGCCTGACCGCTACGCGTCCGGCAGCAAAGAGACGTGGAAGAACGAGTGACTCCAGCCAAACCGATGATCGACAGTTTCGGCCGCCACATCACCTATGTGCGCCTGTCGCTCACCGACCGCTGCGACCTTCGCTGCCGCTATTGCATGGCCGAGACCATGACCTTTCTGCCGCGCAAGGATGTCCTGACGCTGGAGGAGATCGTCGAGCTTGCCGACATTTTCATCGCCCGCGGAGTGAAACGGATCCGCCTCACCGGCGGGGAGCCGCTGGTGCGCAAGGGCATCGATCAGCTCATCCTTGAGCTCGGGCGCCGGATCGGCAACCGTCTCGACGAGCTCACGCTGACGACGAACGGAACCCAGCTCGAGCGCCATGCGCGGATGCTGTTCGATGCAGGAATTCGGCGCATCAACGTCAGCCTCGACAGCCGCGATCGCGAGCGCTTCCGCCACATCACGCGCCTCGGCGATCTTGGGCAGGTGCTCGGTGGAATCGAAGCTGCAGTCGAAGCCGGGCTCAAGATCAAGATCAACATGGTCGCGCTGAAGTCGCTCAACGAGGACGAGATCGCGCCGATGCTTCGGTGGTGCGGCAGCCAGGGACACGATCTCACACTCATCGAGACGATGCCCCTGGGCGAGGTGGAGGAGGATCGGAGGGAGCATTACCTCCCGCTCAGCGGAGTGCGTGAGCAGCTTGCAAAGGAGTTCCGGTTGATTCCGTCGCTCGCTCGAACGGGCGGTCCAGCGCGATACTATGAAGTGGACTCAATCGGGGTTCGGCTCGGATTCATTACGCCGCTGACGAATAATTTCTGCGACGGCTGCAACCGCATCCGAGTGGCAGCGACGGGGACCGTGTTCGGGTGCCTTGGACATGATCAGAAAGTGGAGCTTCGCGACCTGCTGCGCAGCGGCGGCGCAAGCGCGGTCAATGAGGCGCTGGACCGACTGCTCGAGGGCAAGCCGAAGGGGCACCAATTTCGGATCGAGGCCGCGCGGCCAGCGGTCGAGCGGCACATGAGCGTAACCGGCGGCTGAGCAATATTTGCGGACGAATGATCTTGATCAATGCGGCTGGCGGCGAACATTGGAACAAGAATGACCGTCCGGTACGCTTTTTCCCTTCTCAGCGCCGGCGCCCCAACAAGCGAGCCGCTTTGGCAGCCCGCTTTCGAGAATAGCCCCGGCCTCTCCTCAATGCGTCCCACTGGCCGGGGCTTGTTCCGTTCAGCTAAGGCTCGGGCGAGTGACGTCGCGGATCCAAGTGAGGCCGCGGATCGCCTGAGGCCATCCAAGGGTGGTGATCGCCAGGAAGGCGACGTGATCGAGCTCTTCGGGCGAAAGCCCTTCGGCGATGGCGCGGCGGCTGTGGGAGTGGGTCGCGCCCTCGCTATCGCCGCCGATCGCAAGCGCCAGATTGACTAGTCGCTGCTCTCGTTCGCCAAGGGGCCCTGCCCTGCCCGTCGCTGCACCGAGCGCCTGGAAGGCGCGCCAGAGCTCGGCTTTCTCATTGGCGAGCTCGCCTGCCGTCCCGGGAAGGTCGACGCCCGGCGCGTCACTGATCTCACTTGGGTCGCTCATTGCTCCTTATCCTCCTCCGTATAATTCCTGATCGCTCACATAAGGCAGATCAACGATCTGGCGCCGCGCGGATGAGACGATCACCCGCATGAAGGAGCCGGCGTCCCGCTTTTCGAACAAAGGGATCGCGAGCGCCGCCACCCTCGACGGGAATTGACAATGATCGAACAACCCATCGTGACCGAAGGCCAGCGACGCTGGGCGCTTGCAGCCAGCACCATCGGTTTTACGGCCTGCTTTGCCGTTTGGACGCTCTTCTCGATGATCGGCATCAAGATCCAAAAGGAGCTCGGCCTCAACGACACCGAATTCGGGCTGCTGGTCGGTACTCCAATCCTCACCGGCTCGATCTCGCGCCTGTTCATCGGCATCCTCGCCGACCGCTACGGCGGGCGCAAGGTGATGAGCCTCGTCATGCTGACTGCGGCGGCCGCCGCATTTCTGATTTCCTATGCGACAAGCTACCCGCAGTTCCTCCTTGCAGCGCTCGGAATGGGGGTTGCAGGGGGCAGTTTCGCGGCGGGCGTCGCTTATGTCGCACGCTGGTTTCCCAAGGAGCGTAGCGGAACTGCGCTCGGCATTTTTGGAATGGGCACCTTCGGTTCGGCGATCACCAACTTCTCGTCCTTCCTGATGGTCGCCCTCGGCTGGATGGCGATCGCCCGCATCTGGGCGCTCGTGCTCGCTGCGGTCGCCGTCGGCTTCTATCTCCTGACGAGCGATGATCCGGTCGCGGCGAGCCGGCGGCGCGGCGGCGCGGCTGTTTCGCTCGCTTCCCAGCTCGCCCCGCTCAAGAAGCTCCAGGTGTGGCGCTTCGCCATTTATTATGCGTTCGTCTTCGGCGCTTTCGTCGCGCTCGCGCTATGGCTGCCGCGCTATTATATGGGCGCTTACGGCCTCTCGATCGCGACCGCCGGTTTCCTCGCCACCGCTTATTCGCTCCCCGGGAGCGTCTTTCGCGCGGTCGGCGGGTGGCTGTCCGACCGGTTCGGCGCGCGCACCATCATGTACTGGACCTTCGGCGTGTCGATCGTCACCACCTTCCTGCTCAGCTATCCGAGCACGCATTATGTCGTTCAGGGTATCAAGGGCCCTGTCGAATTCACGCTCGCGATGGGCATCGTCCCCTTCGCAGCGCTCACCTTCCTGCTCGGCCTGTTCATGAGCTTTGGAATGGCCGCGGTCTACAAGCACATCCCGGTCTATTATCCGGACAACGTCGGCTCCGTCGGCGGCCTGGTCGGAATGATCGGCGGGCTTGGCGGATTTGCGCTTCCGATCGCGTTCGGCGCCATGGCCGACCTTGCCGGAATATGGACCAGCTGCTTCATGCTGCTGTTCCTGCTCGTCTCCGGAGCGATGGCGTGGATGCATCTTGCGATCCGGCGCATGGAGCGGCGGAAGCTCCCGCAGCTGAAGGGACTCCCCCAGCTGCCGGAGATGGAAGGCCTCGGCGTCGAACGCATGCCGCAGAGCGCGCCAACACCGCCCATCCAGGCAGCGCGTCCTCCAGTCTATCCCGGCTTTATCCCGGTCCAATAGAGCGGCCCTGCAGAACTGCCCGAGTGAGCCCCGCTCCTCTCCCCGCCTGGCCGGGGTTCAGCGCGCCGATGTCCGGGAAACCCCGTATTTCGGAGCGCCCGAGCAGCCGGCATCCAGGATCGCATGATCTAAATCAACGGCGCGGTTCCCGCCGCGCTTAATGACTGCTCAAGCCCACCTCCCGAGGAGAATGATGAGCCACTTTCTCGACCGCCTGACCTTCCTCAGGAAGAACGTTGCCACCTTCTCCAACGGTCATGGCGTGGTCACCAACGAGGACCGCAGTTGGGAGGACGGCTATCGCGGCCGCTGGAGCCACGACAAAATCGTTCGCTCGACCCACGGAGTGAATTGTACAGGAAGCTGCTCGTGGAAGATCTACGTCAAGGACGGGATCGTCACCTGGGAGACGCAGCAGACCGATTATCCGCGCACCCGCCCCGGCCTTCCCAACCATGAGCCGCGCGGCTGCGCCCGAGGCGCCAGCTACAGCTGGTATCTCTATAGCGCGGCCCGGGTGAAGCACCCGATGATCCGAAGGAAGCTGGTCAAGCTGTGGCGGACGGTGCGCGGCGAGCATTCCGACCCCGTCGAAGCGTGGAAGACGATCGTCGAGACTCCCCAATATGCGGCACAGTACAAGAAAGCGCGCGGGCTGGGCGGCTTCGTTCGAGTCACCTGGGACGAGGCGAACGAAATCATCGCCGCCGCCAATGTCTACACCGCAAAGGAATATGGTCCCGACCGGATCGCGGGCTTCTCGCCGATCCCGGCAATGTCGATGGTGAGCTATGCAGCCGGCGCTCGCTACCTCTCCCTGATCGGCGGAGTCTGCCTCAGCTTTTACGATTGGTATTGCGACCTTCCGCCGTCGAGCCCTCAGACCTGGGGCGAGCAGACCGACGTTCCAGAAAGCGCCGATTGGTACAACTCGACCTTTCTGATGCTGTGGGGCTCGAACGTTCCGCAGACCCGAACGCCCGACGCCCATTTCTATACCGAGGTCCGCTACAAAGGTGCAAAGTCGGTGGTGGTCTGCCCCGATTATTCCGAAGCCTCGAAATTTGCCGACCTGTGGATGGCTCCCAAGCAGGGCACCGACAGCGCGCTTGCGATGGCGCTCGGTCATGTCGTGCTGAAGGAATTCCACGTTGATCGCCGGGCCGAATATTTTCGCGACTATTGCCGTAAATATTCGGACATGCCGATGCTCGTCAGGCTGGTGAAGCGCGGCGATGCCTACGTTCCCGAACGCTTCGTCCGCGCCTCCGACTTCGACGGCTCATTGAAGGAAGCCAACAACCCGGAGTGGAAGACCGTCGCCTATGACGAGACGAGCGGGGACATCGTCACACCGCTCGGCTCGATCGGTTTCCGCTGGGGGGACAAGGGCCGATGGAACCTCCAGGAGGGAGCAGGTGACGGCCGCGAGGTGAGGCTCCGCCTCAGCCTTGATGAAAGCCGCGACGCGCTCGCGGCCGTCGATTTCCCTTATTTCGGATCAGGACCGCAGAGCCCCTATTTCACAAGCACTGCGCACGGTGACGTGCTTCGCCGCAACGTTCCAGTCAAAAAGCTGGCGCTGAAGGACGGTGAGGCGCTGGTCGCCACCGTCCACGACCTGATCATCGCCCATTACGGGATCGACCGCGGCCTTGGCGGCGAGGCGGCCAAGTCTTTCGACGACGACACGCCCTACACCCCGGCATGGGCCGAGAAGATCACCGGCGTCCCGCGCGAAGAGATCATCGCCACCGCTCGCGATTTCGCGAACAATGCCGAGAAGACCAAGGGCAAGTCGATGGTCATCCTGGGCGCCGGGCTGAACCATTGGTACCACATGGACATGACCTACCGGGGGATCATCAATCTCCTGGTGTTCTGCGGCTGCGTCGGCCAGTCAGGCGGCGGCTGGTCGCACTATGTCGGGCAGGAGAAATTGCGGCCGCAGACCGGCTGGACCCCCCTTGCCTTCGCGCTCGACTGGCATCGGCCGCCGCGGCAGATGAACGGCACCAGCTTCTGGTACGCCCACTCCGACCAGTGGCGATACGAGAAACTGTCGGTCGAGGAGATCGCGTCACCAACGAGCGATGTCGAAGTCTCTGGAACGCTGGTCGACTTCAACGTCCGCGCCGAGCGGATGGGGTGGCTTCCGTCGGCGCCGCAGCTCGAGACCAACCCGCTGGAGCTCGGCCGCAAGCTCAAGGGCGAGGCGGCCGGAGCGACGGTCGCGCGTCAGCTAAAGTCGGGCAAGCTCAAGCTCAGCTGCGAGGATCCGGACAATCCGCGGAACTTCCCGCGCAACCTCTTCGTGTGGCGCTCGAACCTGTTGGGCTCGAGCGGCAAGGGGCACGAATATTTCCTCAAGCATCTCCTTGGCACCCAGCACGGGGTTCAGGGCAAGGATCTCGGTGAAGAGGGCCGGCAGAAGCCGACCGAAATCATCTTCCGCGAGAAGGCACCCGAAGGCAAGCTCGACCTCCTGGTCGCGATCGACTTTCGCATGTCGACAACCGCCGTATACGCCGACGTCGTTCTTCCGACCGCCACCTGGTATGAGAAGAATGACCTCAACACGTCCGACATGCACCCCTTCATCCACCCGCTCAGCAAAGCGGTGGACCCGGCATGGGGGGCGCGCAGCGACTGGGAGATATTCAAGGGCATCGCCAAGAGCTTTTCGGAAGTCTGCGAAGGCCAGCTCGGAGACGAGACTGACGTCGTCCTCATGCCGATGCAGCACGACTCGCCGGGCGAGCTCGCCCAACCCGTCGACGTCAAGGACTGGAAGAAGGGCGAATGCGATCCGCTCCCCGGCAAGACCATGCCCGCGGTGATCACGGTCGAGCGAAACTACCCCGATACATATAAGAAATTCACCTCCGTCGGCCCGCTGCTCAAGAAGCTCGGCAACGGCGGCAAGGGCATCAGCTGGAACACCGACCAGGAGGTCGATTTCCTCGGCGCTCTCAACGGCACCAATGCTGACGGCCAGCCAAGGATTGAGACCGATATCGACGCCTGCGAGGTGATCCTCAGCCTCGCGCCCGAGACCAACGGGGAAGTCGCGGTCAAGGCGTGGGAAGCCTTGAGCGAGTTCACCGGCCGCGAGCATGCTCATCTCGCTTCGACCCGCGAGGACGAGAAGATCCGCTTCCGCGACATTCAGGCACAGCCGCGCAAAATCATCTCCTCGCCGACCTGGTCGGGGATAGAAAGCGAGAAGGTCAGCTACAATGCAGGCTGGACCAACGTCCACGAGCTGATCCCTTGGCGGACGCTCACCGGCCGCCAGCAGCTCTATCAGGATCACCCCTGGATGCGCGCCTTCGGGGAAGGGTTCACCACCTACAAGCCGCCTATCGACACCAAGGTGATCGAGCCAGTGCTTGGCAAGCGCGGCAATGGAAATGACGAGTTGGTGCTGAACTTCATCACGCCCCACCAGAAGTGGGGCATCCACTCCACTTATTCGGACAATCTCTTGATGCTGACGCTCAACCGCGGCGGCCCGGTAGTGTGGATTTGCGAGGAAGACGCCAAGCGCGCGGGCATCGAGGACAATGACTGGATCGAGGCGTTCAACTTGAACGGGGCTTTGACCGCGCGCGCGGTGGTCAGCCAGCGCGTGCCCTCGGGCATGTGCTTGATGTATCACGCGCAAGAGAAGGTCGTGAACGTGCCGGGGTCGGAGATCACCGGCATGCGCGGCGGAATCCACAATTCAGTGACTCGCACGATCACCAAGCCGACGCACATGATCGGCGGCTACGCCCACCAGGCGTACGGCTTCAATTACTACGGCACGGTGGGGTCGAACCGCGACGAATTCGTGGTCGTACGCAAGATGAACAATGTCGACTGGATGGACGAGCCGGCAGCGCCGGCAGCGGCCTGAGGAGTGAAGAGTAATGAAGGTACGTGCCCAGGTCGCGATGGTCCTGAACCTCGACAAGTGCATCGGCTGTCACACCTGCTCGGTCACCTGCAAGAACGTCTGGACCAGCCGCGAAGGCGTCGAATATGCCTGGTTCAACAACGTCGAGACCAAGCCAGGCATCGGTTTCCCCAAGGAATGGGAAAACCAGAAGAAATGGAACGGGGGCTGGCGGCGCAGGAAGGACGGCAAGATCGAGCCGCGCATCGGCGCTCGCTGGCGGGTTCTCGCCAACATCTTCGCCAACCCCGACCTCCCCGAGATCGACGATTATTACGAACCCTTCACCTTCGACTATGACCATCTCCAGTCGGCCCCGGAGATGAGGACCTTCCCAACCGCGCGCCCGCGCTCTTTGGTCACCGGCGAGCGGATGGAGAAGATCCAATGGGGGCCGAATTGGGAAGAGATCCTCGGCGGCGAGTTCGAGAAAAGGTCCAAGGACTCGAACTTCGCGGACATTGAGAAGGAGATTTACGGCCAGTTCGAGAAAAGCTTCATGTTCTATCTGCCGCGCCTTTGCGAGCATTGCCTCAATCCGACCTGCGTCGCGGCCTGCCCGTCTGGATCGATCTACAAGCGCGAGGAGGACGGCATCGTTCTTATCGACCAGGACAAGTGCCGCGGCTGGAGAATGTGCATCTCCGGCTGCCCGTATAAGAAGATCTATTACAATTGGAAAAGCGGCAAGGCCGAGAAATGCATCTTCTGCTACCCGCGGGTTGAAGCCGGCCTTCCGACCGTCTGCGCCGAGACCTGCGTCGGCCGCATCCGCTATTTGGGGGTCATTCTTTATGATGCCGACCGCATCGAGGAAGTCGCATCGACAAAGGACGAGCAGGACCTTTACGAAAAGCAGCTCGAGATCTTCCTCGATCCCAATGACCCGGCCGTGATCGCTAAGGCGCGTGCGGACGGGATCGCCGACAATTGGCTCGAGGCCGCGACGCTCTCGCCGATCTGGAAGATGGCGATCGAGTGGAAGATCGCCTTCCCGCTCCACCCCGAATATCGAACTTTGCCGATGGTCTGGTACGTGCCGCCGCTGTCGCCGATCCAGAACGTGGCCGAGCGGGGGCACATCGGGTTCAACGGCGAGATCCCGGACGTCGCATCCTTGCGCGTCCCGGTCAAATATCTCGCCAACCTCCTTACCGCGGGGAAGGAAGAGCCGGTCGTCGAAGCCCTGAGGAAGATGTTCGCGATGCGCATTCACATGCGCGACCGCGAGGTCGAGGGAAAAGTCAACGCGCGCGTGCTCGAGCAGGCCGGCCTCAGCCAGCAGCAGGTCGACGAAATGTACCGCTATCTCGCGCTCGCCGATTACGAGGACCGCTTCGTTATCCCGACCTCCCACCGCGAAGTCAGCGAGGACGCCTACGAGTTGAAGGGCGGCTGCGGGTTCAGCTTCGGCAACGGCTGCAGCGGCGGCGGGCGCACCGAACCGAGCCTGTTCGGGAGTCCCAAGAAGGTCGGCCACGTGCCGGTCCCAGGAAAGCGAAGGGCAGCATGATCAGCTTCAAGGCGATCGGCGCACTGCTCGATTATCCGACGGCCGAGCTGCAGGCGGCGGCCGACGAGATCGAGCAGGCGTTGGCCGAGGAGCGCGCGCTTTGCGCGGCCGAGCTCGACGGCATAAGCACCTTCATCGAGCGGCTCCGGCGAAGCGACATCATGGACCTGCAGGAAGATTGGATCGGTCTGTTCGACCGCTCCAAGCGGCTGGCGCTGCACCTCTACGAGCATAGCCATGGCGAGAGCCGCGACCGCGGCCAGAAGATGGTCAATCTAGCGCTGACCTACCGAATGAACGGCTTCGAGCTCAACGCTTCGGAAATGCCGGATTATTTACCGCTGTTCCTCGAATTTCTGAGCGTCATCCCCGAGGTTCAAGCGCGCCGCTATTTGGCCGACGCGATCGAAATCATCGAGGCGCTGCGAATCCGCCTCGAAGAGCGGGATTGCATATATGCAGCGCTGTTAGTCGCGCTGGTGACGCTTGCCTCGAGAGACGCCGATCGGGCCGAGGTCGACGCGATCCTCGCAGAGGAACCGCAGGATCCCGCCGATTTCGAGGCGCTCGACAGGGAATGGGCCGAGGAGCCGGTCGATTTTGCGGCCGGCTCGGCGCTCAAGGACTGCCCCTATGCGGGCACTGCAATGCAAGACCGAGCGGCTGAACTCGCAAAAGCGGGAGCTTGAACATGGGGAGCTTCATCCACCAGGCGCTGTTTGGGGTTTATCCATATATCGCTTTGTCGGTGTTCCTGATCGGAAGCCTCGTGAGGTTCGACACCGACCAGTATGGCTGGCGGTCGAAGTCGAGCCAGCTGCTTCGTCGCAGGCAGCTGATCTGGGGCTCGGTTTTGTTCCACGTCGGAATCCTTGGAATATTGCTCGGGCATGGCGTCGGCCTGCTGACTCCGGTCGCGGTCTTCGAATTCCTTGGAATCAGCCACAGCTTCAAGCAGATGATGGCGATCAGCGTTGGTGGCCTGTGCGGCACGGCCTGCCTCGTCGGCCTCGTCATGTTGCTTCATCGCCGGCTGTTCGACAGCCGCATCCGCAAGACCTCGAGCCTCAGCGACATTGCGGTGCTGCTGATCCTCTTGACGCAGCTCTCGCTCGGAATGCTGACCATTCCGGTCTCCCTCGGGCACCTTGACGGAACGATGATGGTCAAATTCATGAACTACGTTCAAGGGATCGTCACGCTTCGACCGCAGCCCGCGTTGATCGCCGGCGTGCCGCTGATCTTCAAGCTGCACATGTTCTTGGGGTTCACGATCTTCCTGATCTTCCCCTTCACTCGCCTGGTCCACGTGTGGAGCGCGCCGGTGGGGTATCTGTTCCGCAATTATCAGGTGGTGCGGACGAAGAGGAGCGCAGTCGCACTTGCCGGCAAGGATGATCTACCTTGCTACATCGCCCGCCCGGCATTTTGCGCCGAGCCAGTCTTGCCGTCGCGCAGGAAGGAGGCAGCATGATCAGGGTCAATGGAGTGGCGATCGCCGACGATTCGGTCGGGCGCGAGATGCAGCATCACCCCGCCGCCTCGCGCGACGAGGCCGAGCGGCAGGCCGCGACGGCGCTGGTCGTTCGCGAGCTACTTTTGCAGCGCGTCAGCGAGCGCGAGATCGCCGGAGCGACCGAGGACGAGCGGATCGCGAATTTGATCGAAGATGAAATTGAGGTTCCAGAGCCCAAAGACGAAGAGATCGCCCGCTATTACCGCCGCAACGGCCTCCAGTTCACCTCGCCCGCGCTCTACCGCGCGGCCCACATCTTCTTCCCCGCCCGAACCAGCAATGAGAAAGCGAGCGCCGAGGCGAAGGAGAAAGCCGAGACGGTTCTTGCTAAAGTCATGGCCGACCCTGCCCGCTTCGAAGAGCTTGCCCGTACGCATTCGGCCTGTTCGTCCAAGGAACAAGGCGGGTCGCTCGGCTTGATTCGAAGAGGCGACACGAATCCGGAGCTGGAGCAGGCGATGGCGGTCATGAAAGTCGGCTCAATAAGGCTCGTCCGCTCGCGCCACGGTTTTCATGTTCTGCGGCTCGACGACCGCGCTCCTGCGGTCCAGCTTCCCCTCGGGCAGGCCAAGGGTTGGATCGCCGATTATCTCAAGAAGATGTCGAAGCGGCGAGCGATCGCCCAATATCTCAAGCTTCTCACCGCCCGCGCAAAGATCGAGGGGATCGATCTTGCAGCTGCAGACAGCTTGTTGGTGCAGTGATGTTGCTCGGCAAAATGATCAAGCTCGCAATGTGCGCGCAAAGCCAGTTTCCAGAGGACGTCATGCTGCGCGAGCCCGATCTTGCGGCGCTGCTCAAGTCAGAGGCGGAGCGCTCAGGAATGGACGTACCGCACTTCATCGCCGACACGGTCAGCCGGTTCATGGCCCACGAGGATGACGAGAGCTGGACGACGATCGTCGGCAACATCCAGCGGACCGACGACCCGGGCTACACCTTCATCTCGACGATCATGCACGCGCGGATCAGCCACAAATGCGATCAGCACTGCTGATCAGATGCCGGCGTACCATTCGTAGTCGGCATTATCCTCCCAATAACCGCCCCGGCCTCCTTCGATATGGGCCAGGCTTTCGACCGCCTGGATGCGCTGGACATATTTGGCAGACTTGTAGCCGAGCTGCCGCTCGACCCTCAGTCGAAGGGGGGCGCCATGCGGCACAGTCAGCAAATGGTCGTTCATGCCCCACGCGATGATCGTCTGGGGATGGAATGCATCAACAAGGTCGATGCTCTCGTAATAAGGCTTGTCGCCGAAGCGGTCGGCGCAGTGAAAGACCACATATTTGGCGCGAGTGCTCAATCCCGCCGCATCGAGGATGCGCGATAGCTCGAGCCCGTGCCACTTGCCGATGGCGCTCCAGCCCTCGACGCAATCGTGGCGCGTGATTTGGACCCTGTGCGGGATCGAGCGAAGGGTCGCGAGCGCGATTGAGAGCGGACGCGCGACAAGACCGTCGACCGCCAGCCGCCAGTTCACGAAATTCTCGGCGAGTTGCCGCGCATATTCTGGCGTGCCGGGGTTGGAAGTCCCGTTGGACCGGAAGATCGGTGACAAATCGGCTTGGCTATATTCGCGCGCCAGTGAGTCGCGCGGCACGACAAGGCGCTGAGCGCCCATCGTCAGCTTCTCGGCCGAGCGAAGAACGCCGCGAAATCGCGTGCTGTTGTTCAGGCGGTCGCATCCGCCGAGCAGAAGGCCCGCAGTGCTCGTCGTGATGAAGCTGCGCCGGCCGATCATCCTTCGCTCCTTTCCGGCGGCACCCGGAACCTGCCGGTGATCATTGAGCCGATCTCATTGATCGGGCCGGCGAGCAAGACCATCAGCAGATGGACGATGATGAAGGCGAGCAGCAGCATCGCGCAGATGAAGTGGATCGACCGCGCCGACTGGCGGCCGCCAAAGAGGTCGAGAAGCCACGGCCAGGCCGAATCCATTGCAGGCGACATTGTGAGCCCGGTCAGCACCATTATTGGCAGGAGGAGGAAGATCACTCCGGCGTAGCTGAACTTCTGGAGGATATTGTAGCGAAGCGCGGCATCCCCTTTGGGAAAGCGCACCCGGAAATGTTCGTAGATGTCATTCCAGATATGGCTTGGCTTCACCTCATTGAGAGTCGGCCTGAGGTCGCGCTGTGCATGGCGGTTGGTGAAGCTGACCACCAGGAAGAGGATCAGCGGCACCACCAGGAGCCAAGCGAAGGCGAGATGCCACCTTCGAGCAGCAGCCAGATTGTAGGTCGAGGGGATCGTCGCCCACCAAGGCACCGGGCGGCCGTGAAAGGTCAGCCAGGGATGATCGAAGTTCGCGCCATACTGGCCCCAGTAAAGATGCGGATGGGCGTTAAAGATCATCAATCCGCTCATCAGCATCACAAAGACAGTGAGCGCATTCAGCCAGTGCCAGATGCGGGTGGGGAGCCGGTGACGATAAGCGATCCGGGGCGG
>Ga0157370_10003009_pt1 | contig 20004 bp, 20 predicted proteins | sample C35metaG_FD_113463 | JGI IMG/M metagenome (GOLD analysis project Ga0157370, IMG submission 113463) | Corn rhizosphere microbial communities from Kellogg Biological Station, Michigan, USA - C3-5 metaG | ecosystem: Host-associated > Plants > Roots > Rhizosphere > Soil | place: USA: Michigan...
CGCGCCTGCTCGGCACGGGCGAGGAAGAACTGGAAGCTGGAGCTGCGGATGACCATCCGCTTGGCCACGCGACTTATTCGGCTTTGCCAGCCGCTTCTTGGGTCGCGGCCGAATCGTCGGTGGCCTTCAGATTCACCGCCGCCATCTTGCCGCGACGGTCCGGAGCCAAATCGTAGCTCACCCGCTGGTTCTCCCGGAGCGTCCGCATACCGCTGTTTTCGACCGCGGTGATGTGGACAAACGCATCATTGCCGCCCTCGTCCGGATGGATGAACCCATAGCCCTTGCTCTCGTTGAAGAATTTCACCGTTCCGGTGGCCATTTCCACTTTCCTTCTTCGATGCGGCCGAAGTGCCGGACCGCTTTTTGCCAGGAGCTGCAAGAGAAGGAAAAGTGCGCTCAAAAGCGACTGTAGACCGTCATTTTGCGACTGATAGCGTCGAACTTATGGGCGCTTTGACTGCTGATTGTAAGCTTCGCGAGCTAGCCGCCCGCGCCGCTCCTGCAGGGTCGCTGGCTCGAATCGATTGCCAGCCTGCCCTCGTCCGCGACGGCGGCAATCCTCGATCTGACGCCACAAGTTGATGGTCTTGTCGTCCATGACTTGGTGGCCGGCGAAACGTCGACTGAACGAACCTGGTTCCATTTGCCTCGCAAGCTAAGATGTTAACCATGTCAATTTATTTGTCAGTAACTCGCACCCCCTAAATGCGAAGTTGGGCGGCGCCCTTTCACTCGAACCGACGCCGCTGACCAGAGCGTACCGAAGCCCTGCGTAGCGTCTCTTCCCATTCGTCTTGCGCAGGGCTTCCAGTGCTCCCACAGCGGCTATCACTGGTCAGCGCTCAGCTCAGCGCCGAAGCATGAACGCGGGCCGCTTCTTGGGCAGCCGCGCCTCATATTCCTCGGCAAGCTGTTCGAGCGCGTGGCGCGCGTCGTCGTCCACCATCATGCTGGCAAGGCGGCGGCAGCGTTCGACCTGACGCTCGATCTCATCTTGTTCCATCGGTCGCGTCGCATCGTTGCCCGCTCAAACAATAAAAACGCGGGTCATTCGATGCTCGTTCCTTTACCGGCGAGCTCGCGCTGCATGTAAATGGAATCCAACCAGCGGCCGAACTTGAATCCGACGCCTTGTAAACAGCCCGCCTCCTCGAATCCGCAGGACTGATGCAGTGCGATTGACGCCGGCTCAGCGCCTCCGATCACAGCGATGATGGTCCGGAAGCCAAATCCGGCGCAGCGGTCGAGCAAAGCGCGAAGCAGAGTCCGACCGATGCCCCGGTGCAGATGCTCGGGGTGGACGTAGATGCTGTCCTCGCAAGTGAAGCGGTAAGCCGCGCGGTCACGGAACTGGGTCGCATAGGCATAGCCCACGACCTGCCCTCCGCTTTCCGCGACCAGGAAGGGCCAACCGGATTCACCGATGCGCCTGATTTTGTCGCGATGGAAAACGGCGCTTGGCGGCTCGGTGTCGTAGGATGCAGTGCCCGTGAGGACGTGGTGGGCGTAGATTACGGCGATCGCCTCCGCATCGCTCTCGCTCGCATCTCGGATTAGGATGTCCTGCACTTGCGGCCCCGTGACGACCGAAGGCAGGGGGAGCAAGGTGAACTCTCAACGCTTTCATTTTCAGTTCACCCTCACCTCCGCTACTTCGATCACTAGCGACGCCTAGAACCTGAACCTTGTCAGTCTATCGCCTCCCCTCGCCCTACGAGCGAACGCCTTTCCAGCGGCGGGTGTCCGGATTCGGGTTGGCGCTCGGCATCAACCTGCTGCTCCTGCTGGTCCTGTGGGGTCTTGGGGTCGTCGCGCCCGACAAGCGGCCGCCGTCGAGTGCGATTATCGTCGACATGCTTCCTCAATCGCACAGCGCCGCCTCGACCGAGCAGACGAGGACCGTCGCACGCCAGAGTCGAGCAACGAACCGACCGAGCCCCAAGCCGCCGCCGATCAAACTTCCAGTCAAAGCCACGATCGCGCCGCAGCCAGCGCCGGCCCAAAAATCGCAGCCATGGATAGAAATGAGCCACGACCAGCTCGCCTCCGCGGACCTCAGGAACATTCCGGCGGCTGACGAAGGCGACTCCGGCGACAGCGAAATCGTCGGTCGTGGGCCACATGGCGAGCTGCTGTTCAATGCCGAATGGGCGCGGCATCCGACCAACGCCGAGCTCTCGGGCTATTTGCCGCCCGACCCGCCCGACGGCTGGGGGCTTGTCGAGTGCAAGACGGTCCCGGGAGACCGAGTCGATGACTGTATCGAAATCGACCAATACCCGCATGGCTCGCACCTCGCCGCAGCGGTTCGCCAAGCGGCATGGCAATTTCGCGTTCGCCCTCCTCGAAAGGGCGGCAAGGAACTCGTCGGCTCCTGGGTCCGGATCCTCATCGACTACAGCTTCGACCGCCCGGGAAGCGGCAGCCAGTAAGCCTATTTCGAAGACCTTGCGCGCTCAGCCTCGGCGAGGACCTGCTTCACCACCTTGCTTGGGATCGCGAAGCCGATTCCGACATTGCCGGCGCTGGCCTCGTTCTGGGTCGGACTGAACAGGGCCGAATTGATGCCGACGAGCTGGCCATGGAGGTTGATCAGCGCTCCGCCCGAATTGCCGGGATTGATCGGCGCATCGGTCTGGATGAACCGCCGCGAATCGCCCTGACCGAGCGGCCGGTCGGTCGCGCTGATGATTCCGCTGGTCACGGTCTGGCCGAGGCCGAAAGGATTGCCGATCGCGACGACATAGTCCCCGACCTGGAGCTTACTGCTGTCTCCAAGCGGCAAAGTCGGCAGGTCCTTTGCGTCGATTCTCAGCACTGCAAGGTCAAGGTCGGGGTCCAATCCAACCGGATCAGCGGGGAACTTGCGGCCATCCTTCAACGTGACCTGAACCGCTTCTGCGTTTCGAACCACGTGGAAATTGGTGATGATCAGGCCCTTGGCTCCGTCGACGATCACGCCCGATCCCGCTGCCAGCGCCGGTTGGAGGGCCGCATCGGGCACTCCGAAATAGCGGCGGAAGAAAGGATCCTGGAGCAACGGGTTCTGCTCCGCTGGTGACGGTAGCAGGGTCGCGATGTTCACCACGGCCGGCGAAGTCTTCTTGACCAGCGGCGCAAGACTATCGTCCGCCGGTCCCGCGAGCACCCGAGGCTGCGCCGATTGATCGGCGCCGACCGGAAGCATGCGGGAAACGACGCCGCCGATCACCGCGGCGATCAGGAGAGCGACAATCAGCAATAGGACGGGGATTCTTGGGGCGCCGTTACGCGGTTCAGCCATCTGTTTTTGTTATCCTTCGACGATTTCACCCTCGGGAGCGCCGCGTCCGAGCTTGTCGGGCAGCCGCTCGCCTAGAGGGGTGAACGCGAGGCTGACCGAATTGATGCAATAGCGCTCTCCAGTTGGCGGCGGCCCGTCGGGGAAGACATGCCCCTGGTGAGCACCGCAGCGGGTGCAGACAATCTCCGTCCGCACCATGCCGAAGCTGTCGTCGCGAATATATTTGAGGTGGTCCTTGGCGAACGGACGAGTGAAGCTCGGCCAGCCGGTGCCGCTTTCAAACTTGGTGCCGCCCTGGAACAGCGGGAGGCCGCACAGCCTGCAAGTGAACACGCCCGGGCGCTTCTCGTTCAGGAACACGCCGCAGAAAGGCGCCTCGGTTCCATGCTCGAGCAGCACGTGCTTTTCCTCGTCCGAGAGATCGGCCAGGAGAGACTGAAACTGCTCCGGAGTCGGAGGAACAAGATCAAAGGTGGTCGTGTCGGCGGCGAGATCCTGGGTCATTGTCTGGTCCTTTGCGGCTTGGCTGATCCTTATCACGGGAGTTGCCGATGCGCAGCCGGTGCTCACGCAAGAACAGGCCCTCGCTGATGATGCCGCGCAATATGCCGCACAATTCGGAGTTCCGCTCGACGAAGCGTTGCGCCGGCTGAAGGCACAGCAGGACAGCGTCGCCGCGACCGACGCAATCTCCCGTGAGTTCGCCGGCCGGCTTGCCGGAATTTCCATCGAGCATTCGCCGCAATACCGGATCGTTGTTCTGCTGACCGGCAACGATCCTGTGCCGGACCGCAGCGCCGCGGGCGCGCCGATCGTCTTTCGTACCGGCGCGAAGGCCACTCACGCCCAGGCTATCGCGGCAATGCGCAAACATCTGATCGATTTGCGCGCGGATTTGCCCGGCGCGCGCGGTGCGGGATACGACCAGCGCACCGGCGAAGTGGTTCTCCTGGTGACGCCGGAGGAAGCCGAAAAGTTCGGAATTGAGGCGATCCGCCTCAGGGCCGAGCAGGTCGGCGGAGTCCCAGTCAGAGTCGTGATCAACGATCTCAACGAATCAAACATGAGCGTCGATGGCGGCGGCCGCGTCGAAGGGACGAGCAGCATCACGGGACAGCGAAACCTCTGCACCACGGCCTTCGTGGTCACCAATGGCGAGACGGACGCGATTACCACGGCCGCCCACTGCCCCGACGATCTCACCTATCTGGACCGCGATGGGAGTAGAGTGGCGCTGCCGATGATCGGGTCATGGGGCGCGGGCTATCAGGACGTACAAATCAACGGCAGCCCCGATTCGCGCCGCCCGCTCTTCTATTCCAATCGGGGAGCGGGAACGCTCAGGCGGCTGGTCACATGGCGCAATGCCGCGAGCACGCGCGCCGGCGATTTCGTCTGCCATTATGGAGAAAGCTCGGGCTACAGCTGCGCAGTCGTCGAGCTGACCGACTATGCGCCGCCTGGCGATCTGTGCGGCGGACCGTGTTCGCCGACCTGGGTGACGGTAAAAGGCGCGAGCTGCATTCCGGGGGATAGCGGCGGCCCGGTGTTCAGCGGCGAAGTCGCTTTCGGCATTGCCAAGGGGATCAATCGTGCGCCGGGCGGCCAGTGTCTGTTCTATTATTATATGTCGACCGATTATCTGCCGACGCCTTGGCGGCTGCTCGTCGCCGGCAACGCTAAGCCGCCAGATCACCCCTGATCTGGGTTGAGCCGGGTACCGGCTCCGCAGCGTCGTTGCCGATCTTCACGACATGGTTGTGCTCGTCGACATGGACGACCCGAGGCTCAAGAGCGCGCGCCTCGGCATCGTCCAGCACGGCATAGCTCATGATGATCACGAGGTCGCCCGGATGGACGAGGTGGGCCGCTGCGCCGTTGATCCCGATGACTCCGCTGCTCGGCGGGCCGGGGATGACATAGGTCTCGATTCTCGCGCCATTGGTTATGTCGACGATGGCCACCTGCTCGCCTTCGAGCAGATCAGCGGCTTCCATCAGCGCGGCGTCGAGGGTGACCGAGCCGACATAATCGAGATCGGCCTTAGTCACCGTCGCGCGGTGAATCTTCGACTTCATCATGATCCGCATCACTGCAATTCGTCTCCCTGCGGCCGCGGCCCGCACTAAATTTGCATCCGCTCGTCGAATATCAATGCTGCGCTGCAATATCGCACTTGCAGCACGTGGTGCAAATTCCCAATTGTCGGCTCGCGAACGTGGTGCAGGATCCCAAATCACCCCTCGGTCTCATGCGTAAGCTGTTGGGTAGAAATGGTTTTGTAGTTTGGCACGGCTCTTGCTCAATAACCAATGCAAGTTTCGCCAAGGGAGTTCAACAATGTCCGCGCAGGTAAGTCAGGTCGCTCTGCCCCTCAGGTCGCACACGATTTTGGGCGTGTGCGAAGCCATCGGAGAGGATTTCGGCTTCAGCCCCGTGCTTCTGCGCGTGCCCTTCGCCGCGACGGTGCTCTACAGCCCGATGCTCGCGATCGCCGCTTATTTCGCACTCGGAGCAGTGGTGCTGGCCTCGCGCCTGCTATTCCCGAAGCCAAAGTTCGACACCGTTGCAGTCAACCAGCCTCAAGCGGGGAACGACGAAGCGGAATACGCGCAAGCGGCCTGACAGGAGGGCCCGCCGGCGGTCTCGCTCAAAGCCCTTCGCGAGCCTCTGCCCTGGCCTCGAGCAGATCGAACAATACGCGATGCTGGAGTAGCAGCTGCTCGCCGCCAAAGGCGAGCGCGCGCTGGCTGGCCGGCGAATCGGCACCTCGGCCAATGACCGCAACGACCGACGTTTCGTCCGGAAGCGACGGCGCGGGCGCTTCGGTGCCGACTCGCGCTGCGGCGCGGTCGAGCATCCGGCGGATCGGCCACCAGTCACCAACGAGCGCGGTTGCGGCCCCAAGCGCGCAGCCGTCGCGTTCAGACATTGCAAGAGTCTCCAGCGCGTGGCGCGTGGCAACGAGGCTGGCCTCGGTTTCGGCCGCGCCCGGAGTGCTGGGCAGCGGTCCCACAGCAGACGTCAGGCGAACAAGGTAAAGGCGCTCGCGCTCAAACCCTTCGGATGCGCGAGCCAGCCAATCCTGCACCGGCCCTTTGGGACAGCGCTGCAGGGCAATTTCGATCAGTCCCGGGTAGCGGCCATGAATGCTGCACAATAGGTGCACTGCATCTGCCAGATCCCGCCCCGAATGACGGCCGGAGGCCTCGAGCAATGAATTCAGGTAGGAATGGCGAACGCAACCCTCGAGCGCAACCCTTGCGAGCTGGGCGTCGGCGACGCTGACCTGAGTGCGGCCGACGGACCGAATTACTGCCATTCCACTCCCCTCGTCCTGCCGTCAGGCGAAGCCTTGTTGCGGCTGTCGTAATGCAAGGGCGTAAAGACGAGGTTTATGACGAGGTAAGCTTTCCTGAACCCTGTTCGCTCAAGTGATCGAGCTCAGTCGTCGCGGTAGGCGAGCTCGAAATTTCCCCAGCGGCGGCCTTTGATCCACAACGGCACGAAGACATTCTTCACCGGAATATACTTGTCGCCCAGCTCCATCCGATAAGTCGCGAGCGTCGCCGGCCTGTCGCTCGCGAGCGCCATGCGCGTCGTGTCGTCGATCAGGATCCGCTTGTTGCGGCAATGCTCGTCATTCCACACCGGATCGGTCCCCTGCGGATGGCTCCGCTTGCTGAGATGGGTCGGCAGATAGCCGTTCATGTCGCCGATCGCGCAACCGATGATCCGCCCGTCCGAGGCTTCGCTGCGGTCCAGGATGGGCCGAACGACCCGGTCCGCCGCGTCGTTGAAGCGCACTTCATACTGGACCGGGTTGCTTCCCTCGATGATCTTGTAGTCGCGGTCGAATACGTCCTCGACGCCAATCTCGCCGTCGTCGATCGCCCGCTCGATCGCCGCTTCGATCTGGCGGCAGCAATCCTGTGCTTTCAGGATGAACGGGGTATCGTCGATCTCGGCGCCGGAATTGGCAAGCGTATCGAGCATCGTGTTCGAGAGCAGTTCGAGGTGACCAAGGCGTTTCTCGGCGGTGAGCAGCTCCTTGCCGTTGTCGCGCGCATCGGCAGCGAAATCGGTAAGGCCCGCCTTCACTCGGTCGACGCTGGTCTGGATCATGCTAGTCGAATGGGCAATGCCCTCTGTTTGCCGGTCGACCATCCCAACGAGTTCGCTCACTTCGCGAACCGTGTCGCTGATGGTACCGAAGCCCGACTGGGCAGCGCGGCTGCGCTCGACACCGGTCTTGATCTCGGTCGTGACCGCTCCTGCTTCGCGGGTGAGCTCGCCGATCGTCGAAGCAATCTGGCTGGTCGCCGCTCGGGTATCGTGGGCGAGCTTCTTCACCTCGGCTGCAACGACGGCGAAGCTGCGGCCGGCATCCCCGGCGCGCGCTGCTTCAATGGTGGCATTGAGCGCGAGCATGTTGGTCTTGCGGGCAATGGTCTCGATCGTCGACGAAACGGTCTGCACCTGGTTCATTGCAGAAGCGAAGCCGGCCATGCGCTCGCCGAGCTGGACGACCAGCTCGGTCAGGCCCTTGAACCCGTCGATCGTCTCTTCGATGGCCTCCCGCCCCGCGTCGAGCTTGGCCTTGGCCTGCTCGGAGAGAAGCCTCGCCTCGTCGGTTGAATCGCTGACCCGTGCCTGGTCGCCGAGAAGCCGGGTCGTCACCTCCTCGAGCTGATCGAGCATCTTCATATGCTCGCTGATGCGGGTCGAAACGCCCTTTACGTAGCCGGCAACGTCGCTGCATTCCATCGAAAGCGAGCCGCAATCGCGCGCGACTGCGCGGATCGCATTTTCGGTGACTTGCTCGATACCTTGCGTGGCCATCGGCGGCGGGCTCCCGGTCAAAGACGTGACAATTGGATAGGCATCAACTCCTACTTCTTCGTTAACCACGCCGCCGAACGGCAGTCCCGATTACCGCGTGCGCTTGCCAATGCTCCCCCCCTTTTCAAAGAAGAACCTGCCTCATGCAAGAAGCGGGGGGTCTAGTAAGAGACGGATATAGACTGTCGCTTGATAGGTCAGGACGGAGTGTCAGATCTTCAGGCGAAGCTGCACATCAATAGATCAGATAGGGCGCGCGCTGCTCTTCCCAGTCGTGCTCGTCGGGAATGGTGATGGCGTCGAGGTCGGCCGGCGTGGCGTTCGGGTCATCGACCCATTCGCGCAGCAGCGGCGAGCCGTTGATCACGTCGATCGCGAGCTTGTCAAAGACATATTCGTACATGAAGTCGCGCCACAGTTGGTAGTCGGGATAGAGGAGGCGGATCGCCTTGAAGGCGAGCGCCTGCAGCCGCCACGGCCTGAACGCGTGATGGTCGTAGAATGAAGCTTCGGCGTGGATGAACAGGCCGCTGCACATCTCCCCCACGTGCTTGTGGAAAGTCGGCTGAAAGGTGATGTCGCGAAGCTTGCAGCCCAGGAGCCAATCCCCCGCGAGCGATTCCATCTGCGCGATGATCTTGCGTGGTTCGAGATCGGGCGCGCCAAACAGCTCGAGCGGACGCGTCGTGCCCCTCCCCTCGCTTAGGGTTGAGCCTTCGAGCATCACCGTGCCGGCATAGGCGCGCGCCATGTTGAGGTTTGCCGCGTTGGGGCTCGGATTGATCCAGACCCTCTCGGTCGGCCAACCGAAGCCCGGCCCCTCCTCTGGCTTCCAGCCTTCCATCTGGATCACGCGATATTCGACATTGAGCCCAAAGTGATCGACGAACCATTGCCCCAGTTCGCCAAGCGTCAGGCCATGGCGCATCGGCAAGGGCCCCGCACCGACGAAACTTTCCCAGCCGGGCCGAAGCGCCAGACCTTCGACGGGACGCCCGACCGGATTCGGTCGATCGAGCACCCAGACGGACCGGCCATGGTCGGCCGCACCCTCGAGCACATAGAGAAGCGTAGTGATGAAAGTGTAGATTCGGCATCCGACGTCCTGCAGGTCGACGAGGATCGTATCGAACGTGCCCATCGACTGCCCGGTCGGGCGGCGCACTTCTCCGTAGAGGCTGAACACGGGAATAGCGTGGACCGGGTCGGTGAAGTCGTCCGACTCGACCATATTATCCTGTTTGTCGCCGCGAAGCCCGTGCTGCGGGCCGAATGCCGCAGTGAGGTTCACGCCGGCAGCGGCGAGCGCGTCGAGGCTGTGGGTTAGGTCGCGGGTGACCGAAGCCGGATGAGCAAGCAGCGCAACGCGCTTACCCTCGAGTGGGCGACGAAGATCAGGATCGGCAAGCAGCCGATCGATACCGAACAGGGTCATGGGCCGTGCTTAGGGCAGGTGCGCGATGAAGCAAGCCGGGTCGTGGAAGTCGGGCTTATCGCCGTCGGGATGGGCGAGCGCCCAATATGATTTGGTGCCGTCATTTTCCTCGAGAACCGCCGACAAGCCGATCTCCCAGGCGGCCTTGGCGTCGACGGCGATCGTCGCTCCGAGCGCCCACCAGGTCATGTTGTCCTCAACCCGGATGTAGGGCGGCATGACCTCGGCATCGCTCCGCCCTTCCCGCCGGCTCGTAAAATCATAAGCTGCCCAGTCGCCCGACGGCGCGAAATTCCATTCGCGGTAGCCGTCCGCGCCGTGCACTCGAAGGAAAGCTTCGAAGCAGGTGGTCTTCCACAACTCCTCTGTGCGCGCCGGCTCCTCGGCCTGCGGAACCAAGAATCGGCTCGCCGGTGCGCCGATTCCGAACCAGATGTTGGTCGAGGCGATGACTCCAAGGGCGCCGGCATGCTCGACATTGGCCCAGACCTTGAAGGTCGGGTCGGACGGCAAAGTCGCCGGATGCGAGACCAGGTTCAGCTGCATCGCGCCCTCTTCTACCAGCTAATGTAGCAGCGACACGTTAACGACGCTAAGCGGTCGACCATGACGTCCTATAATTCTTCCTTGCTGAAGCTGCTCGACGAGCGCGGCTACATCCACCAGGTGACTGACGCGGCAGCACTCGACGCGCTGGCCAGCAAGGAGATCGTTTCCGCGTACATCGGTTTTGACGCAACCGCCTCCAGCCTCCACGTCGGCAGCCTCGTCCAAATCATGATGCTTCGCCGGCTCCAGCAGGCGGGCCACCGGCCGATCGTGCTGATGGGCGGCGGAACGACGAAAGTTGGCGACCCCAGCGGCAAGGACGAGAGCCGACAGCTCCTCACCCACGAGCAGATCGACGCGAATATTGCCGGCATCCGCCGCGTGTTCGAGCATTTCCTGACGTTCGGCGAGGGTCCAAGCGACGCGATCATGGTCAACAACGCCGACTGGCTCGACCGGCTCGAATATATTCAGTTCCTGCGCGAGGTCGGCAAGCATTTCACGATCAACCGAATGCTGACGTTCGAGAGTGTGAAGCTGAGGCTCGACCGCGAGCAGCCGCTGACGTTCCTCGAGTTCAACTACATGATCCTCCAGGCATATGACTTTCTCGAGCTGTCGCGGCGGGTCGGCTGCCGCGCACAGTTCGGCGGGTCGGACCAGTGGGGCAATATCGTCAACGGGATCGAGCTCGGGCGGCGGATCGACGGGACCGAGCTGTTCGGCCTGACGACGCCGCTGATCACCACCGCGGACGGCGCCAAGATGGGCAAGACCGCGCAAGGGGCAGTCTGGCTCGATGAGAAGCTGCTGAGCCCGTATGAATATTGGCAGTTCTGGCGAAATACGGCGGACGCGGATGTCGGGCGGTTCCTGAAGCTGTTCACGGACCTTTCGCTGGAGGATATCGGGAAGCTCGAAACCCTGTCCGGCGCAGACATCAATCAGGCAAAGATTGTTCTCGCCACGGAAGCGACCGCCTTGCTCCACTGCCGCGAAGCGGCGGAAGCTGCGGCACGAACGGCCGCCGAAACCTTTGGCGCTGGAGGGATCGGCGAGGACCTTCCAACATTGTCGCTTGGCGACGGCATGAACATCGCCCACGCGCTGACCGCACTCGGCTTTACGCCTTCGAACAAGGAAGCGAAGCGCAAGATTGCTGAAGGCGCGGTGCGGCTGGACGATGTCGCCGTAAGCGATCCGGGCCTGATGCTCGTCGCCGCGAAAGAACCGCTGAAGCTCAGCCTCGGCAAGAAGAAGCATGCGCTGTTGGTGAAATAGATCGAGTGCGGGAGCCGCCGATGGAAGTACACAAGCCGAAGCTGATTCAGAACTGGCGCGAGTTGCTCAAGGAATGGGGAATCATCGTACTCGGCGTGTTGACGGCGCTGTTGGCTGAACAGGCAGTCCAGTCGATCGACTGGAATCACAAGGTCGAGGCAGCGGTCGCGGACATGGATAATGAATTGGGCTCGGGAGACGGCCCCCAGGCCTACGCGCGACTCGCGATCCACGACTGTGTCGCGGCGCGATTGAACAGTCTTCGATCAGCCGTAGAGCAAGGCGATCGCGGTCAAAGCACAGCGCTCATCGACACGATCTGGCTTCCGGAGCGGACGTATGATTCCCTCGCGCGTGAGGCGGCAACTGCATCAGACGTCACTTCTCACATGCCGCATCAGCATATGCTTCAATATCGCATTACCTATGAAGTAATTCCCGACATGGATCGCCTGGCCAGTCGGGAGCTCGTTGACCTGTCACGCTTACGAGCGCTTCCGCGGACCGGCGGAGCGCTCCAAACCTCTGAAAAGCTGTCCGCAACTGGCGCGATCGAAGCGCTTCGGGTGGACAATGATGCGATCAGCCGAGAAGCCCGCTTCGTGCTGCAGCATATGCGGCTGAACAAGCTCAAACTCGACCGCGCCTTCGTCATTCAAAATGTGAGGGAAGCGCGGCGCCACTATCCCGCCTGTCTCGCCCATGCCCTGAATGTCAGGGCCTTATCCTGACCTGATCAGCCCAACGGCCTGATCTCGCTCGAACAGGTAAAGGCAAATCCGCGCGGCGTGGCCGCGTGGTCCCGAGAGTCCGCCGTCCCGGTCGAGGAGCAGAAGTGCATCGCTCTGAGCGATGGGCGCCAGCTCGGCGACCAGTTCGGGCGTGGCAACTCGGAATGCCTCCTCGCCCGACTGCCGAGTTCCCAGAATCTCGCCCGGCCCGCGCAGCCGCAGATCCTCCTCCGCGATCCGGAATCCGTCGTTGGTTTCGCGCATCAGCGAAAGGCGCGCGCGGCCGACGTCGGTCAATTTCTGGCCTCGAATCAGCAGGCATGTGCTCTGACCGCTGCCTCGCCCCACTCGGCCGCGCAGCTGATGGAGCTGGGCGAGGCCGAATCGCTCCGAGCCCTCGACGACCATCAAGGTCGCGTTGGGCACGTCGACGCCGACCTCGATCACTGTGGTCGCGACGAGCACAGAGAGCTCTCCAGAGGCAAAGCGGGCCATTACCGCGTCCTTGTCCAACCCCTTCATCCGGCCATGGACTAACCCGACCTTGTCGCCGCCGAAGCGCAGCTTGAGCACACGTGCGCGCTCCTCGGCCGCCGCGGCGTCGCTCTTTTCGCTTTCCTCGACCAGCGGGCAGACCCAATAGGCCTGTCCACCGCCGACAATGTGGCGACCGAGTCCGTCGATGACGCCGGACAGCTTCTCCTCGCTGATCACCCGCGTTTCGACCGGCGATCGGCCGGGCGGCATCTCATCGATCCGGCTGACATCCATTTCGCCATATTGCGTGAGCGTGAGAGTTCGGGGGATCGGAGTTGCGGTCATCACCAAGAGGTGCGGCGGATGCTCAGCCTTCGCGGCGAGCAGCAACCGCTGCGAGACCCCAAAGCGGTGCTGCTCGTCGATCACCGCCAGGCCGAGTTTCCTGTAGGCGACCTTCTCCTGAAAGATGGCGTGGGTGCCGATGAGGATGTCGATCGAACCCTCGGCGAGGCCCATCAGCACGCTGTCGCGCGCGCGGCCCTTCTCGCGGGCGGTGAGGATCGCAACGCGCACGCCGATGCTGTCGAGCTGGTTGAGCAACGTAGCGTGGTGCTGACGCGCAAGGATCTCGGTCGGCGCGAGCAGGGCCGCCTGAGCGCCCGATTCGACCGCGGTCAGCATCGCCATCAACGCCACCAGAGTCTTGCCCGAACCGACGTCCCCCTGGAGCAGCCGAAGCATCGGCGCGGCCTGCGCGAGATCGCCGCGGATCTCCTCGATCACGCGCCGCTGGGCGCTTGTGAGTTGGTACGGAAGCCTCAGTCTGCTGGTGAGTTGGCCCGAACCCGGCAACGGCGCGGTGCGGTGCCGCCGCTGCGACTGGCGGAGCAGCAGGAGCGCGAGCTGGTTGGCAAAAATCTCGTCATAGGCGAGCCGCTTGCGCGCTGCTTCGGCGCCCGGCTCGCGCTGAGCCAGCGCAAGCGAGGCGCGCCACGCGCTCCAGGTTTCGCGCGAAAGCAGGCCAGGCTCGATCCACTCGGGAAGCTCGGGAGCACGCTCGAACGCCTCGCGCACCAGCTCGCCGAGACGCCGGTTGGTCAGGCCCTCGGTCAGGGGATAGACCGGCTCTCGAACGGCAGGCTGGGTGCCCTTCCCAGGCTCACTCACCTCAGGGTGGATGATCTGCCATTCATCGCCATATTGCTCGAGCTTGCCCGAGACGGTGCGGACCTGTCCCATCGGTAGGCTGCGCTTCGCCCAGCCCGGATTGTTGAAGTAGACGAGGCTGATAATGTTGCCATCACCGTCCGAAGCGAAGACACGCATCGGCCCGCGCCCGGAACGACCCTCGCGCGTCTGGAACGGTTTCAGATCGAGGATCACGTTGCGGCCGAGCAGCGCGGCTGATGCAGCCGGTGCGCGAACCCGTTCGATCGATCCCGTCGGCAGGTGATAAAGCAGGTCGACGACGCGGCTAAGTTCGAGCTTCTTGAGCAGCTTTGCAACCTGCGGACCGACGCCCTTTAGCGCTTCGACCTCCGTGAATAGCGGGTTGAGGATGTCCGGCCGCATTCTTCGTCATTGCGAGGAACGAAGTGACGAAGCAATCCAGCAGCTGTTTCACAGATCGCTTTGCTACGCTCGCAATAAGAAACATTTGTACCTAAATGCCTCCCATGCCTTCCGATCCGGACCTGAAGCGCCTCGCGTGGCGCGCGCATCATCGTGGCACGAGGGAAGCCGACTTCCTGATTGGCGGCTTCTTCGACGCGCATCATGAGTCATGGAATGAGGATGAGCGCGCGCTGTTTGCGGCGATGCTCGATGAGCAGGATGTCGATATCATGGCCTGGGCCCATAATGTCTGGGAACCGCCGGAGCGCTTTGCCGGGCCAATGGTCGAAGCGCTGAAGAAGCTGGATTATATCCGGATCGCCAAGTGAACGAGCCGCTGCAGCGCGTTTTGCGCGCCAACGAAGCGCTGACTCTCGCCGGTGTGCCAACAGGTTTCCTACCGTGGCTCGCCGCCGACCTCGCGCGCGCGGCGCACGGGCGAAACGAAGGCGCACGGGCGGTGGTGATCGTTGCCGATGAAGGGGCGATGCGCGCTCTTGCCGAAACGGTTCCCTCGTTCGCGCCAGAAGTTGAGGTTCTCACTTTCCCGGGCTGGGATTGCCTGCCCTATGATCGCGCCTCCCCTGCTCTTCGGGTGATGGCCGAGCGCCTTGCGACACTCAGCGCGCTGCAGGCGAAGGGCGACAAGCCGAAGCTGCTTGTCGCCACCGTGAGCGCCGCCTCGCAACGGATGCTGACGCCGTTCCGGATCCGCCAGCTCAAGCTTCGGATCGCCGAGGGCGAACGGATCGAACGCGAGGCATTGGTCGAGCAGCTGAACGCACTCGGCTACCAACGCGCGGACACCGTCGCCGAGCATGGTGAATATGCAGTGCGCGGTTCGCTCATCGATCTTTTCCCGGCAGGCGAGGAGCTGGCCTTGCGCCTCGACTTCTTTGGGGATGAGGTTGATTCCATCCGGCGCTTCGACCCTGCAGACCAGCGCTCGACCGACAAAGCTGAGGCGTTCACCCTGATACCCGCGTCCGAGGCGCTGCTCGATTCGGAGAGCATCAGGCGCTTCCGATCGCGCTATCGCGAGACGTTCGGCGCATCCGCGACCCAGGACCCGCTCTACCAAGCCTTGTCCGAGGGCCGGCGGATGGCCGGAATGGAGCATTGGCTGCCCTTGCTCGAGGAGCGGCTCGACACCCTCTTTGATCATCTCGACGAACACGATCTGATCATCCGCGATCTTGGGGCGGACCAGGCATTGGAGTCACGGCGCGAGTCGATCGACGATTATTACCAGAACCGGGTCCGCGCGATGGCAGGCGAACCTGGCAGTTATCGGCCGCTCGAGCCTGGTTCGCTCAATCTCGCCAGGAAGGAATGGGAAGCGGTCGAAGCGGAACGACCGATTCACCTCGCCTCCCCCTTTCCCGAGCCGGAATCCGCGCGAGTCATCGACTTTGGAGTGCAGGCCGCGCGGGATTACGCTCCCGAGCGAGCGCAGCAAGCGAACGTCTATGAAGCCGTCGCCAAGCACATCGGCGAGCTTCGCAAAAGCGGCCACAAGGTCGTGCTTGCGAGTTACACCAAGGGCGCCCGCGAACGTTTGAGCGGCCTCCTGGAAGAGCATGGCATCAAGGCGCAAAAAGCAGCCGACAGCTGGCAGGAAGCGCTCGGCTCCAAGACTCAGCCCGCGCTGCTCGTGCTTCCGCTCGATCACGGCTTCACCACGCCCGATGTCGCGGTACTTACCGAGCAGGATATGCTTGGCGACCGGCTCGTCCGCCGGCGCCGGAAGCGCAAGGCGGCCGCCGCCTTCCTCGAAGAGCTGGCAACCCTCTCGCCTGGCGACCTCGTCGTCCACGCCGACCATGGGATCGGCCGTTATGAGGGGCTGACACAAATCCCGGTCAGCAAGGTGCCCCACGACTGCGTGGCGCTAGAATATGCGCGCGGCAACAAGCTCTACGTACCGGTCGAGAATATTGAGCTCCTCTCACGATACGGCAGCGAGAGCGAAGGTGTGGTGCTCGACAGCCTCGGCGGGGAAGGCTGGCAGCGGCGCAAGTCGCGGATGAAGGAGCGGATCCGCGAAATTGCGGGAGAGCTCATCAACGTCGCGGCGATGAGAGCCACTCGCTCAGGGGTCATTGCCGAGCCGGACGCCAGCTATCCGCAGTTCGTCGACCGCTTTCCCTATGAAGAGACCGACGACCAGGAGCGGGCGATCGCCGACGTGCTCGGGGACCTGGAAGCGGGCAAGCCGATGGACCGGCTGGTCTGCGGCGACGTCGGCTTCGGCAAGACCGAGGTTGCCCTTCGCGCTGCCTTCGTCATGGCAATGTCGGGCAAGCAGGTGGCGCTGGTCTGCCCCACCACGCTCCTCGCCCGGCAACATTATGCGAATTTCGTCGAGCGGCTCCAGGGATTTCCCATAAACGTCCGGCGCCTGTCACGGCTTGTGCCCGCGGCCGAAGCGAAAAAAACCAGGGAAGGAATTGCGGACGGTACAATTGATATCATCATCGGCACTCATGCGATTCTCGCCAAGAACATCCAGTTCAAGCGCCTCGGCCTGGTGATCGTCGATGAGGAGCAGCATTTCGGCGTCGCGCACAAGGAGCGCCTGAAGGCGCTGAAAGCCGATGTGCACGTCCTCACCCTGACCGCGACGCCAATCCCGCGAACACTCCAAATGGCGATGAGCGGGCTTCGCGAACTGTCGGTGATCCAAACCCCGCCGGTCGACCGGCTGGCGGTGCGCACCTACGTCACTGCCTGGGATCCGGTCGTCATGCGCGAGGCGCTGCTGCGCGAACATTATCGCGGCGGACAGAGCTTCTTCGTCGTTCCGCGGATCGCCGATCTACCAAATATCGAGGAATGGCTCACCGAGCAGGTCCCGGAAGTGAAGTTCGTCACCGCACACGGCCAGATGAGCGCGGGCCAGGTCGAGGAGCACATGAGCGCCTTCTATGACCGCAAGTACGACGTTCTCCTGTCGACGACGATAATCGAAAGCGGCCTCGACATCCCGAGCGCGAACACGCTGATCGTGCATCGCGCCGACCGTTTCGGACTTGCGCAGCTCTATCAGCTGCGCGGCCGGGTTGGGCGCTCGAAGACCCGCGCTTACGCTTATCTCACTATGCCCGCCGATCGCTCGATTACCGAAGCTGCGCAGAAGCGGCTGCAAGTGCTCGCCGATCTCGACAGCCTCGGCGCGGGATTCCAGCTTGCGAGCCATGACCTCGATATCCGCGGAGCCGGCAACCTCCTCGGAGACGAACAGTCTGGCCACATCAAGGAAGTCGGCTTCGAGCTCTATCAGTCGATGCTCGAGGACGCGATCGTCGAGATCAAGGCTGGAGGATTGCCGGCTCGCGAGGAATTCACACCGCAGATCAGCGTCGACGCGCCGATCATGATCCCTGAGGCCTACGTCCCCGACCTCGACCTAAGGATGGGTCTCTACCGCCGGGTCGGTGAGCTAGAGGACCGCGAAGCGATCGACGCCTTCGCGGCCGAGCTGATCGACCGCTTCGGAGCGCTTCCGGAGGAGACCGCCAATTTGATGAAGATCGTCGAGGTAAAGCTCAACTGCAAGCGGGCGAGCATCGCCAAGCTTGATATCGGGCAGCGCGGCGCCGTCGTGACCTTCGCTCCGAACGGCTTTCCCGATCTTGGTGGACTGCTCGGCTATATCGACCGGCTGAAGGGTGCAGCGAAACTCAGGCCCGACAGCAAGATGACGGTATGGCGCGACTGGCGCACAGCGGAGGCCCGCCTCAATGGTGCGCTTCAATTGTCCCGGGGTCTTGCTCGCGTCGCGGCAGCAAGCGAGAAAAAGGCGGCAGCTTAAACTATTTCCGCATTCGCCGCCGCCGCGAAGCGGCTCAGCTCTTCGTGCGTCAGCGGGCCAGCGCCGAGGAAACCCTGGTAGAGATCGCAACCCCATTCGGCGAGGAGGGTAAGCTGGCCGGTAGTCTCAACGCCTTCGACGACAACCTTGAGGTCGAGCTCTCGGGCGAGATGGATCATCGCTTTGACGACGATCCGGTCGCGCTCGCCACCGACGATGTCCGCAACAAGTCCACGGTCGATCTTGATCGCATCGAGCGGGAGCGACGTAAGATAGGCCAAACTGGCGTAGCCCGTGCCGAAATCGTCGACTGCGATACGGATGCCCTCCTCACGTAAGCGAGTCAGTCGCCCGGCAACCGCTTCCTCGTCGACAAGCAGTGCGTTTTCGGTGATTTCCACCGTGACCCGCGCCGGATCGATTCCACATGTCTTGATTTCGTCGAGCAGCCAGCTGTCGTAGCCAGCGCGAGAAATGTCTGCGGGCAGAAGGTTGATCGAGACCCCGATGTGCCTCAGCGGCCCTTCCCAGACGGCTGCGCTGCGCAACGCCTTGCGCTGGACCAGGCGGGACAGCCGCTCGGCGAGGCCGCTCGATGATGCGCGGGCGAACAGCAGCTGGGCATCGGCGACAATCGGTGAACGCGCGAGCGCTTCTGCGCTGACGATCCGACCCGAGTCTGGCTCAATCAATGGCTGGTAGAGGACGTCGATCTGCTCGTGCGCGATGGTTGCTTCGAGCAACAGGTCGCGATGGGGTTTGGCGGGCGCCGTTGCCCCCGTATCTGACGCCCGCCGTCCCCACTTACTGATGTCGTCCAAGGTCAACATGGAATGCGTTTCCCCACCCTAACTGATGCGTCCCTGGCCAACACGAATGCCGGACTAACGGCCGAGCGTTCGGGGAGAAACGCCGCTTCTCCGCCACGGCCCGAAACGGGACAGTGACGTTGTACTCGCAAGCCACTATCTTGAAGGCGATCGAGGCTTGAGGAGGAAAAGGCTTGAACGCGGACGCGTCCAGCCCCGGAATTGATCCGCCGGAGGACCTGCGAAGCCTCGGGATCGGCCTTCTGTCCTCGCACACCGAGGTTGCGCGGGCGGCGGAGGCGCTCCTTCGCCGCCGCTATGAATTCGCCGACACCGAGAAAGCCGACATCCTCGTCGCTCTGGGCGGCGACGGATTCATGCTCCAGACGCTGCATCAGATGCTGGCGGCAGGGTGCATGAAACCCGTGTTCGGGATCAACCGCGGCACGGTCGGATTCCTGATGAACGATTGGAGGATCGACCGGCTGGCCGAGCGGATTGCCGGTGCCAAGGCGATCCGGGTGGCGCCATTAGAGATGCGCGCAACTACCGTCAGCGGCGACACATTCACCCACGCAGCGATCAACGAAGTGTCGCTGCTGAGGGAAACTCGCCAGACTGCCAAGATAGAGGTTGCGGTGAACGGGCGTGTCGCGCTTGCCGAGCTCGCATGCGACGGCGTGCTGGTGGCGACTCCGGCAGGCTCGACGGCCTACAACCTCTCCGCACACGGGCCGATTCTGCCGCTCCAGGCGAAGATGCTTGCGCTCACTCCGATCAGCCCCTTCCGCCCACGCCGCTGGTCCGGGGCAATCCTTCCTGACGATACTGCCGTCTGTTTCACGATTCTCGAGGCGAAGAACCGGCCGGTGTCCGCCGTCGCCGATCAGATCGAGGTCCGCGAGGTCGCTCGAGTCGAGGTCCGGCTCGACCGCGAGCGTTCCCTGACGCTGCTGTTTGACCCCGAGCATGCGCTCGACGAGCGCATCGCGATGGAGCAATTTGCGACCTAAGCCTGCTTGATCACTTGCCTTTAAGGGAGGCCACGTTATCTAGCGCCCGCTGCCCTTATGGGGCTGCTCCCCGGTAGCTCAGCGGTAGAGCATCCGACTGTTAATCGGACGGCCGCCTGTTCGAATCAGGCCCGGGGAGCCATCTCTCGC
>Ga0157370_10003010_pt1 | contig 20004 bp, 22 predicted proteins | sample C35metaG_FD_113463 | JGI IMG/M metagenome (GOLD analysis project Ga0157370, IMG submission 113463) | Corn rhizosphere microbial communities from Kellogg Biological Station, Michigan, USA - C3-5 metaG | ecosystem: Host-associated > Plants > Roots > Rhizosphere > Soil | place: USA: Michigan...
GCACGCCGCGCTCGCGGAAGAGCGAGGTGAGCACGCGGTGGGTGATCGTCGCGCCGACCTGCGACTTGATGTCGTCGCCGATGATCGGCACGCCGGCCTCCTGGAAGCGCTTGTTCCAGTAGTCCTCACGCGCGATGAACACGGGCATGCAGTTCACCATCGCGCAGCCCGCTGCCATGATCTGCTCGGCGTACCACTTCGTCGCGTCCTCCGAGCCGACGGGAAGGTAGTTGACGACGACGTCGACGTTGCGGTCCTTGAGGATGCCGACCACGTCGTCGGTCGAGCTCTCGTCCTTCTCGACGACCTGCGACAGGTACTTGCCGATGCCGTCGAGCGTCATCCCTCGGGAGACGGTGACGCCGGTGGGTGCGACCTCGGCGAACTTGATCGTGTCGTTCGGGTGCGCCCACATCGCCTCGGCGATGTCGGCGCCGACCTTGCCCTTGACGACGTCGAAGGCGGCCACGACCTCCACGTCGTGGATGTGGTACCCACCGAGGTCGACGTGCATCAGGCCGGGGACGAACTCGTCCGGGCTTGCATCCTTGTAGTAGGTGAGGCCCTGCATGAACGAGTTCGCGCAGTTGCCGACACCGATGATCGCGACGCGGACCCGGTCTTGCTGCCGTCCGCGACCGTTCATGGTCATGTCATTCACTGTGATGCCTCCATCAGTTGCTTGCGGACGTGCAGGACGCGCTGGCCGACGGTGATCCACGCCGTTGCGGCGAGCAGCACGAGCGACCACGGAAGCACGCCCCACGGTGCGAAGACGAGCCCGGCGGTGATCACGACGACGCGCTCTGCGCGCGATCCGATGCCGACGTCGCCGCGCAGGCCGATCGCCTCCGCCTTCGCTCGGGTGTACGAGACGAGAAACGAGCCGGCGACCGCCGTCACGGCGACCGCGACGAACACCGGGCGGTGGTGCGTCGAGAGGACGTAGGCGATCGCGATCAGCATGAAGCCCTCGCTGACGCGGTCGGTGGTCGAATCCAGGTAGGCGCCGAACGGCGTCGTCTTCCCGCCGGCGCGCGCGAGGGCTCCGTCGAGGATGTCGAGCACGGAGCCGGTGACGAAGACGACGGCGGCGAGCCAGTAGAAGAGGATCTCGTTGCGATCCTCGAACAGGACGAGGATCGACGCAGCCCCGCACAGCAGGACGCCGCTCGCCGTCAGGGCGTTCGGGGTCACCCGGGTGCGGGTCAGGCCGACCACGGAGCGGGAAGCGAGCGAGCGCGCACCGGACGTGTATCCGTGCTTGATCGCCTCGGCTCTGCTCACGGCCCGGACCGTACCAGCCTCCTCGCCGGCCGCCTCCTGATCGTCGGCAGGCGGTCGGTTACGCCCGACGAGCGGCAACCGCGCGTCGAATTCCGGCGTTGTAGACGGCGGCCATCGAGAGCAGGGCCACTGCAATGCCCGCCGCGCAGTCGAGCCAGAAGTGGTTGCCGGTCGCCATCACGGCGAACCAGACCCACACGGGCCAGGCCGCCCAGAGCGCCTTCGCCCAGGGGCTTCTGCAGACGCCGAAGAGAACGACGCCGACGATCAGCGCGTCAGCGGCGTGCAGGCTCGGCATGGCCGCGTACGGGTTCGCCGCGAGGCTCACGAGCCCGTCGCGATGCTGGTCGGCGAACCCGACGCCGAGCAGGCGGGGCGGCGCCGTCGGCACGAACACGTAGCCCACGAGTCCGATCAGGTTCGCGAGCAGGATCGAGTTGCGGAAGCCGATGAACGCCTCGTGGCGGCGCAGGTACACCCAGAGCACCGCGATGCCGACGACCGTGAACTCGGAGTTCCAGTAGGTCCACGAGACGATCGTCTGGAGCAGGTGTCGCTGGTCGACGAACTGCTGGAAGGTCAGCTCGTAGAGCCGGTGTGTGACACCTGTCTCGAAGTCGACGATCGCGCGACCGTTGGCGAACGCCTTCGTCGGGTTGCGGTCGGCGAGGCCACGGGCGAGCTGGTAGAGGACGGCGAAGCCGAACCAGATCGCGAGCTGGCGACCGAGATCGGACCATCCCCGCGGCAGTACGCGCCGCCCGGCTGCGACTACGGCAGTCATACCGGTGATTCTAGACGGCCCTCCGGGGGTGGGCGCTACCCCCCGATGTAGGACATCTCGACCTTCGGCAGGTCGGCCGTCGCCTGCGAGCGAAGCTCGGAATAGCGGTCGGTGCGGGCCGTCCAGACGGCGCGCAGCGCCGCGCCGAGCTCCTCGTCGCTCGCGCCGTCGCGCAGCAGCGCGCGCAGGTCGTGGCCGCGGACGGCGAAGAGGCAGGTGAAGAGCTTGCCCTCGGCGGAGAGGCGTGCCCGGGTGCAGTCGCCGCAGAAGGGCTGGGTGACGGAGGCGATCACGCCGAACTCGCCCCGTCCGTCCCGGTAGCGCCAGCGCTGTGCGACCTCGCCGCGGTACCCGGCCTCGACGGGCTCGACGCCGAAGGCCTCGTCGAGCCGCGCGACGATCTCCTTCGCCGGCACGACGTCGTCCAGCCGCCAGCCGTTCGTGTGACCGACGTCCATGTACTCGATGAACCGCAGCGTGTGCCCGCGATCGCGGAAGAACGCGGCCATCGGGACGATCTGGTCGTCGTTCGCGCCGCGCTTGACGACGGCGTTCACCTTCACCGGCAGGCCGGCGGCGGTGGCGGCGTCGATCCCCTCGAGCACGCGTTCGACGGGGAAGTCGACGTCGTTGAGCGCGCGGAACTGGGCGTCGTCCAGCGAGTCGAGGCTGACCGTGATGCGGCGAAGCCCGGCATCGGCGAGGAGCTGCGCCTTTTGCGGCAGGAGCGATGCGTTCGTCGTCAGCGTCAGGTCGACGTCGAGGTCTGCGAGCATCGCCACCAGACGCTCGAGGTCGCGCCGCACGAGCGGCTCGCCGCCGGTGATGCGGAGCTTGGTGACGCCCGCCGCGACGAAGACGCCGGCGACGCGCGCGATCTCCTCGAAGGTGAGGAGCTCGCGTCGCTCCAGGAAGCGGTGGTCGCGGCCGTAGATCTCCTTCGGCATGCAGTAGACGCAGCGGAAGTTGCAGCGGTCCGTGACCGAGATGCGGAGGTCGCGCAGCGGCCGTCCGAACGTGTCGACTGCGTCCATGCCGGGAACGGTAGCCGGGTCGGCAACCGAGGAGGACTGGTTCGGATGGACGATCGGATCGAAGGGAAGGTCAAGGAGGCCGAGGGCAAGCTGACCGGCGACCGCGACAAGGAGGCCGAGGGCAAGGCACAGGGCGGGCTCGGCAAGGCGAAGGACGCCGCCGGCGACCTGAAGGACGCGGCCGGGAAGAAGCTCGACCACTGACCGTTTCGGACATGTCCCGGGGACAGTCCCCGGGACATGTCTCTTTTGGACAGGTTGCGGTCGAGTAGCGTCGCGCGATGCGCGCGCTCCTCCTTCTCGTCGCCGTGACCGCGGTCTGGGGCGTGACGTTCGTCCAGGTGAAGGACGCGGTCGCGCTCTATCCGCTCTTCGGCTTCCTCGCCCTGCGCTTCGCGATCGCGAGCTGCACCCTCGCGCCGCCGGGCCTCCGGCGGCTGCGCGGCCTCGGCGGGAGCGGCCTGCTCGCCGGGGTGCTCGCGGGCTCCCTGCTCGGCGCCGGCTATGCCCTCCAGACCGCAGGGCTCGAGCGGACGTCGGTCTCGTCGACCGGCTTCATCACCGGGATGTACGTCGTGCTCACCCCGCTCCTCGCGCTCGCGGTCTTCCGCGCGCGCGTCGGAGCGGGCGCCTGGCTCGGCGTCGCGCTGGCGACGGCCGGCCTCGCGCTCCTCGCGGGCGTGCACGGAGGCTCGGCGCTCGGCGACCTGCTCGTGCTCGCCGGCGCCGCCGTGTACTCGCTGCAGATCGTCCTGATGGAGCGCTTCGCTCCCCGGTACGACGCGATCGCCTTCACGCTCGTCGAGATGGTGACCGCGTTCGCCGGGCTGCTCGTCGTTGCCGTCGCCGCCGGGCAGCTCGGCGTCCCGCACGGATGGACGGTGTGGGGCGCGCTCCTCGTCACCGGCATCTTCGCGAGCGCGCTCGGCTTCCTCGCCCAGACGTGGGCGCAGCGCCGTGCGAGTGCGACACAGACTGCGCTCGCATTCTCGCTCGAGCCCGTGTGGGCCGCGTTCTTCGGATTCACGCTCGCCGGCGACCGCCTCGGCGCCGTTGCCTGGTTAGGCTGCATCGTGATCATGGCCGGGATCGCGACTGCCGAGCCGGCCGCAGCCGACGTGCTCGTGCGCTTCGTCCGCAGGCCCCGGCCGACGTGACGGCCGTCCTGCTCGCGCTCGCCTCGGCGGCGCTCTTCGGCGGCATGACCGTGGGGGTGCGCCTCGGCCTGCGCGGCGGCGGCGACGCGGCAGGCGCGGCGCTCGCGACGGTGGTCTCGGCGCTCGTCGTGACGCTCGCGGCGGCGCTCGTGCGCCACGACGTGCACCACGCGTGGCCGTTCCTGCTCGCCGGGCTCCTCGCGCCCGGTGGCTCGCAGATCCTCTTCACGCTCGCGGTGCGGGAGATCGGAGCCTCGCGCACGTCGGTCGCCGTCGGCGCGGCTCCGCTCGTCGCGGTCGCGGTCGCGCTCGTCTTCCTGGACGAGCCCTTGCGCGTCGTCCTCGTCCTCGGCGCGCTCGCCGTCGTCGCCGGCGGGGTGCTGCTGGCGGCCGAGCGCGACCGGCCCGGCCACCTCCGGGCACGCGGCCTGCTCTATGCGGCGGGCGCGGCGGTGCTCTTTGCGACGCGCGACAACCTCGCGCGCGCGCTCCACGGGCACGCGAGCCCGGAGACGGCGGCGGCCGCGACGCTCGTCGCGGGCACCCTGCTCGCCGCGGCGTGGACGCGGCGAGCGCCGACGCGGCGCGAGCTGACGCGCCTCGCTCCGGCGGGGGTGCTCTTCGGGCTCTCCTACGTCTGCCTGTTCGAGGCCTACTGGCGCGGCCGCGTCAGCGTCGTCTCGCCGCTCGTCGCGACGGAGTCGCTCTGGGGCGTCGGGCTCTCGGCGCTCCTCGTCCGGCAGACCGAGGGGGTCGGCCGCAGGCTCGCGCTGGGCGCCCTGCTCGTCGTCGCCGGCGGCGCCCTGATCGGCGCCACCCGGTGATCCGGCGAGCCGAGTGCAAGGATCTGCTATAAACAGACTTAGATTTTCTTCCAGTACGACCAGAAGGAGCGAGACACGTGGCAAAGACGATTGGTATCGACCTCGGCACGACGAACTCGTGCATGGCCGTCCTCGAGGGCGGCGAGCCGACCGTGATCGCGAACGCCGAGGGCGGGCGCACGACGCCGTCCGTCGTCGGCTTCACGAAGGACGGCCAGCGGCTCGTCGGCGCCCCGGCGCGGCGGCAGCAGGTCACGAACCCCGAGAACACCGTGTTCTCGATCAAGCGCTTCATGGGCCGGAAGTACGACGAGGTCACCGAGGAGATGACCATCGTCCCGTACAAGGTCGTGAAGGGCGCAGGCGACGACGTTCGCGTCGAGGCGGGGGGCAAGGAGTACGCCCCGCCGGAGATCAGCGCGATGATCTTGCAGAAGCTGAAGTCCGACGCCGAGTCGTATCTCGGCGAGTCGGTCACCGATGCGGTGATCACCGTTCCCGCGTACTTCAACAACGCGCAGCGCGAGGCGACGAAGGACGCCGGCAAGATCGCCGGCCTCAACGTGCTGCGCATCATCAACGAGCCGACCGCGGCTGCGCTCGCGTACGGGCTCGACAAGGAAGGCGCCGACCAGACGATCCTCGTCTTCGACCTCGGCGGCGGCACGTTCGACGTGTCGGTGCTGGAGCTCGGCGACGGCGTCTTCGAGGTGAAGTCGACGAACGGTGACAACCACCTCGGCGGCGACAACTTCGACAAGGCGGTCGTCGACTGGATGATCGGCGAGTTCAAGCGCGACCAGGGCATCGACCTGGGGGCCGACCCGATGGCGCTCCAGCGCCTCTACGAGGCGGCGGAGAAGGCGAAGATCGAGCTCTCCTCGACGATGACGACGCAGATCAACCTGCCGTTCATCACCGCGACGCAGGACGGCCCGAAGCACCTCGACCTGCAGCTCACGCGGGCGAAGCTCGAGGAGCTCGCGCACGCCCTGCTCGAGCGGACGGTCGGTCCGACGAAGCAGGCGCTCGCGGACGCAGGCCTCGACGCGTCGAAGATCGACCACGTCGTGCTCGTCGGCGGCATGACCCGCATGCCGGCGGTGCAGGCGAAGGTCAAGGACGTCGTCGGTAAGGACCCGCACAAGGGGGTCAACCCGGACGAGGTCGTCGCCGTCGGCGCGGCCATCCAGGGTGGCGTGCTGAAGGGCGAGGTCAAGGACGTGCTGCTCCTCGACGTCACGCCGCTGTCGCTCGGCATCGAGACCAAGGGCGGCGTCATGACGCGCCTGATCGAGCGCAACACGACGATCCCGACCCGCAAGTCCGAGGTCTTCTCGACCGCCGAGGACAACCAGCCGTCCGTGCTCGTGCACGTGCTGCAGGGAGAGTCCGAGATGGCCACGTACAACAAGACGCTCGGCAAGTTCGAGCTGGTCGGGATCCCGCCGGCGCCGCGTGGCATGCCGAAGATCGAGGTGTCGTTCGACATCGACGCGAACGGGATCATCAACGTCTCGGCGAAGGACAGCGCGACGGGGAACGAGCAGCAGATCCGTATCGAAGGCGGCTCGGGCCTGAAGCAGGATGAGATCGACCGCATGATCCGTGAGGCGGAGGCGCACTCCGGCGAGGCGCACAAGCTGCGCGAGCTCGTCGACGCGCGCAACAACGCCGAGTCGCTCGCCTACCAGATCGAGAAGTCGCTGGCGGAGAATCGCGAGAAGCTCGACGAGTCGCTCGCCTCCACGGTCGAAGGCCGGATCATGGAGCTGCGCGGCGTACTCGAGTCGAGCGACGTCGCGGAGATCAAGGCGAAGACCGACGCGCTCCAGTCGGCGTGGACGGAGGCGGCGCAGGCGCTCTATGCGCAGGCATCCGCCTCGGAGCAGTCACCCGGGAACGGCGGCGACGCCGCACCGGACGACGAGGTGGTCGAGGACGCCGAGTACGAGGTCGTGGACGAGTGACCGACGAGCACGTGGAAGCCGAGCAGGAGGTAGCGCCCGAGGTCGACGAGCTCGCGTCGGTCCGTGCGGAGCGTGACGACTACCTCGACGCGTTGCAGCGGCTGAAGGCCGAGTTCGACAACTACCGCAAGCGGGTGGCGCGCGACCAGCAGGAGCTGGCCGCGCGCGCCCACGAGCGGCTCGTGCGCGAGCTCGTGCCGGTGCTCGACGATCTCGAGCGCGCGCTCGCGCACGAGGGCGATATCGAAGAGGGCGTGCGACTGATCCACCGCCGGCTCTCCGAGGCGCTCACGAAGGAGGGCCTCACCGAGGTGGAGACGGACGGAACCTTCGACCCGCACACCCAGGAGGCGTTGCTCTCGCAGCCGTCGGAGGCGGAGGAGGGGACGGTCATCCAGGTGCTGCAGAAGGGCTATCGCCTCGGCGACCGCGTGCTGCGCCCGGCGCGCGTCGTGATCTCCCAGGGCGCCGCAGAGCGGCCCGCGCAGGCAGAGCGGAGCGATGGCTAAGAGCCTCTACGAATCGCTCGGCGTGTCGAAGAACGCCTCCCAGGACGAGATCAAGAAGGCGTATCGCAAGCTCGTCCGCGAGGTGCATCCGGATGCGAATCCCGGCAACGAGGAGCGCTTCAAGGAGGTGCAGTCGGCCTACGACGTGCTCTCCGACCCCGACAAGCGGAAGCGCTACGACACCATGGGCCAGGCGAACGGCCGCACCGCGCCCGGCGGCACGACGTTCGACTTCGGCGACTTCGACCTGGGCGACATCTTCGGCGGCATGTTCGGCCGCGGCCGCCAGCAGCAGCAGCGGGGCCAGCGTGGAAACGACGTCGAGGTCGAGGTTCGCGTCTCGTTCGAGGACGCGCTGCACGGCGTCCAGACGACCGTGCCGGTCCAGCTCGAGCTCGCCTGCCACACGTGCCACGGCACGGGCGCCGCCCCCGGGACGGCGCCGACCACGTGCCCGCAATGCGACGGCACCGGCACGGTCGCGACCTCGCAGGGCCTCTTCGCGCTGCAGCAGCCGTGCCCGCGCTGCCATGGGATGGGCTCGATCGTCGAGACGCCGTGCCCCACCTGCCACGGCTCGGGGCGCGAGCGGCGTACGAAGCGCTACACGGTGCGCATCCCCGCCGGCGTGAAGGACGGCACCCGGATCAAGCTGAAGGGGAAGGGCGAGGCCGGCTACGGCGGGGCTCCCGCCGGCGATCTCTACGTCGTCACGCGCGTGGAGCGGTCGAAGGTGTACGAGCGGCGCGGCGACGACCTGATCGTGCAGGTTCCGGTCACCTACCCGACCGCGGCGCTCGGCGGCACGGTCGAGGTGCCGACGCCCGGAGGCCCGGTCTCGTTGAAGGTGCCCGGCGGCACCGAGGACGGCAAGCTCCTGCGCATCAAGGGTCGAGGCGCGCCGAGCCTGAAGGGCTCCGGTACCGGCGACGTGCTCGCACGCATTCGCATCGAGGTGCCGAAGAAGGTGTCGAAGAAGCAGCGCGAGCTCCTCGAGCAGCTGGAGAACACGAGGTAACGCGATGGACGATCGTCCGCGCTACATGATCAGCGTCGCCGCGGAGCTCGTCGGAATGCATCCGCAGACACTGCGGATCTACGAGCAGAAGGGCCTCGTCCGGCCCCAGCGCACCGCAGGGAACACGCGCCTCTACTCGGACCTGGACGTCGAGCGGCTGCGGCTGATCCAGCGGCTCACCTCGGAGCTCGGCCTCAACCTCGCCGGCGTCGAGCGCGTGCTGCACATGGAGGACGAGCTCCACCGGATGCGCCGCAGGCTCGAGCGCATGGAGCAGGAGATGCGGCGTGCGCTCGACGAGGTGCACCGCCAGTACCGCCGCGACCTCGTTCTCTACCGCGCCCCGACCCTCCCGGAGCCACGCCCCTGATGGACACGTCCGGCGGCAGCCGCCGTCGTGTGCAGACGACACGAAAGACAGGACTGGAGCGGACATGGATTTCAACAAGCTGACGATCAAGAGCCAGGAGGCGGTGGCCGCCGCCCAGGACGACGCACGCCGTCGCGGCAACCCGGAGCTCACGCCCGGCCACCTGCTGCTCGCGCTCCTCGACCAGGATCTCTTCGCCGACTGGCGCGCGCTCCGCGCCGACGCGGAGCGCAAGGTCGACGCGCTCCCGAGCGTGCAGGGCGGACAGCAGCAGCCGAACGCGTCCGCGGCGTTCGGGCGCGTGCTCGACCGGGCCGACGAGGAGCGCCGGAAGCTCGAGGACGACTACGTCTCCACCGAGCACCTGTTCCTCGCGCTCGAGCCGGTGCCACGCGAGGAGATCGTTGCGTGGATCGAGAAGGTGCGCGGCGGGCAGCGCGTGACGAGCCAGGACCCGGAGGGCAGCTACCAGGCGCTCGACAAGTTCGGGCGCGACCTGACCGAGGCGGCGGAGCAGGGAAAGCTCGATCCGGTGATCGGCCGCGACGAGGAGATCCGGCGCGTGATCCAGATCCTCAGCCGCCGCACGAAGAACAACCCGGTGTTGATCGGCGAGCCGGGCGTGGGGAAGACCGCGATCGCGGAAGGTCTCGCCCAGCGGATCGTCGCCCGTGACGTGCCCGAAGGGCTGAAGGACCGCCGCGTCTGGGCGCTCGATCTCGGCTCGCTCCTCGCGGGCGCGAAGTATCGCGGCGATTTCGAGGAGCGGCTGCGGGCCGTGCTCACGGAGATCAAGTCGAGCGAGGGGCGGGTCGTCCTCTTCATCGACGAGCTGCACACGATCGTCGGGGCCGGCGCCGCGGAGGGCGCCGTCGACGCCGCGAACCTGCTCAAGCCGCTGCTCGCGCGCGGCGAGCTCCGCTGCATCGGCGCGACGACGCTCGACGAGTACCGCAAGCACATCGAGAAGGACGCCGCGCTCGAACGGCGCTTCGCGCCCGTCTACGTCGGCGAGCCGTCGGTCGCCGACACGATCGCGATCCTGCGCGGGCTGAAGGAGCGCTACGAGGCGCACCACGGCGTCCGCATCCGCGACGCGGCGCTCGTCGCCGCAGCCGTCCTCAGCCATCGCTACGTCGCCGACCGCTTTCTGCCGGACAAGGCGATCGACCTGGTCGACGAGGCGGCTGCGCGGCTGCGCATCGAGATCGACTCGAGCCCGCTCGAGCTCGACGAGGCGAACCGCCGTGTCATGCAGCTCGAGATCGAGCTTGCTGCGCTGGCGAAGGAATCCGCGTCCGTCCGCGAGCCGGTGGAGCGGGCGTTCGCCGAGGCGAAGGAGGATCGCGACGCCCTCGCCGCCCGGTGGTCCAAGGAGAAGGAGGCGCTCGAGCGCGTGAAGGCGGGCACGCGCCGGATCGACGAGCTGCGCATGGAGGCCGAGCGCGCCGAGCGCGAAGGCAACCTGCAGCGCGTCGCGGAGATCCGCTACGGCGAGATCCCGCAGCTCGAGCAGGAGCTCGCGGCGCGCGACGGGCAGGTCGAGAACCCCATGGTCAAGGAGGAGGTCGACGAGGACGACATCGCGACCGTCGTGGCGCGGTGGACGGGAATCCCGGTCGACCGGCTGCTCGAGGGCGAGACGGAGAAGCTGATCCACATGGAGGAGCGCCTCCACCGGCGCGTCGTCGGGCAGGGCGAGGCGGTCGCCGCGGTCGCGAACGCCCTGCGCCGGGCGCGCACCGGCCTGCAGGATCCCGACCGCCCGATCGGCTCGTTCGTCTTCCTCGGGCCGACCGGCGTTGGCAAGACCGAGCTCGCGCGCGCCCTCGCCGAGTTCATGTTCGACGACGAGAAGGCGATGGTCCGCATCGACATGAGCGAGTACCAGGAGCGGCACACGGTGTCACGCCTCGTCGGCGCGCCGCCCGGGTACGTCGGCTACGACGAGGGCGGGCAGCTCACCGAGGCGGTCCGTCGCCGCCCGTACTGCGTCGTGCTGCTCGACGAGATCGAGAAGGCGCACAACGAGGTCTTCGACGTGCTGCTGCAGGTGCTCGACGACGGCCGTCTCACCGACGGCCAGGGGCGCACGGTCGACTTCCGGAACGCGGTCTTGATCATGACCTCGAACATCCGCACGCCCGAGGCGCTGCGCGAGTTCTTCCGGCCCGAGTTCCTGAACCGCGTCGACGAGATCGTCGAGTTCGCGGCGCTCTCGCGCAACGAGCTGGGGGAGATCGTCGACCTGCAGCTCGAGCGGCTGCGCGCGCGTCTCGCCGAACGCGGGCTTGCACTCGAGCTGACCGGCGCCGCGACGGAGACGATCGCCGAAGCAGGATGGGACCCGGCCTACGGCGCACGCCCGCTCAAGCGGGCGGTCCAGCGGCTGCTCGAGAATCCGCTCGCGCTGCGGCTGCTCGAGGGCGAGTTCGGAGACGGCGACACGATCGCGGTCGACGCCCGGGACGGCGAGCTCGCCTTCTCGCGGTCGGCGGCGGCCGAGCCCGCGGCCGCGTGACCGTCTAACCGGTTCTCGGCGGGAGCTCGACGTCGTCGAGGAAGTCGGCGCCCTCCTGCAACGGCGGCGCGCCGTAGACGAAGACGACGAGCTCCTCGTCGGTCTCGTTCCGCAGCTGGAGCGGCGTCATCGGCTCGACGCAGACGACGCCTCCGGGGCCGAGGTCGACGCGCTCCGCCTGCTCGCCGAGCAGCATCGTCATCGTCCCCGAGCAGACGACGAACACCTCCTCCTGCGCGTGATCCTGGTGCCGCCGCCCCGTCGAATGGGCGGGGTAGCGCCAGAGCCGCGCACGCGACTGCTTCAGGTGCACGGCGCTCGTCAGGTCGGCCGCCTGCCGCGGCTCCTCGCCCTCCCGCGACGGCCGCTCGTCGTAGGAGAGATCGTCGGCGCTGATCCAGTGGTAGCCCACGTCGAGGACAGTCTAGGGTGCCGTCGTGATCCTCGTCGTCGCAGCGACCCAGGAGGAGCTTCGGGGTGCCGAGGGCGGCTCGACGCTCGTCTGCGGGGCCGGCCCGGTCGAGGCGGCCGCCCGCACGGCCGTCGCCGTCTCCGGCGCGACGCGCCTCAAGGCGGTGCTGAACGTCGGCATCGCCGGCGCAAGGGCGTTTGACGCGCCCGACTTCGTGATCGGCACCGACGCGGTCTACTGCGACGCGGACGACCCACGGTGGATCGAGCTCCGCACGCCCGCCGATCCCGTGCTGCTCGAGGCGGCGCGCCGTGCGCTCCCCGACGCACGGGCCGAGCCGATCGGCACCTCGGCCCGCGTCGGCGGCTCGAGCGCCTGCGAGGTCGAGGCGATGGAGGGCTACGCGGTCCTGCGCGCCGCGGCGCTCGCGGGCGTGCCCGCCCTCGAGGTGCGCGTGCTCGCGAACGCGATCGGCGAGCCCGACCGCAGCCTCTGGCGCTTCGACGAGGCGAAGGCGCTGCTGGCGGACGCGCTGCCCGGCCTTGTCCGGGAGCTGTCGCGTGCCTGAGCTGCCGCCGCCGCTTCCCCCCGGCGAGCGCACGGTCGGACAGCTCGTGGGCGAGACGATTCGCGCCTACGGCGACCGATTCTGGCCGTCGCTTCTGCTCGGCATCCCGCTCGCAGCCGCGACGCAGGTGTCCCTAGGACTGAGTGCAGACGCGCAGACGCTCGTCCTCCTCGCCTTCACGCCCCTGATCGCGGCCGCGTATGTGCGCGCCTGCCAGCTCGTGCACGGCGCTCGTCCGACGGTTCCCGCGTACGCGTGCGCCGTGCTCGTGTTCCTCCCAGTTCCCTTGCTCGTTCGGGTTTTCGTGCTCCCCGCGGTCGGCTGGCTCGCGCTCTTCGGTCTCGCGGTGCCCGCTGCGATGGTCGAGCGACTCGGGTTTCGCAATGCGCTGGCACGCGGCCGGCGTCTGGGAACGGCGGATTTCGTGCACGCTCTCGGCTCACTCGCAGCCCTCGTGATCGTCGTCGTGATCTCCAGCTACGTGCTGTTCGTGCTCCTGCGCTCCCAGGGCGACAACGGCCAGCGAGTTGCTCACGCCCTGGCAGACCTCGTGCTCAGCCCGATGCTCTATCTCGGCGGCGCTCTCCTCTACGTCGACCAGGCGGCGAGGGTAGTAGGCTTCCGCGGAGATGGCGCTCTTCATCCTCCTGTCGACCCTGAGCCAGCAAGGGGTTCAGACGCTCAAATCGAATCCTGAGCGCCTGCGTCAGGTGAACCAGGATGTCGAGGAGCTCGGCTGCAAGGTGCTGCACCAGTGGGCGACGCTCGGCGAGTTCGACTTCGTCAACGTCGTCGAGGCGCCGGACATCGCCACGGTCGCGAAGGTCTCGGTTGCGCTCGGCGCCCGCGGCTCCACGAAGATCGCCACGCTCCCCGCACTCGAGATCGAAGAGTTCCTTCGTACCCTCGAATAACCCTTTTGGCCAGGTCTGGGCCGAGCCCCGCGGGTATATGAACTAGACGTGCGTGACCCGAGAATCGACGAATACGCACGTCTGCTCGTCGAGCGCTCGATCGGCGTTCAGCCGGGCTGGCAGGTCTCGATCCGGGCCTCGCCGCTCGCACGACCGCTGATCGAGGCGGTGATGGAGCAGATCGCCCGGATCGGGGCGTACCCGCTCCTGCAGCTCTCGTTCGAGCAGCTCGGCGGGCCGTTCGCGCGCGAGGCGCCGCTCGAGACCCTGCGCGAGACGGCACCGCTCCTGCGCCGGTTCTGGGAGGAGGTCGACGCCTTCATCTCGATCTGGGGGCCGGAGAGCACGCGCGAGGGCTCGGATCTGTCGGAGGAGCGGCAGACGGCGCTGCGGCACATGACCGCGCCGATGCGCGAGCGCACGATGGCCCTTGCCGTGCCGTGGGTGATCGCGGAGTACCCGGTGCAGGCGACGGCGCAGGACGCCGGCATGTCCCTCAGGGAGTTCGAGGAGTTCATCTTCAACGCGGTGCTCCTCGACTGGGACGCCGAGGCAGCACGGATGCGGAGGCTGGCCGATGTCTTCGACGCCGCCGACGAGGTGCGCATCCTCGGGCCCGGCACCGACCTGACGCTCTCGCTCGCCGGGCGTGTCGGCGCCGTCGACGACGGGCACGTGAACATGCCGGGCGGCGAGGTGTTCTACTCGCCGGTCGAGGATTCGGCGACCGGCGTGATCGAGTTCTCGGAGTTCCCCGCGGTCTACTTCGGCAACGAGGTTGCGGATGCGCGCCTGGTGTTCGACGGCGGGCGCGTCGTCGAGGCGACCGCGAGTGCCGGCGAGGAGTTCCTGGTCCAGACCCTCGACACGGACGAGGGCGCCCGCTTCCTCGGCGAGCTCGGGATCGGCTGCAACCCCGGCATCCAGCGCTTCATGAAGAGCGTCGCGTTCGACGAGAAGATCGACGGCACCGTCCACCTCGCCGTCGGCAACTCGTACTCGTTCACCGGCGGCACGAACAAGAGCGCGATCCACTGGGACATCGTCAAGGACCTGCGGACGAGCGGCCGGATCGTCGCGGACGGGCGGGTCGTGCAGGAGAACGGCGCCTGGCTGTTCTAGCGTCGTAGGGCTGCGGCGATCTCGCCTGCCAGCCGGGCGTTGCCGACGATCAGGTCGCGGTTCGCAACCAGCGTGCGCCCACCGCTTTCGCGGTGCAGGTACGAGAGGACGAACGGCGTCACGGCCTGTCCGTGCACGCCGCCGGCAGCGGCCGCCGCGAGCGCCGCGTCGATCAGCGGCTCGACGTCGTCGAGGCTCGCGTCGGGAGGGCGACCCAGCAGCAGCCCGCCGCCTCCGAGCTCCCAGTGCGCGTGCGCGATGTGGGCTGCCTCGGTCGCCGACTCGACGCGGGTCGAGACCGCAGGCCCGCCCTGCGCGGCGTAGAAGAGCGGCAACGTGTCGGTGCGCCAGCCGAGGACCGTCACGCCGAGTGATTCGAGGAGCTCCGACGTCGCGGGCACGTCGAGCAGCGACTTCACACCCGACGAGGTGACGAGCACCCGTGTCTGCGCGAGCGCGTGGAGGTCGGCCGACACGTCGGGCGGGTCGGGCCAGCCGCGATGCACGCCGCCGAGGCCGCCCGTCGCCATGAAGCGGATCCCGGCGGCGCGGCACACGGTGAGCGTGCCGCCGACGGTCGTCGCCCCGAGCGCGCGCTGGACGGCCGCCGGCGCGATGTCGCGCGGGCCGAGCTTGCGCGCGCCCGCGTCGAAACGCCGGAGCTCGGCCTCGGTCAGTCCGACCCGGATCTCGCCGTCGAGCACGCCGATCGTCGCGGGCACCGCTCCGCCTTCCCGCACGGCCCGCTCCGAGGCGAGGCCGACCTCGACCCCCTCGCCGGGCGGGAAGCCGTGGGCGATCAGCGTCGTCTCGAGCGCGACCACGCCGGGCCCGTCGCGGAGCGCGTCGCGGATCTCGTCGGAGATGCGGATCACGGCATTGCCCCCAGTTGTGCGCAACAGCGCGCCGCCGCCTCGAGGCCGAGCTGCGGGCCGCCGACGAGGAAGCCCGCGGCGAGCGCGTCGCCGGCGCCGGTCGTGTCGACGACGTCGGTCGCGACCGCGGGATGCTCATGCCCGTCCACGCACAGGCCGTTTCGTCCACGTTTCAGCACCCAGCGGGTGCGGAGATCGCCGACGGCGTCGCGCTCGCGCTCGGTCGCGAAGAGGAGATCTGGAGCGAGCCGGCGCAGGTGCGCGCGAAACGTCTCGTCGACGAGCGTCCAGGTCGAGACGTCGATCGACAGCCGCGCGCCGTTCGTGCGCGCGAGGCGCGCCGCTTCGACCGACGCGGAGGCGATCGGCTCCCGCAGCAACGAGTAGCCGGAGATGTGGAGCACGTCGCAATCGAACCACGACGGGTCGAGGTCGTGCGGCGAGAGGTCGGGGGCGCTCCCGCGGTCGGACGCCATCGTGCGGTCGCCCGCGGACGCGATCGACACGACGACGCCTGTACGCCCGCGCACCGGCCCCATGACCTCGACGCCGCGCGCGCGCAGCGCGCGCGTCACGAGCTCGCCCGCGTCGTCGTCGCCTCGCTGCCCGACGAACCGCGCCTGCCCGCCGAGCGCCTGCGCCCAGGCCGCCACGTTCGCCGCCTGGCCGCCGGCCGTCGCGCGCGACTCCGCAACCTGGTCGTCTCCCGGGACGAGCTCGGCGTCGAGCCGGACGATCACGTCGAGGAGGAGATCGCCGAGGGTCGTCAGCCGCATGCCGCATAGGATGGTCGCATGGAAGACGGAGGGCGGCGCAGCAGGCTCCGTTCGTTCGCGATCGGCGGCCTGGTCGGTGCGGCGGGCGCGATCGCCACCGTGCGCCGAGCGTCGCGCGGCGGTGGGAAGCGGACGGCGCCGGGTGGTCTCACCGCCTTCGAGGACGCTCCGTGCTTCCTCGAGTTCGTCGGCGAAGAGGCGCAGCGCTACCGCGAAGGCGGTGAGACGGCCGCGGGCACGTCGAACCCGACGTAGCGGTCGACCATGAAGTGCGCCGCGGCCGTCATGTGGACGAGCTTCGGCCTGCCGCCGGCGACCCGGACCCGGAACCACGCGGGGATGCGGCGGTCGAGAAAGGTGAGCACGCCGGGCGCGACGAGGTGCGCGTTCGTCGGCGACTGCCAGTACGGCTGCGTCACGTCGAGCAGCGTCTGCTGCGACTCGAGCCACGACGCGCCGCTGCGCTCGCGGTCCCAGCGGCGGGTTCCGATCACCACGGCCGATGCGCCGCCTCGGGTCCGGTAGCTGAGGGAGTGCGGCGCGACGACCGTGAACCGGGTCGTCTGCGCGTTCGACGGGGTGGACGCCAGGGTCTCGTCGAACACGATCGTGTGCGAACCGCGGTAGGCGTTCGTGACGGCGCGCAGCCGTGCGGTCGCGTCCGGCGCGCGCTCGGGCACGTCGAACGTCAGCGTCCGTCCCTCGATCTCGACGCGCAGCGGTCCTGTGGGAGCGGCGCCGCGGTAACAGCCGGCGCCGCAGCTCGTCGCCGCGGCTCCGTCGATCGCGACCGAGCGGCCGCTCGAGGCCGTCCCGTCCGAGTCGAGCAGGGTGACGGTCGCACGGCCGGGCGTGCGAGCGACACCCACCGCGAGCGTGCCCAGCTCGCGCGCGTCGACGACCGCGTCGCGGGGTGGCAGCACCGGCGTTGCCACCTGCGGCGGCGATGCGGGCGATCGCGCGACCGCGACGCCCGGACGGAGGTCGGTCAGGATCGCCACCGCGACGACGATTCCAGCGATCGCCGTCACCTCGAGAAGCGCCGAGCGCCGCAGGCGCCTGAACGCATGGAGGAGGAGGGCGCGGTTGAGCCAGCCGACCCCGAGGAGCGGCACGAAGAGTGCGGTCTTCACCAGCAGGACGCGTCCGTACGACGACGACCACAGCTGGCTCACGCCGGAGAGCTCGGTGACTGCACGGACGACGCCGCTTGCGCCGAGCGCGGCGACCGCGATCAGCGCCGCAGCGGAGAAGCGCGCGGCGGCGGCTCGGCGTTCCCCGTCGTCGCGCGCCGCGCGTGGGACGACGTAGACGAGCGAGACGAGCCCGCCGAACCACACTGCGGCCGAGGCGAGATGCACGAGGTCGACCGGCACGGACAGAAGCCGCGGCTGGTCGCGGTCGAGCGCGTGCCCGGAGAGCGCCGGCGCGACGAGCAGCGCGAGCGCGGCGGCGCCGGCGACCGCGAGCAGCCGCGGATATCTCGGCGCAAGCGCGGCCGCGGCTCCTCCCGCGAGCGACACCACGAGCGCGGCGTCGAGCACGAGCGCGAACCGCGTCCCCGAGGCGGCCGAGCGGGCGATGCCGCTGCCGCCGAGAAACACTGCGAGGAGCGCGACGAAGAGCAGGTGGGCGACCGGCCGGGCGAGCCGCGTTCCGAGCAACGTGCGCGTGAGCAGCGCGAAGACCGCGGTGCCGCCGCCGAGCAGGAGGCCGAGGTAATAGAGGGTTCGGAGGACGGTGCCGCTCCAGGTCAGCGGCGTCGCGGCGCCGAGCACGGAGTGGGGCGACGCGCTGCCGGCGCCGACCGCGAACGCGAGCACGCCCTGCTCGGGCTGGCCGTCGTCCGAGACGATGCTCCACCGGACGCTGTAGGCGCCGTCCGCGAGGCGCGGGCGGAGCGGGAGCGTGAGCGTGCGTCCGTGGACGCGCGCACGGCCGCCGAGCACGGACGCGGATGTCGCGTTCGCGACCGCGGCGTTGCCCGATCCGAGCTCGACCGTGTCGTCGAACTCGACGAGCACGACCCGCGGCGCCCGGTCGAGCACCGAGCCGGCTGCCGGAACGGTGCGGAGGAGTGTTGCGTGCGCCGCTGCGCCCGCCGGCGCGGCGAGAGCGACCAGGCAGAACAGGGCGACCGCGCGCTTCACGTGCGGCGAGGGTAGCGCCGGGCGTCCGGTAGCCTGCGCTCTCCATGCCGATCTACGAGTACAAGTGCCCGAACGGGCATCTGTTCGAGGTGTTCCACGGCATGACCGAGGCAGGCCCGACCGGCTGTGAGGTTTGCGGTGAAGGGCCGTTGCAGGTCGTCCTGCATCCTGTCGCCGTGCACTACAAGGGCTCCGGCTTCTACAGCACCGACTACGGCCGGAAGGGAAAGAAGCCGGTCAAGGAAGGCGCGGGCTCGTCCGAATCGTCCTCGAGCGAGTCGTCCTCGTCGTCGAGCGACTCGTCCTCGTCGTCGAGCTCGTCCGACGGGGCGAGCTCCTCCGCGGGATCGAGCGACGGCAAGAAGAAGTCGGCTGACTCGTAAGGCGCGGCGCCCGGATCGCTCGACCCGGACGCCGCGACCTTGTGTGCCCTAGTCGTTCAGGTACTGCGACACGAAGCCGAGGGCCTCGGCGGTGTCCATGCGCTGCGAGTAGTCGACCGCCTTGCAGGTCGCGCTTGCGCCGTACGAGCTGATCGCGAGCATCAGATCGGTTCCCGCCTTCAGGTCGGGGCCGCCCGAGTCGCCGTTGCACGTCGCGCCGCCCTGCCCGGGGCTCGACGAGATCTTCAGGAACTCGTCGCCCACCGAGCCGCCGCCGGGAATGACCTTCGCCGGCGCGTCGAAGCGCGTCCCGAAGGTGAGCGGAGACTGCGTCTGGATGCCGTAGCCGACGATCTCGACCGGCTGGTTCGCCGGCAGCGAGTCGTTGGAGCCGAGCGCCGGCAGCTGCGCGTAGCGATTCCCGGGCTGCGGTAGCCCGGCTCCGGCAAGCTGGACGACGGCGATGTCGTTTCGATCGGCGCCCGCGAGACCGTGCGCGCCGAGCTGCCAGTTCGGGTCCGGATGTGCGATCCCCGGGACCGCGTGGCCGAAGTTCGGCTGGTGCAGGTCGGCGAAGCCGCTCTCGTCGGTGTCGACGAACACCGCGGCACCTTCGGGGAAACAGTGGGCCGCCGTCACGAAGACGGTGGCGGAGACGAGCGATCCGGAGCAGAGCTCGAATCCGTCGGCCGGGTTGCCGGTGGGGAACCAGACCGCGACGCCGACGTACGGATGCCGGCCGTTGTCGGGCGATCCGTTCACGACCGCGAGCGCGGAGGCGGCGAGCGCGCCGACCGCCACAAGCCCGACGATCCCGAGCAGTGCGAGCCGCCGTGCGGCCGCTCGTTTGAAGATTGTCATGTCGTCCTGCCTCCCTCGGTCTCTGGCAGCAGGAGCCGCCGCGATACCCGCGCGGATCGCGCAGGTTCCGCGCAGTGTGCCTGTGATGCACGGCGGCGACATGCCGCAAACGGGGGACTCGCGCTCACACGGCTTTCCAGAACACGGTCGTGTCGCAAGGGCGCCCGTCCGGGTAGAGGGCGTACCCCGGGATGACCCCGACGCGCGTCCACCCGAGCCGCTCGTAGAGGCGTTCTGCGGGGTCGCCGGTGACCGTGTCGAGCACGAGCAGCGTCTTGCCTTCGGCGCTCGCCTCCGACTCTGCGCGCTCCATCAGCAGCCGGGCGACGCCGCGCCTGCGCGCGGAGCGGTGGACGAGGAGCTTCGCGATCTCGCCTCGGTGTGGCTGGTTCGGCGGCAGCGCGAGGATCACCTGGACCGTCCCGACGACGCGGCCGCCGTCGAACGCCGCGAGCAGCAGCCGGCGGCC
>Ga0157370_10003011_pt1 | contig 20003 bp, 18 predicted proteins | sample C35metaG_FD_113463 | JGI IMG/M metagenome (GOLD analysis project Ga0157370, IMG submission 113463) | Corn rhizosphere microbial communities from Kellogg Biological Station, Michigan, USA - C3-5 metaG | ecosystem: Host-associated > Plants > Roots > Rhizosphere > Soil | place: USA: Michigan...
GCCGATGTCCACCTCGGGGAGCACGACCGAATCCTCGACCGTGCAGTAGCTGTGCACGTGCACGCTGGTGAAGAGCAGCGAGCGGCGGATCGTGGAGCCGCTCACGATGCAGCCGCCCGAAATCAGCGAGTCGAGCGCGGTGCCGCGGCGCGACTCGCCGTCGAAGACGAATTTCGCGGGCGGCATCTGCTCCTGCCAGGTCCAGATCGGCCACTGGCGATCGTAGAGGTTGAGGTCGGGTATGAGGTGCGTGAGATCGAGGTTGGCTTCCCAGTACGCGTCCACCGTCCCCACGTCGCGCCAGTAGGGCTCGCCCCCGGCGCTCATGTTCACACAGCTGGTCGCGAACCGGTGCGCGTATACCGACGAGCCTTCGCGGACCAGGCGCGGAATGAGGTCCTTGCCGAAGTCGTGCGTCGAAGTCGCGTCCGCCGCGTCGCGCAGCAGCTCCTCGTCGAGAAAGGCGGCATCGAACGCATACACGCCCATGCTCGCGAGCGTGCGGTCGGGCCGCCCCGGGATGGGGGCCGGCGAGGCGGGCTTCTCCTCGAAGCCGACGATGCGATCGTGCTCGTCCACGCGCGCCATGCCGAGCGTTCCGGCCGCCTGCGCGAGCGGCACCTCGATGCACGCCACGGTGAGGCGCGCGCCCTTCGCGACGTGGTCCTCGAGGAGCCTGCCGTAATCCATCTTGTAGACGTGGTCGCCCGCGAGGATCAGCGCGTACCGGAATCCGAACCGCCGCAGAAGGTCGAGGTTCTGGTAGACCGCGTCGGCCGTGCCCTCGTACCAGCTGGCGGTCACGCGCTGCTGCGCGGGAAGGAGCTCGATGAAATCGCCGAAGCGCCCGTCGAGAAAGCTCCAGCCCCGTTGCAGGTGCCGGATGAGGCTTTGCGACCGGTATTGCGTGCACACGCCGATGTGCCGGATGCCCGAATTCACGCAGTTGGAGAGCGTGAAGTCGATGATGCGGAACTTCCCGGCGAAGGGCACCGCGGGCTTGGCACGCCATTCGGTGAGCTGCTGCAATCGGCTTCCGCGGCCGCCCGCGAGCACGATCGCGAGCGTATCGCGGGCGAGGACCGCGCGCGATTCCGGCTCGCGCCCGCCCGATCCGGCCGCGATGCCGGAACGATCCCGAGGTTGGCGCGCGTTCATGGCCGGATCTGCGAAGTGACGATTCGACGCTACGCCCGCCCACCGCGGGGGAACTTGATCGGCATCAAGTCCGCGGCCGTGCCCTTCCGCTCGACGAGGTGAGGGCGTGCGTGCGGTTCGCGGAAAACCGCGAGGCGAGCAACTGCGAGAGGATCATCACGCCCTTGCAGTGCATGGCGCCGCCGAGATGGGCTTCGCGCTGGATGTCGATCACTGGATGCGCGACGCGGTGACTCGGGTCAAGCGGGGGCCAACCGGGCCCTCGCCCCGGCCGCGTACCATGGAGCCCTTTCGTGTCCGGTCACCGATGGATCGCCCGCCCCGCGGCAACGCCGCCGAAGTCTTCACGACGTTCCTGCGCCTCGGCCTCACCTCGTTCGGGGGGCCCATCGCGCACATCGGCTATTTCCGGCGCGAGATCGTGGAGCGCCGCCGCTGGGTCACGGAAGCGCAATTCGCGGAGCTGCTGGGCCTCGCCCAGTTCCTTCCGGGTCCGGCGAGCAGCCAGACGGGATTCGGGCTCGGGTTGCTGCGTGCGGGATGGGGCGGCGCCCTCGCGGCCTTCGTCGCGTTCACGGCGCCCTCCGCGCTGCTGCTCTTCGCGTTCGCGATGCTCCTGCCCGACATTCCCGCGGCGAGCGCGGGCGTGCTCGTGCACGGGCTCAAGCTCGTCGCGGTCGCGGTGGTCGCGCACGGCGTGCTCGGCATGGCGCGCCGACTGTGTCCCGACGCGCTCCGCGCGGCGATCGCCGCGCTGGGCGCGTTCGCGATCCTCGCCGCCGGCAGCGCGTGGATGCAGCTCGCGGTCGTGGCGGCAGGCGCGCTCGCCGGGCTCGCGCTGTGCCGCGATGCGCGCACGCCTCCCGCGGAAGCGCCACCGCTGCCGCACGGGCGGCGAACGGGGTTCGTGCTCCTCGCGATCTACGCCCTGCTCCTCGTGGCGCTTCCCGTCGCGGCGCGCGCGCTCGGCGGGCCGGCCGCGCTCGCGTGGGCTTTCTACCGCGCGGGAGCGCTGGTCTTCGGCGGCGGCCACGTGGTGCTGCCGCTCCTGCAGCAGGCGGTGGTCGAGCCCGGCTGGCTCTCGCGCGACGAGTTCCTCGCGGGATACGGCGCGGCGCAGGCGGTTCCGGGGCCCATGTTCACGCTCGCCGCCTATCTCGGCGCGCGCATCGGCGACGGGCTCGGCGCCGTGGGCGCCTCCGCGCTCGCGCTCGGCGCGATCTTCCTGCCCGGGCTCCTGCTCATCTCCGCGGTGCTGCCGTTGTGGCGCTCGCTTTCGTCTCATCCCGCGGCGGCGCGCGCGGTGGCCGGCATCAATGCCGCCGTGGTCGGGCTGCTCGCCGCCGCGTTCTACGATCCGGTGTGGACGAGCGCGATCGCCTCCCCCCTCGACGCGGGAATCGCCATCGTCGGCTTCGCGATGCTCGCGGCGTGGCGCGCGCCCGCGCTCGCGGTGGTGGCGTGGTGCGTCGCGGCGGCGTTCGCGCGCTCGGCGCTCGGGTAGATCACCCGCGGCGGAAGCGGCTGACCGGCGTCAAGGGACGCGCACCGGCGCCGCCTAGGATGGTCGTATCCACACGGAGGGACCATCCATGCCGCGCAAGATTGCCCAGGTCGGCGCGCCCGACCCCGAGCGCAACACCTCGCCGATCTTCGACGAGGAGGATTACGACGATCCGTCGTTCGACCTCGAGCTGGAAAGCGGCGTCTGCTACTTCAACGACATGCCCTATCGGGTGGGGGACTACGTGCTGAGCGGCAACGAGCTGCTCCATTGCGAGGAGCGCGGAGTCTGGGTTCGCCGGGGCGAGCTCCATGAGCCCCAGACCATCGGTACATAACGCCGACATCGCCCGGGTTTTCGACGAGATCGCCGACCTCCTCGAGCTCGAGGGCGCGAACCCGTTCCGCATCCGCGCCTACCGCAACGCCTCGCGGGTGGTGGGCGAGCTGCAGGTCGATCTCGCCGCGAAGCTCGGCGCGGGCGAGGAGCTGCCGAAGATCGCGGGCATCGGCGAGGACCTCGCGGCGAAGATCGTGCAGATCTGCGCCAGCGGAAAGTGCGACGCGCTCGAGGAGCTGCGCACGCATTTCCCGCCCGGCATCACGCAGCTGCTGCGGCTTCCGGGACTCGGCCCGAAGCGCGCCGCGCTCCTCCATGAGAAGCTCCACGTCGATTCGCTGGAGGACCTGAAGCGCGTCGCGAGATCGGGGAAGCTGCGCGAGGTGCCCGGCTTCGGCGAGAAGACCGAGCAGAAGCTCCTCGAGGCGGTGGAATCGCGCCTCTCGAAGGAGCGCCGCTTCAAGCTCGCGTTCGCCGCGCAGTACGCCGAGCCGCTCGCGAAATCCCTGGGTGCGACGGTCGCCGGGAGCTACCGGCGCAGGAAGGAGACGGTGGGCGACCTCGATCTGGTCGTCGCGACCGAGGACCCGGCGCCGGCGATCGAGCGCTTGGTGCGCTATCCCGAGGTGAAGGAGATCCTCGCGCGCGGCACCACCAAGGCGACGGTGGTCCTCGCCTGCGGGATCCAGGTGGACCTGCGGGTCGTCGAGCCGCAGTCGTTCGGCGCGGCGCTGCATTACTTCACCGGCTCCAAGGCGCACAACATCGCCGTGCGGCGCATGGGGATGAGGCTGGGATTGAAGGTGAACGAATACGGCGTGTTCCGCGGCGAGAAGCGCATCGCGGGGACCACCGAGGAGTCGGTGTACCGCGCCGTGGGCCTCCCCTTCATCGAGCCGGAGCTGCGCGAGATGCAGGGCGAGCTGCAGGCGGCGCGCGACGCCACCCTGCCCTCGCTCGTGACGCTCGCGGACCTGAAGGGCGACCTCCACGCGCACACGAAGGCGAGCGACGGGCGCGCGACGATCCGCGAGATGGCGCTCGCGGCGAAGGCGCTCGGGCTCGAGTACCTCGCGATCACCGATCATTCCGCGCGCCTCGCGGTCGCGCACGGGCTGGACGCCGCGCGCCTCGCGCGGCAGGGGCGCGAGATCGACGCCCTGAACTCGACGCGTCCGGGCATTGTCCTACTGCGCGGCATCGAGGTAGACATCCTCGAGGACGGAGGGCTCGACCTTCCAGACACGGCGCTCGCCAGGCTCGACCTGGTCGTGGGCGCGGTGCACGGCAAGTTCGACCTTCCGCGGGGCCGGCAGACCGAACGCATCCTCGCCGCGATGGAAAATCCACACCTTTCGATCCTCGCGCATCCCACGGGCCGGCTCATCGGCGAACGCGAGGCCTGCGACATCGACATGGCCGCCATCCTGCGCAAGGCGCACGAGCGCGGCATCGCGCTCGAGCTCAACGCCCACCCCGACCGGCTCGACCTCAACGATGCCCATTGCCGCATGGCACGCGATTTCGGCGTGATGGTCTCGATCGATACGGATGCCCACTCGGTGGACGGCCTCGCCGACCTGCGCTACGGTATCGGACAGGCGCGCCGCGGATGGCTCGGCAAGGACCAGGTCCTCAACGCCCGCCCGCTCGCCGCACTGAAGCGCGTGCTCGGAAGAAGACGAGCAACCCGGACGACGGAGGCCTGAGTGAAAACGTTTCCGACGCAGCATCCCGACTTCAACCTCACCTTCCACCGGCCGCGGCGCGTCGCGCTGCGCGGCGCACTCTTCGGCCACATCGGGCTCCTCGAGTCGTGGTTCGACGGCGACGTGGACCTCGAGGGCGACATCGGCAAGGCGTTCGCGATCGGCATGACCGGCTTCGACAAGCCCACGCTCCTCACGCGCCTCAGGAACCGCTGGCACGAGCTGCGCTTCTCGAACGCGAGCCGCGAGCAGGCGAAGGAGAACGCGCGCTTCCACTACGCGCTCGGCACGGATTTCTACCGGCTGTGGCTCGACGAGGCGCTGATGATGTACACGTGCGGCTACTGGAGCGAGGGCACCACGAGCGTCGAGCAGGCGCAGCGCAACAAGGTGGAGCACGTGTGCCGCAAGATCCGGCTCGAGCCCGGCGAGGAGGTGGTCGACATCGGCACCGGCTTCGGTGGGTTCATGTTCCACGCCGAGCAGTTCCACGGCGCGAAGGTCACCGGCACCAACACCACGACCGAGCAGGTCGAGATGGTGCGCGAGGAGATCCGGCGCCGCAACCTGCAGGGCAAGTGCGACGTGATCGAGTGCGACTTCCGCGAAGTTCCGCGGCAGTTCGACAAGGTCGTCTCCATCGGCGTGCTGGAGCACGCGGGGCGCGACCAGCTCGAGGAAGTGGTGCGCGCGCACGCGGCGCATCTGAAGCCTGGCGGTCTCGGGCTGCTGCACTTCATCGGCCACGTGGGCCGCTTCGAGACCGAGTTCTTCATCCGGCGCCACGTGTTCCCCGGCGGCTGGATCCCGAGCCTCGCGGAGACGATCGAGGCGATGGAGCGCGCCGGCCTCGAGGTGGTGGACGTGGAGAACCTGCGGCGCCATTACGCGCTCACGCTCGACGCGTGGGCCGAACGCTTCGAGCGCAACTGGGAGAAGATCCACGCGCTCGACCCGAAGAAGTTCGACGAGCGCTTCCGCCGCGTGTGGCGCGCCTACCTCTTCGGCTGCGCCGAGATGTTCCGCTCGCCGCACGGCCACACCCACCTCTTCCAGATCGTGTTCTCGAAGGGAATGATCACGCGGGAGAACTACCCGATGTCGCGCGCGCACCTGTACGAGTCGATGCGGGAGCCCAGAGCCGAGTTCGCGGAGGCGCACGCGCGCGAGGCCGGGCGGCGCGCGATCGAATGAACGCCGCGCTCGACGCGCATGCCTGGAAGCGCGAAGCGCTGCTGCGCGAGATGCGCACGGGCGCGGGGCCCGTCGCGCTCGCGAAGGAGACGTCGAACCTCTTCCGCGACCGGCAGCACGCCGCGCGGCGCCGCCTCGACGTGCGCGCCATGTCCGAGGTGCTCGGCGTCGATGCGAAGGCGGGGCGCGTCGATTGCGAGGGCATGGCGACCTACGAGTCGCTGGTGGATGCGTGCCTGCCCCACGGCGTCATGCCCGCGGTGGTGCCGCAGTTGAAGACCATCACGCTGGGCGGCGCCGTCGCCGGCGTGGGGATCGAGGCCACCTCGCATCGCTACGGCCTGGTGCATGAATCGGTCGAGGAGCTGGAGGTGCTCACCGGCGACGGGCGGGTCCTCACGTGCACCCGCGACAACGAGCACGCGGACCTCTTCCACGGGTTCCCCAATTCGTACGGCACGCTGGGATACGCGCTGCGGGTGGTGGCGCGAACCGTGCCGGTGAAGCGCTACGTGCACGTGCGCCATTTGCCGTTCGACGATGCGGCCGCGTTCTTCCGCGAAGTGGAGGCTCATTGCGGCGCGGACGATGCGGATTTCATCGACGGCACGATCTTCGCGCGCGACCGCATGTTCCTGTCGCTCGGCCGCTTCGTGGACGAGGCGCCGCGAACCAGCGATTACACGGGCGTCGAAGCGATCTACTATCGATCGATCGCGGACAAGCGCGAGGATTGGCTCACGGCGCGCGGCTACATCTGGCGCTGGGACACCGACTGGTTCTGGTGCTCGAAGAACCTCTACGCGCAGAACCCGCTCGTGCGGCGCCTCTATGGCCGCGATCGCCTGGGCTCGCGCACCTACTCGAAGATCATGCGCTGGAATTCCCGCGTGGGCCTCACGCGCGCGCTCGATCGCCTGCGCGGCCGGCACGGCGAATCGGTGATCCAGGACGTCGACATTCCGGTCGCGAAGGCCGCCGGCTTCCTCGAATTCCTCGCGCGCGAGATCGGAATCTGGCCGGTGTGGATGTGCCCGATCGGCCCGCAGGCGCACGCCGCACGCTGGACGCTCTATCCGATGGAGCGGCGCTGGTACGTGAACTTCGGCTTCTGGGACGTGGTGCACACCAGGCAGCCGCGCGAGCGCGGCCACTTCAACCGCGCGATCGAGCGCGCGGTCGCCGCCGCGGGCGGCATCAAGTCGCTCTACTCCGACAGCTTCTTCCCGAGCGACGAATTCGACGCGACCTACGGAGGCGCCGCATACGCCGCGCTCAAGGCAAAATACGATCCCGGTGGGACCTTTCCCACGCTCTACGAGAAATGCGTGCTGCGCCGCTGAGGCGCGCGCCGTGGCGACATGCTGAAGCTCCTCGTGCCGACCGATGGATCGGAGAACGCGCTGCGGGCCGTGCGCCACGTGGCGGATCTCGCACGCCGCGGCGTCGCGCTCGAGGTGGTGCTGCTCAACGTGCAGCGTCCCGTCATGTCGGGCGAGGTAGGCGCGGTCGCGCCGATCGAGATCGCCGAGGACAAGCGCGCGCTCGCCGCGGGCAGCGCCGTCGCGAAGGCGCGTGCCCTGCTGGAGCCCGCGAACGTGCCCCTCACCGTGCACGAAGCGATCGGCAACGCGGCCGAGGAGATCGCCGCGGCCGCCGAGGCGCTGCGCTGCGACGGCATCGTGATGGGCCATCGCGGCATGGGCATGCTCAAGAGCCTCGTGATGGGCTCCGTCTCGGAGCACGTGCTGCGGCTCGCGAACGTGCCGGTCACGTTCGTGAAGTAGGCCGGTCAATTCGCGTCGGCGCTCCAGACCATCAAGCGATACGTGCGGCGCACCTCGGCGTCCACGAAGCCGCAGCGCGCATACAGCCGCGCCGCGGGATTCTCCGGGTGGACCGTGAGCGACACGCGCCGGTAGCGCGGCCGCGCGGCGGCGAGCGCCGCGCGCATCAACGGCTCGCCGTAGCCGCGATGCTGGAACTCGGGGAAGAGGGCGATACCGAGTTGCGGCGTCTCGTCGTCGACGAAGGCGAGGCCCTTGCCGCCGGTGAGGAGCCGCATCCAGCAGGCGCCCGCCGGACGTCCGTCCACCTCGGCGACGACGCCGGTGTCGCCCTCGCGTCCCCATTCCTCGGCGTAGATGCGCACGTCCGGATGCTGCAGCAAGGAGCGCGGCCGCAGCGGCGCGGGCGGCGGATCCCACAGCGCGACGTGGAAGATGTCCCAGAGGAACGACTGGTCCGCGGCGACGAGCGGCCGGAAGCGCAATTCGGGCATGCGGCAAAGGATATCAAGCGATCGCCGCCGACGGGTCCGCGAACGCAAGGCCGAGCGCTTCGCCCACCTCGCGATTGGTGATCCTGCCCTCGTAGACGTTGAGGCCCGCCCGAAGATGCGGATCGCGCTGCAGCGCCTTGCGCCAGCCCTCGCTCGCGAGCGCGAGCACGAAGGGCAGCGTCGCGTTGTTGAGCGCATAGGTCGAGGTGCGCGGCACGGCGCCCGGCATGTTGGCGACGCAGTAGTGCACCACGCGGTCCACGACGAAGGTCGGCGCGTCGTGCGTGGTCGCGCGCGAGGTCTCGAAGCAGCCTCCCTGGTCGATGGCGACATCCACGAGTACGGCGCCCGGCTTCATGCGCGAGACCATCTCCCGCGTCACGAGCTTCGGGGCTTCCGCGCCCGGCACCAGCACCGCGCCGATCACGAGGTCCGCCGAGAGCACGTGCTTCTCGAGCGTCTCGCGGTTCGAGTGCACCGTCACCACGCGCGCGCCGAAGCGCGCCTCGATGCGCCGCAGCGCCTCGACGCTGCGATCGAGCACGACCACGTGCGCGCCGCTTCCCACCGCGATGAGTGCGGCGTTCGTCCCGACGACGCCCGCGCCGAGGACCGCGATCTTCGCCGGCGGCACGCCCGGAACGCCGCCGAGGAGGATGCCCATGCCGCCCTCGCGCTTCTCGAGGCAGTGCGCGCCCGCCTGCACCGCGAGCCTTCCCGCGACCTCCGACATGGGCGCCAGCAGCGGAAGCCCGCCGCCCGTCGCGGTGACCGTCTCGTAGGCGATCGCGATCGCACCGCTCGCCATGAGGTCCTTCGCCTGTCCGGGATCGGGCGCGAGGTGAAGATAGGTGAAGAGGACCTGTCCGGGGCGAAGCCGCTTGCGCTCCGCCGGCTGCGGCTCCTTCACCTTCACGATCATGTCGGCGCGGGCGAACACCTCCTCGGCATTCGCCACCACTTTCGCCCCGGCGGCTGTGTAGTCGCCGTCCGTCGCGCCGATGCCGGCGCCGGCGCTCGATTCGACCAGCACTTCGTGTCCGTGCGCCGCGACCTCGCGCACGCTCGCCGGCGTGAGGCCGACGCGGTATTCGTTGTTCTTGATCTCCTTCGGTACTCCGATGCGCACGTGCAAGCCTCCTTGTGGAAGGGTCTTGGGCCGGACCCCGTTGTCCGCTGTCCGCCCGGCGCGCAGTGTAGCGCCTTTGGGCTCGCGGAAGCGCGGCCGCATGGCGTATCCTTTCCATCGGGGAAACAAGTCCATCGGGGAAACAAGCCGGGGAGGCTCGCCATGCACAGGATCTCGATCATCCTCGCCGCCGTCACCGTGCTCTGCGCGCTTCCCGCCGGCGCGGCGATCTACAAGTGGGTCGACAAGGACGGCACCACCCACTACACCGAGACGCCGCCGCCCAACGTCGATGCACGCGAGCTTCCCATCGCCGAGCCGAGCGCCGCGCCGCCCGCGGCGCAGGAACCGGCGGCGGCAGGCGCTGAGACGGTGCCCGGCGCACCGGCGCCGAAGAGCGCCGCGGAGCGCGCCCGCGAGCAGGAGGGAGAGGACAAGCGAGCCGCCGACATGCGCAAGACCTATTGCGCCATCGCGCAGCGCAACGTGACCATCCTCGAGTCGCCCAACCCCGTGGTGGAGCTCAACGGCCAGGGCGAGCAGATGTTCGTCACCGACGAGCAACGCGCCGCGGCGCTCACGGACGCCAAGCGCCGGGTGCAGACCTACTGCACTCCTTGAGCGCGGCGCTCAGGTGCGCAGCACGAACGGATCCTGCACCTCGTCGCTCGTCTCGACCCAGACGCTCTTCGTCTGCAGGAACGCGTCGATCGCTTCCATGCCGTTGGCGCGCCCGATGCCGCTCGACTTGAATCCGCCGAAAGGCGAGTTGAAGGTGAGCGCGCGGTAGGTGTTGATCCACACGGTGCCCGCCTGCAGCCTCTTCGCGAGGCGATGGGCGCGGCGCAGGTCGCGCGTCCAGAATCCCGCCGCGAGGCCGAAGCGCGTGGCGTTGGCGAGCCGCACCACCTCGTCCTCGTCGCGGAACGGCGTGAGCGCGAGAACCGGCCCGAACACTTCCTCGTTCATGATGAAATTGGCGGGCGTCGCGCCGGCGAGGATGGTGGGCTCGTAGAAGAGCCCGTCCTCGAAGCCCGCGACCGACGCGCGCTTCGCACCGGTGAGGACCTGCGCGCCCTCGGCGACTGCGCGCTCCACCATCGAGCGGTCCTTGTCGAGCTGCGCGCGCGTCGCGACCGGGCCCATCTGCGTCTCGGCGCGCAGCGGGTCGCCCAGGCGGATCGCCTGCGCGCGCCGCACGAGCCGCTCGCGCATCTCCTCGTACACCTGCTCGTGCACGTATGCGCGCGATCCGGCGACGCAGGTCTGTCCGGCCGCGGCGAAGATGCCGGCGAGCACGCCCGCTTCGGCCTGGTCGAGGTTCGCGTCGTCGAACACGATGTTCGGGCTCTTGCCGCCCAACTCCAGCGTGCACGAAGCCAGGCGCGCGCCGCATTTCGCCGCGATCGCCTTGCCGCCCGTCTCGCTGCCGGTGAACGAGATCTTCGCCACGCCCGCGTGCTCCACGAGCGATTCGCCGGCCTCGCGCCCTCCGGTGACGACGTTGATCACGCCCGGCGGAAAGCCCGCCTCCTCGGCGAGCCGCGCGAGCTCGAACGCGGAGGCCGAGGTTACTTCCGAAGGCTTGATCACGACCGTGTTGCCGGCGGCGAGCGCCGGCGCGACGTTCATGATGGTGAGGAACGTGGGCGAATTCCACGGTACGATCACGCCGACGACGCCCAACGGCTCGCGCAGCGTGTAGTTGAGGACGCTTGCGCGCTCGAGCGGGATCACGCGTCCCTCGACCTTGTCGGCGAGGCCGCCGAAGTAGTAGAGGAAGTCCTTCACCGCCTTCGCCTGCGCGCGCATCTCGGCGACGAGCTTGCCGTTCTGCTGCGTCTCGATCGCCGCGATTTCCTCGGCGTGATCGGCGATCCGGTCGCCCCATCCCATGAGCAGGCGTCCGCGCCGCGTGGGCGAGAGCTTCGACCACGGCCCCTCGAACGCGGCCTGCGCGGCGCGCACCGCGCGGTCGATGTCGGCGCGCCCCGATTCGGCGAACTCTCCCCAGGGCTTGCCGGTCGTGGGATTGGTGGAGACGAAACGGCGTCCCTCGGCGGGCGGCACGCGCTCGCCGCCGATGTGATTGTCGAACCGGCGCACGTCGGGCGTTGCGGTGTCCATGGCGTTCTCCTCGGGTCTCGCGATTACTTTACTCCGCTGGACGGCATTCAAGACGGAAACACAGAGGGCACAGAGGACCACAGAGAACACAGAGAAACCCAAGAGAAGTCGGTCCTGGGATACGAGACGCTCATCGCCATTTTCGCCAAACCGCATTTGTCTTTCTCAGTGGCCTCTGTGGTCCTCTGTGTCCTCTGTGTTTCCGTCCTGAGGAAAAGCCTTCGCGCAAGGAGGGTTGCGCCGCGCGCGCGGCCTTTGGTAAGGTCGAACGCTTGAACCCTCCGTTCCAGTTCGCCGGCAATCCCTGGCTCGACCTCGCGATGGCCGCGCTCGCGGCGATCGCGTGCGCGCTCATCGCGCACGGCATCGGCGCGGCGATCCTCGCGCGCGTGCTGCGCCTGCACGAGATCGGCAAGCTCGTCCTGCGCTACACGCGCGAGCCGGCGCGCTGGGTGCTCATCTTCGCGGCGCTCGGCATCGTGCTGCAGGGCGCCGCGCCGACGATGCCCTCGATCGGCAACCTGCGCCATGCGATCGGCCTCGCCTTCATCGCGGCCGTGACGTGGCTCGCCCTCGGCGCGATCGACTCGCTGGTCGAGATCGTCGCCGCGCTGCACCCGCGCGACGTCGCCGACAACCTGCACGCGCGGCGCATCCGCACCCAGGCACGCGTGCTCGGCCGCACGCTCAAGACGTTCGCGGTCCTCTTCGGCCTCTCGGCCGCGCTCATCACCTTCCCGGCGGTGCGTCAGTTCGGCGCGACGCTGCTCGCTTCGGCGGGCGTCGCGGGCCTCGTCGCCGGCCTCGCCGCGCGCCCCGTGCTCGGCAACGTCATCGCCGGCCTGCAGATCGCCTTCACGCAGCCGATCCGCATCGACGACGTGCTCATCGTGGAGGGCGAATGGGGACGCGTCGAGGAGATCACCGGCGCCTACGTGGTGGTGAAGATCTGGGACGAGCGGCGCATGGTCGTTCCGCTGCAGTGGTTCATCGAGCATCCGTTCCAGAACTGGACGCGCACCTCCGCGCAGATCATCGGCACCGTGTTCCTGTGGGTCGACTATGCGGTGCCCGTCGAGCCCGTGCGCGCCGAATTCCTCCGGCTGTGCAAGGAAGCGCCCGAATGGGACGGCCGCGTGGCCAACCTGCAGGTGACGGAGCTCGGCGAGCACGCGATGCAGCTGCGCGGCCTCGCCTCGTCGGTCGATTCGGGCAGGAACTGGGACCTGCGCTGCCGGCTGCGCGAAGGGTTGATCGAGTGGCTGCGCCGCGAGCATCCCGAAAGCTTGCCGCGCACCCGCGGCGAGGCGCGCATCGAGATCGCCGGCGAACGCGCGGGACCGAAGGTGCCGCAGGCGGCATAGTGACGCTTGCGCAGGCCATCGCGCTCCTGCTCGCGCTCGCGGCGCTCGCCGCGTACGTGAACCGGCGCTTCGTGCACTGGCCGGCGACCATCGGCATGATGGCGATCTCCCTCGTGGCCTCCCTGCTTCTCGTGCTCGCCGCGCGCTACACGGTGCTTCCCACGACCCGGACGCTCGAGGAGATCCGGCGCATCGACTTCGGCACCGTGGTGCTCGACGCGTTGCTGCCGTACCTGCTCTTCGCGGCTGCCCTGCAGGTCGACCTGCGGCACGTGAAGCACCAGGCGCTCCCCGTGGCACTCCTCGCCACCTTCGGCGTCGTGCTTTCGGCGCTCGTCGCCGGCGCGCTCGTCTGGGGCGCCGCGCATGCGATGGGCGTGCCCCTCGCGTTCGCGCAAGCCCTGCTCTTCGGCGCGCTCATCGCGCCCACCGACCCGGTCGCGGTGCTCGGAGTGCTTCGCGGGGCGAACGCGCCGGCGCCGCTGCAGGCGCTCATGGCCGGCGAATCGCTCTTCAACGACGGCGTCGGCATCGTGGTCTTCCTCACGCTCTTCGGGATCGTGGTGCGCGGCGAGCCGGTCGACCCCGCTTCGATCGGGCTTCACCTCGTGCGCGAGGCGGGCGGCGGCATCGCCTTCGGGCTCGCGCTCGGGTGGATCGGCTGCCGGATGCTGCGCAGCGTCGACGACTATCCGCTCGAGATCTTCCTCACGCTCGCGCTCGCAGCGGGCGGCTACGCGGCGGCGAGCGCGCTGCATCTGTCGGGACCGCTCACCACGGTGTCGACGGGAATCGTGATCGCCTCCCTCGGCCGGCAGGGCGGCATGTCGGAGAAGACGCAGCGCCACCTGGACGATTTCTGGGAGCTGGTGGACCAGATGCTGAACGCGGTGCTGTTCGTGCTGGTCGGCATGCAGATGGTGGTGGTCGCCCACGACGTGCTGCACCTCGCGCTCGCGGCCACGGCGATCGTCGCGGTGTTCGCGGCGCGCTGGCTCGCGGTCGCGGGCATCCTCGGGGCGCTGCGCCCCTGGCGCGATATCCCGCGCGGCGCGGTGATCGTGCTCACCTGGGGCGGGGTGCGCGGCGCGATCTCCATCTCGCTCGCGCTGGCGCTGCCGGCCGGCGCGCTGCGCGACACCATCGTCACCGCGACATACGTCGTGGTCGCCTTCTCGGTGATCGTGCAGGGCCTCACGCTCGGGCGCGTGGCGCGCCGCTACGCCGCCTAGCGATCGAGGCGGATCAGCGCGAGGCCGGTCTCGGCATCGTGCACGCGCTCGAGGTAGCTCGGCGCCTGCGTGAGGATCACCTCGAGCGTGGGACGCACCTTCGCGCGCAGCAGGTGGCCGCCGCGCGTGGAGCCGTCGCCGCGGCCCAGCACGACGTGCGCGTGCACCCGCGCCTTGTCGCCTTCGAACGCGAGATCGCCCAGGAGCGAGAGCACCTCCACCTGCTCGCGCACCTCGATCCGGTCGTAGTCCTTGCGCTCCCAGTTGAAGTAGCCGAGCGTCGCTTCCTCGAACGCGCCGATCGCGCTGAAGCTCGCCGCGTGGAATCCGTGCTCGGCGGCGAACGCGGTGAGCGCCCCCACCGGTTCCTCGCCGGTATCGAAAACGACCGCGATCACGCGCGGATTGCCGGCGCTCAGCACCTTCGCACGCATTCCCTTCACTCCTTCCCGACTCAAGGATCAAAACGGGTTCGACAACGGCGTTGGGCGGGGTTCCTAGATCTCCCTCATGACCTGCGCGTAGGAGATCACCGCGAAGAGCACGGTCCCGCCCACCACGTTGCCGAGGAATGCGGGCACGAGGAAGCCCGCGGCGAGCCGCCCCACGCCCAGCTCGCCATCGAGGACCAGCAGGAACGACTCGATGCTTCCCGCGACGATGTGCGCGGCGCCGGAGATCGCGATGAGATAGGTCACCGCCACGATCACCAGGAACTGCGCCGTCTCGGCGCCGGGAAGGAGCCACACCATCGCGGCCATGAGAAAGCCCGCGGTGATCGCCTGGAAGAACATGGCCGCCCAGGTCTTGTCCATCGCCTCGCGCGCGATCGCGAGCATCGCCTCGCGCACGTCGGGCTCGAGCACCGGCGTGAAGGTGCAGAACAGCGCCGCGGCGAAGGTGCCCACGAGGTTCGCGGCGAGGATGATGCCCCACACGCGCCCCATCGCGCCGAGCGCGCCGAGCGATGGCTTCGCCATCACCGGCAGCACCATCGTGATCGTGTTCTCGGTGAAGAGCTGCTGGCGCGCCAGGATCACCATGACGAAGCCGAGCGGATAGCCGAAGTCGCGCACCAGCGTCGCCCACGGCGCTTCGGGAAGGTGCGTCTGCAGGACGCCCTGGGCGAAGAGCGAGAAGCTGATGGAAAGCCCGCCGGCGATCCCCGACCACCAGAGCGACGTGGCCGGGCGCGCCATCTCCTCCTCGCCCATGGTGCGCACCACCTCGTAGATCACCGGCGTGCGCGGCGCGCCGCGCTCGACGACCTCCTGCTGCTCCTTCTCGAGCTTGCTCTCGCGCCGCTCCTCGCGCTGGCGATCGCGCGAGATGCCGCTGCGCGGCCGGCGCTGCGCGCCGCCGTGGGGTGGGGCCATGGAGGATTTCCGGAAGAAACGGGACGCGTTGGACAACGCGCCCCGCACCCGGTTGCCGCGGTCAGCCCTTGCGGCGGTTCTTCACCAGCCAGGAATCGACGATGCGCACGATCCCGTCGATCGCGTCCGAATGGCGGCCTTTCTGCGCGGCGACCGCCTGGACCAGCCGATCCACGCGCTCGATGCGGGCAGCGCCGCCGGCCAGCGCGCGCGCCGCGGACGACGGGCTCTGCAGCGAGAGCGCGGCGTTCGCGTACTTCTCGAACGGCACCATGTCCGCGGGGCTCGCGCCGAGGGACACGCAAAGATCGTTCACCCACTCGTACACGCCGCGCGAAGCGGCGAGATCGCCGTGCACGGTCTCCTTGATCGAGCGCACGCCCTCGGCCGTCACGCAGCGGTAGTTGCCCGCCATGAGCATCGCCCACTTCGCGAGCGGCACGAACACCGAATCGTGCACCTTGAGCTTCACCGGCAGCTCGATCTTCTCGCCGCCCGCGTCGAACCGCGCCGCCTCCACGCCCTGCGCCAGGTCGCGCAGGATCGCCGTGTTCGCGTCGGAGTCGAAGCGCGCGGCCTTGAAGTTGGTGGGCAGGCGCACCTGCAGCACGTTCACTTCCTGGTCCGGCGGACGGAAGGCCTGCGGATCCGGGCTGCACAGGGTGACCAGTTTCGGATCGAAGCCGCTCCAGACGTCCGGATCGTTGTAGGCGTCGCGGCAGCGCTGCGCGTCCAGCCCCGGAATGCGCGCGAGATACGGCAGCGGCGGCATGTTCATGATCGACATGCACGGCACCTTCGACCTGGCCACGGCCTGCAGCAGCTCGCGCACGCCGCCGGAGCCGTACTGCGGCTCCTGCATCGCGAGCCCGACGAGGTCGAAGGCGGAAGGATCGACGTCGGTGCCCACCGCGGACACCTCGCCCGGGAGCTGCTTCGAGTTCACCTCGACCAGCCCCTCGCGGCCCTTCACCGGCATGCGCACGATCGCGCCCTTCTCGTTGATGAGCTTCGCCTCCGCCGGCAGGCAGACCAGCTTCACGGAATGCCCTGCGAGCGCGAGCTTCACGCCGAGGAGCGAGCCGTAGGACGCGCCGAGGATCAGGATCTTGCGTTTGGCCATGTCATCCTCCTGGATCGGGAGCGCGTCGCGGCAACCGCCGCCCGCCTCCCCCAAATGCACCATTTTCCCCTTTTCCGCCATCCCGAATACCACACCCCGAGGCAATGAGCCTGTAACGCTTTTTCATCCGGGAGCGCGGCGCGGCAAGCCTTACGCGAACGTCGTTCGCCGGAGACAGCGGCCGCCGAAGACCGCGCCAAACGCGCCTCTTCGGGCGCGTGAACGGGGCACGGCAATTGCAGCTATGGATGTTCCGGTCGGCAACCGGCGGGGGTCCGCTTTCGCCCGCGCGCCGGCCTCGTTGCAACCCGTCGAATTTGAAAGGAACACTCATGAACTTGCAAAAGACCGCCATCGCGGCAGCCGTCCTGTCGCTTTCCACGATGGCAATGGCGCAGGGCAATTCCTCCTCGTCGTCCAGCCCGTCGTCGCAGTCGTCCCCGCCCTCCGCGTCCCAGTCGTCGCAGTCGTCCCAATCCGCGTCCCCCTCGTCGTCGCAGTCGTCCGCAACGTCCGGCGACCAGCAGTCGGCGACCTCGTCGCAGGACCAGGGCAGCTCCTCGATGTCTTCGGGCCAGGGCTCGCAGTCGTCCTCCTCGTCGGCGAGCAGCTCTGACGTGCGGCAGGCGCAGCAGGCCTTGAAGGACAAGGGCCTCTACCAGGGCAAGGTCGATGGGAAGATGGGCCCGCAGACCGAGAGTGCGCTGAAGCAGTTCCAGCAGCAGCAGAACATCGAGCAAAGCGGCCAGCTCGACCAGCAGACCCTCGCGGCGCTCAATACGGGCGGCTCCGCCGGTTCATCGTCGCAGTCGAGCCAGGGCACGAGCGGCGCGTCGTCGCAGTCCGGCCAGGCCGCGAGCGGGACGTCCTCGCAGGGCGCGAGCGGCAGCTCCTCGATGGACTCCGGCAGCTCGTCGCCGAGCGCGTCGGGATCGACCAGCAACTACGGCAGCTCGTCGCAGGCAAGCCCGGGCTCCTCGAGCTCCGGCAACTCCGCCAGCAAGGGCACGTCGTCGCGGTAGCGCAGCGCGAAGCTCCAGCGGCACCAACCGCGGCGCGGGGTTTCTCGCGCCGCGTTTTTTTTCAGCGCCGGTCGTCGTCGGCGCGCCGCTCGCGCAACGTCACCACCAGCACGTCGCGATGCGCGGCGCGCGCCGGATCGATCGGCCGCACCGGCGTCACGCCATGCAGCACGCGTTCGTCGTCGACCCACGCCGAATCGAGCGCGTGCGTGAGCGTGAAGCTGCCGAGCAGCCGGCCATCGGGCGCATGCACGGTCGTGGTCCCGCTCTCGATGTTGGTGCGATTCACGAGCATCACGAGCACGTAGTCCACGCCGTCGCGATGCACGCCCTCGGGCGTCGGTTGTCCGGCCGCCTCGCGTCGCGCCTCGATGCGGAACTGGTGGCACTCGATGTGCCAGTCGGCGCGCGGCCGCAGCGCGCCGAACACTTCCAGGCAGAGCGAGAGGATGCGACGGAACGATTCGCCCTCGACGACCCAGGGACGGATCGGCTCGAACCAGCGCTCGATGCCACCCACCAGCTTGTTGTACGCGAGCGCCTGGTAATGGGCCTGGTGGGGCTCGCGGTGGAAGTCGCGGGCGCCCGCGCGCGCGGAGAGCGTCGCATGGCGGCGGCGCCGATAGCGGTGTCCCTCGGGCAGCTGCGTGTCGAGCGCAAGATCGTCCCAGCTCGAGGCGAAGCGGTCCCAATCGGGCAGCGAGGCGGGCGCGCCGAGGAGCGCCGACATCTCCGAAGCCCGCGCGCGCGCGAAACCTTCGGCGACGATGCGGCCGCGCAGCGCCTCGCAATCGCCCGTGTCGCTCATGGGGCGGCCGTCCTCAGGAGGCGGGCTTCCACCCGCCGCCGAGCGCGTTCATGAGGTCCACCGTGTACGAGAGATAGCTCTGGCGGTTGCGGATATAGTCGAGCTGCGCGCCGTTGAGCGAGCGCGTCGCATCCAGCACCTCGAGATACGCGGAGTAGCCGGTGCGGTAGCGCAGGTTGGCGAGGCGCAGCGCCTCGCGCGCCTGGTCGAGGCGTTGCTTGAGGTCCTTCTCGGTGTCCGCCGCCGCCCGCACGTTGGACAGCGCGTCGGAAACGTCGCGGAACGCGTTCTCGACCGCGCGCTGGTACGTGGCCTCGGCCTGGTGGGCCTGCGCCTGCGCCTGCTTGGTGCGCGCGGCATAGAGACCCGCGTCGAAGATCGGTCCCAGCAGGCTCCCTCCGATCGACCATACCTTGGAGCCGCTCGAGAAGAGCCTGTCGAGGTCGGTGCTCTGCGCGCCGAAGGAGCCGGTGAGGCTCAACGTCGGGAACTGGCCGGCACGCGCGACGCCGATGCGCTCGCTCGCCGCCGCGAGCTCCTCCTCCGCCTGGCGCACGTCGGGCCGGCGCTCGAGCAGCTCCGAGGGCAAGCCCGCCGGCGGCAGCGGCGGGATCGGCAGCGTGTCGAGCGTCTTCACCGGCACGGTGACGTCGAGGCGCCCGGTGAGCACGCCCAGCTGGTGCTGCGCGGCCGCGCGCTGGCGCGCGATCTCCTTCAATTGCGCGGCGCCCGCGGACACGAGCGCGCCGGACTGATATACATCGAGCGCGGAGCCGACGCCGCCCGCCAGCAGCTTCCTGGTGAGCTCGTAGGAATCGTTGGCGGCGCGCAGCGTCTCGTCGGCCGCGGCGTATTGCGTGTCGAGCGAGATCACCGTGAAGTACGTGCGCGCGATGGTGGCGGCGAGGCTGAGCGCCACGGTGTCCTCGCCGTAGCGGCTCGCGAGGAGCTGGTCGCGCACCGAGCGCTCGGCGCGGCGCAGCTTCCCCCACACGTCGAGCTCGAAGCTGGTGGAGAGCCCGAGGCTGAACACGCTGGCCGTGCCGAACTGCAGGGTGTGGGAACGCGTCGCGCCCGCCTGTCCCTCGATCTCCGGGAAGAACGCGGCACGCGCCTGCGCGAGCACCGCCTCGGCCTCCTCGACTCGTGCGGCGGCGAGCTTCACGTCGGCGTTGCGCTCGAGGCCCGACTTCACGTACTCGTCGAGCACCGGGTCGCCGTAGAGCGTCCACCATTGCTCGGGCACCTTGATCGTGCCGCTCGCGGTGCCGGCGCCGTTATAGGCCGCGGGAATTCCGAACCCGGGACGCTTGTAGTCGGGCCCGACCATGCAGCCGCCGAGCACCAGCGCGATCGCGCAAACGAGGACGCGGCGCATCATCGGCCCTCCTCGCCGGGCTCGCCGGGCGGCGGCGCGCCCTCCTCGCCCGCGGCGCGCTCGCCCATCTTCTGGCGGCGCGCGAACACGGTGAAGAAGAGCGGCACGAAGATCGTGGCGACGAAGGTGGCGAGGAGCATGCCGCCCACGACGCCGGTGCCCATCGAGCGCCGTGCCGCCGCGCCCGCGCCGCTCGCGAACATGAGCGGCATGACGCCGAACACGAACGCGAGCGAGGTCATCACGATCGGCCGGAAGC
>Ga0157370_10003012_pt1 | contig 20001 bp, 16 predicted proteins | sample C35metaG_FD_113463 | JGI IMG/M metagenome (GOLD analysis project Ga0157370, IMG submission 113463) | Corn rhizosphere microbial communities from Kellogg Biological Station, Michigan, USA - C3-5 metaG | ecosystem: Host-associated > Plants > Roots > Rhizosphere > Soil | place: USA: Michigan...
AGCCTTACGCGAAGGGTTTAATCAATACAAAGTGCAAGAGCTGAAACAGAAGATTGTCGAGCAGGCTGAGAGGACTGGCCGCGAAGCGAGCCAACGCCCCTGATGCGGATACTCGCAGCAATCGCGCTAGTCCTGGTGATGGCTGTGACGGCCGCCGCCCAAATAAAGGCCACGCCGCAAGACACGCCGCCCAAGAAATCCGTGAAGAAGCCCTTGATCAAGAGGGTGTTGGTCAGGAAAGCGCACAACCGCGCGGCAGACCCACATGCGTCCGCCAGCGCGCCCAAGCGCACGGCGGCCCCTCGTTCCTTGGTCAGCGCAGCCACGCGAGCAGAGGCCCACGAAGGCGTGGTGGAGAAAGTCTCCAAGGGCGCGCAGCTTCCGGTGGAGAATCCCGCCGGGCTGGTTCCCTTCTTCGAACAGCTCTACCGCCAGCAGCGCGGCGAACTCGCCGGCCCTCTGCGCGTGCTTCACTTCGGGGATTCGCACGTGGCCGCGGATGAATGGACCGGCGATGTTCGCGAGCATCTTCAGCAGACCTTCGGCGACGGCGGCAGCGGCTACTCGCTTGCCGGTCGCCCTTGGAACTCGTATCGCCGCCAGGACGTGAAGAGCGGCTCCACGCGGGGCTGGCATAGCGACGGTCTGGTAGGCCGCACGGGCGATGGTATCTACGGCCTGGGCGGAGTCAGCATGTCGACCAGCGCGCCGCGCCAATCGGTCTACTTGCTCGCCGAGGGCCAGCAATTCGAGCTGTATTACTTGCAGCAGCCCGGCGGCGGCGCCATTCAAATTTACGATAACGGCATGCCGGTCGAACGCCTCTCGACCGAGGGCGAGCGCGCTCCCAGCTACTTCCACTACGACGCCGAGCCGGGCTCGCACCGACTGGAAGCCGAGACGCTGGATCGTGCGCCGGTACGCCTGTTCGGATGGGTAGCGGAGAAGCCCACCGGAGTCACCTACGAAGCGCTAGGCATCAATGGCGCCCAAGCGTCGGTGATTCTCAACTGGAATCAAGAGGTGCTCAAATCCAATATCGAACGCCGCAATCCAGCGCTGATTGTGTTGTCTTATGGCACCAACGAGGGCGGTCAAAAGGACTGGACGCTCGAAAGCTACCGCGATATGTTCTCGCGCCTGATCGAACGGTTGCGGGCGGATGCGCCCACCGCCACCATTCTGGTGGTCGGCCCACCGGACCGGGCCATCCGGGTGCGCGGCAAGGGCTGGGTGACGCTCGACAACATGGACATGATCGTCGAGGCGGAACGCCAGGCGGCGCTCGCCCAGGGGTGCGCTTTCTGGGATCAGCGCGCCAAGATGGGCGGCAAAGGCTCGATGCGCGAGTGGGTTCTGGCCGGGATGGCTCAGAATGACCACACCCATCTCACAGGACCCGGTTATCACATGATCGGCGACGCCATGTTCCGCGATCTAATGAGCGAGTACAGACTTTTCGTAAAGGCGCGCGAAGCGCTGGCGGCGGCGCCGAAACTCACTACGCCATAACAGCATATCCTCCCCGGTCGCTTTTCCGCGCGCGGTCCTCTACAATAAACGTTCCAGTTTAACGGTTTGAGGGAACACGACTATGAGAAACAGTTTGCTGATCCGAGCGGGGACCTGTGCGCTAGTGGCGATGGCGGCTGGGATCTTTTGTCCGCCGGTGCTGTGGTCACAAAGCGGCGGCCCTAAGTATGAGGTCGATCCGTCCTGGCCCAAGCCTCTGCCGGACCGCTGGGTCATCGGCGGCTTAGGTGGTGTCTGCGTCGATGCGCAGGACCACGTATTCCTGCTGAACCGGCAGGACGTGCCGGCGGGCGACTTGAACGCCGGGCACTTGGCTCCTGCGGTGATCGAGTTCGATCCGGCGGGCAATCTGGTCAATTCCTGGGGCGACGCCAAACTTCTGGACCCGCGACTCCACAGCTGCACCTTCGACAAGGACAACAATATGTGGATCGGGAGCGCCCCCTCGGGCATGGTGCAGAAGTATTCGCACGACGGCAGCAAGCTGCTGATGCAGATCGGCAAGAAGGGCGTGTTCGATTCCTCCGACGGGACCGTGAAAGGCCGGCCCCTCAATTCCGACGCCGCACAATTCTTTATGCCTTCGAGCATATCCGTCGATCCAAAAAACGGCGACGTCTACGTTTCCGATGGCGAAGGTGCCGGTGGCAACCGCCGCATAGCGGTAATGGATCGCGAGGGGAAGTTCCTCAGGCAGTGGAAACCGGAAGGCATGCAGACCGTGCACTGCATGAGTCTCGCGAACGATGGCCTGGTATATGTCTGCAACCGTGACGGGGCGCGGCTGCAAGTCTACGACAAGGTGGGGAACTTCAAGAAGAACATCGACATCCCATGGACCCCCTACACCCCGCCGGCTGACGGGAAAGTCAAGGAAAGCGGGGGCGCCGCTGTGTCACTCGACCTCTCGCGTGATTCCAATCAGAGGTTCCTGTATCTGATCAACCAAAACAATGCGCTGGTGGAAATCATCGACCGCGAGTCTGGCAAGATCCTGTCGAGTTTCGGCCGTGCCGGGCATTTCGCGGGCGAATTCGACCAGCCGCACGGCATTGCAGTCGACTCTCAGGGTAATGTCTACGTGACGGAAAACCGCGGCAGGAGGATTCAGAAGTTCAAGCTTGTGAGCCGGTAATTTTCGTTCGGACGCCAGCTGTATGGGCCTTGCAGGGTCCCTTGGCAAGTGATAATCTACGGCAGGATTGGAGAAACTATTGAGATGAGGCCCCTAATCATTGCACTTCTGGGAACGCTGCTGTGCGCGTCTCTCTTTGCTCAACAAAACGCCGTTACGCCTCCGCATACCAACCTGAAGGTCGGCGACATGGCGCCGGATTTCACGCTGCCGGCGACCAGCGGCGACAAAGTAACGCTCTCGAGTTTTCGCGGTAAGGCGCCGGTGGTGCTGGCCTTCTTTCCGGCGGCCTTCACCGGCGGCTGCACCAAAGAGATGCTCGGCTATCAGGCTAGCTTGAGCAAGTTCGAGGGGGCCTCCACCAAAATCTTCGGCGTGAGCGGCGACAACACGCCTTCGCAGAAAGAATTTGCCAAGCAGTTGAACGTCAGCTTCCCGATTCTTAGCGATTTTGCCCAGCGTAAGGTCATGGCGGATTACGGCGTACTGCTGCCGAATCTGGGCATGGCCAACCGCACCACCTTCGTGATCGACAAGGACGGCAAAATTGTTCACATCGAAGAAGGCAGCGGCGCAATCGATCCGTCCGGCGCCGAGATGGCGTGCAGCCGGTTGGCCCATAAGTAATCCGCAGCAGTTGAGCGTAGTTTAAGTCAGGCGGGTAAGGCAAGGTCTTGCCCACGAAGGAGCTTATATATGAGAAGCATTAAGGGAGTTGTCATTGCAGCGGCCGTGTGCCTGCTGACTGCGGGCGCGTGTCTCGCCGCAGGGCCGCCGGGGTGGGCTTACGGTTTCCCTCCTGGGCCCGCGACGGCTGCGGCTGCGGCACCGGCACCGGCGGCAAATCCAGCCGCGGCCGACACTACGCCCAAACACCTCCCCGGCAATAGCATGGAGTTTACGCGCGCCCAGATCGCCAACGGCTTCGGCCCCGCGGACTGGTATCCCGGCGATCATCCCCAGATGCCCGACGTGGTGGCCCATGGGAAGAGGCCCGAAGTACGCGCGTGCTCTCTGTGCCATTACCCCAATGGCAAGGGCCGCGCCGAAAACGCCGGTGTCGCAGGTTTGCCGAATGCCTATTTCATTCAACAGATGATGGATTTCAGGAGTGGTGATCGCAAGAGCGCCGAACCGCGCAAGGCCAACACCAACGCCATGATCGCCATCGCCAAGGGCATGACCGAGGACGAGATCAAACAGGCTGCCGATTACTTTGGATCGATGAAGTGGACGCCATGGATCAAGGTGGTGGAATCGAAGACGGCTCCGAAAACTCGCGTCCAGGGCGGCCTGTTCCTTGCGCTCGAAGGCGACGCGAAAGAGCCGCTAGGCCAGCGCATCATTGAAGTCCCGGTGAACGCGGAAGCGACCGAAGTACTGCGTGACCCGCACTCCGGGTTTATCGCCTATGCACCAGTGGGCAGCCTCAAAAAGGGCGAGGCCCTGGTGAAATCTAAACAGTGCGCCGTGTGCCATGGAACTGACCTAAAGGGCCTGGGACCAGTGCCGGGAATTGCGGGCCGTTCACCGAGCTACTTGATGCGGCAAATGTACGATATGCAGCAGGGCGCTCGCAAGGGTTTGTGGAGCGGTCTGATGAAACCGGTGGTCGCCAATTTGAGCGAAGAAGATTTGCTGGCGCTCTCCGCCTACGCTGCGGCGCAGACACCCTAAAGAAAACCCGATTCATGGAGGGGTCATGATAAAAGGTTCGGGATGGCTTGCGCTCGCATTGGGGCTCGGTGGTTTTCTCGCCGCCGAAACCATGATTCCGCCAACCGCGGTGCAGCGTGCCCCGCGCGCCAGCAACATGGACCTGGTGGGCTACAACGATTTGCAGGCGCGTAGCGCGTATCAACCGGTGATTCAAAAGCAGGGCGACCGTTGGATCGCCTACATCGGGCACCACGGCGGCGAGGCGCTCAATCCGCAAACCGGCAAGATGGAGCCGAACGGCACCTCCATCGTGGACGTGACCGATCCCAAGCATCCCCGTTACCTGGTTCATATACCCGGCGAGCCGAAGGACCGCGCCGGAGAGATCGGCGGCGCCTCCATGGTGCGCGTATGCAGCGGCAACGATTTGCCGCATGGAGATAAAGGTAAGTTTTATCTACTTCGCGATTTCGGCAACAGTTCACATGAGATCTGGGACGTCACGGAGCCGGCCAAGCCCAAGCGCATTACGGTGGTGGTCAGCGGCCTCCGCGACACCCACAAGAATTGGTGGGAGTGCGACACCGGTATTGCCTACCTGGTGTCCGGTCCGGTGGGCTGGCGTACGCCGCGCATGATGCAGATATACGATTTGAGCGACCCTGCCAAACCCGTATTCATCCGCGATTTCGGTCTGCCGGGCCAGGAACCCGGAGCTAAAGGCCCCACGCCCGGCGGGCTGCACGGAGCTTTTTCCACGGGGCCGAAGGGCAATCGGGTTTACCTGGCATACGATAACGCGCGCGATGGCGTAATCGAAATCGTGGATCGCGACAAGCTACTAAATGGGCCGAAGGAGCCTACTGAAGAGAACCTGCGCTATCCGATGATTTCCCGCGTCGATTTGCCCGACGATATGGGCGCTCACAATATCATCCCAATGCTGCGTATGCCGCTTTCGGAGTTTTCCCGCCAAAAATTCGGCAAAGTGAAAGATTTCATGCTGCTGATCGGCGAGACGACACCCAACGAATGTCAGGAATACCGCCAGATGGCACGGATCTTCGACATCACCACTGAAACCAAGCCCGTGGGCGTCTCCACCTGGACGGTGCCTGAAGACAGCGGCAACTTCTGCTCCGCCGGCGGACGTTTTGGCACGCACTCGACCAATGAGAATCTCACGCCGATCTACGCCAATCGCATAGTGTTCGTGGCGCACTTCAATGCTGGCGTGCGCGCCGTCGATATCCGCGATCCTTACCGGCCCAAGGAAATCGGATACTACATCCCGGCCATCACCGACAAAACCGACAAGCGTTGCGTCGGCGAAGGCGCGAATCAGACCTGCAAGGTGGCGATCCAGACCAACAACGTCGAAGTAGACGACCGCGGCTATATCTACGCCGTCGACCGCGCTAACACCGGTATGCACATCCTGGAACTGAGCGGCTCAGCGCGTCAGGCGGCCGACTTCAGTAAGGCGATTAAATAGACGGCTAGGCCGGCACGCCTTCCAGGATCGACACCGGCGATAACGTGGGGATGATCCGGTTCAAACTCCAGCCCGCGGCGGCAAACAGTTCGCGGAATTGCTTTTCGGTGCGCTCGCGGCCGCCCGGCAGCAGCAGCATCTCGAGATCCAGAATCTTGCCGAAGTCCGGATCGTTGCCAGGTTTAATCACATTGTCCGCTACCAATAGCTTGCCACCCGCGTTGACCCCTTTGCGGCAGCCTTGCAGAATTTTCACGCAGAGTTCATCCGGCCAGTCGTGAATAATGTGCTTCATGATATAGGCATCATTACCTGCCGGCATGGAGGTGAACATATCGCCAGCGACCAGAGTACAGCGATCCATTACTGGTGCTAACGGACCGTTAGGAGCTCCTTCCAGCACGGATGCGATCTCATAGAGCGTCCCCTTCATATGCGGATGCCGCTGCAGGATGGTCGCCAGCAACAACCCGTGCCCGCCGGCCACATCTACCAGCGAATAAATACCCTCAAATGAGTACGCCTGGGCCACGGGAGCGCTGTCGATGGTCGAAATCGCGGTCATTCCATCGTTGAAGATTTGCGCGGCTTCCGGATTCTCCGCGAGGCACTGGAACACGGGTTTGCCGTAGATTGCATCTACTGCCGTCTTTCCGGTTCTGACACTGTACTCCAAATGATCCCAGGCGCGGGTTACCAGCTCCAGGCTTCCCATGATGGCGAACCCTCGCAGACTAGGATGAGCATTGCCGCGCAACACGTCCGACAAAGGCGTCTGGGAAAACTTGCCGTCCGCGCCTTCCGCCATCACGCCGACGCTGGCCGCTGCACGCATCAGGCGATAGAGAGATTCGGCGTGGGCGCCTACGGGCCCCGCCAGTTCGTCGGCCGACTTCGGGCCGGCCTCGAGGTGATCGGGTATTCCTAGTTTGGCTACGACCGAGATAATGTTTCCGACTCTGCGGCTCATGATCATCTGGAGAACACTAACGTGCGGAGGCGGCGTTTGCAGTTGAGGAGTCATCTGTGAATTTTACCCAATCCCCAAATCATCCACCTGTTCGAGCGGCGTCCCACAGCGCCGGCAAATCAAGGAGGCGCAATCGCCGCAGGCCAGCGGGTCACTCACCGGCTGCTGGCAGCGCGGGCAATAGTAATCGGGGGCGGCTTTCCCGCCGGTCGGCGTGATAGATGAAGTTGGGTCCATACTGTTAGACTAACGTTCAGAACGTCTGTGGTCATTCCTCGATTTTCCGGCCTGCGTCGCGGCGCGCTGCTGCTCCTCATCTGCGGTGCTCTCGTTATCTCCTCCTGCCATTCGCCAAGCCAGAGCGGCCGGCCGGCTGCTTCCGAATTGCCTGCCATCGGTATCGCCTACGTCGGGCCTGTCAGCCTGAATCTTCGCCAGGACCTGGCCGCGAAATCTCCCGGCGTCACCGAGGTGAAGCATGGCGACCGGCTGGATATCATCGAAGTCCGCCGCCGACTGGCGCGCGTTCGCACTGTCAACGGCATTGAAGGGTGGGTGGACGCCAACCTGCTGCTCAGTGTCCAGCAGATGGATGAGCTGCGCACGCTGGCTCAAGACGCTTCCAAACTGCCCTCTCAAGGCATGGCCACCACCTTCGAGGCATTGAACATGCACACCGAGCCCAGCCGTCCTTCGCCCAGCTTCCACCAGATTCCGGAAGGCGGCTCAGTGGAAGTGCTGATCCATCGCGCCACCCCACGCGTTGCCGTCCGACCGCGAGCTGCGGCGCTGGCCAAGGCTGCGGCAACACCCAAGGCGACCAAGCCGAAAGAATCCAAAAAAGGGGCCGCATACCTATTGCCCCCGCCCGCACCGCCGCCGCCGCCGTCCAACTGGGAAAAGATTTCGCGCCCGCGAGCCAGTGACCTGCCGGATTATGAGGCGCCCACGCCGCCTCCACCTCCTCCGCTCGACGACTGGGATCTGGTGCGCACCAAAGACGGCACCGCGGGCTGGGTGCTGGCCCGCATGCTGTATATGGCGGTTCCCGACGATGTAGCACAATACGCGGAAGGAAATCGGATCACTGCATACCTGTCGATCGGTGACGTTCAGGACGGCGATCAGTTAAAGCACAACTGGCTGTGGACCACGGCCGCCAGCAGCCTCAAGACGGCCGAGTTCGATAGCTTCCGGGTGTTCGTGTGGAGCAAAAGCCGGCACCGTTATGAGACCGCTTATATCGAGCGCAACGTGACCGGCTTTTATCCGGTAGAGTTGGCCGATATCCCCGCTCCCCCAGCGGCCTCCGGGAAAAATAGAGATAACAAGAAAGCTGAGCAGGAGCGCGGATTCTCGCTGCTAGTCCAGGATAAAGACGGCGCGCTCTACAAGCGCACCTACGGATTCAGCGGTTACCACGTAAGACTGGTTTCGAAGACGCCGGTGGTGCGCGCGGAGACGTCGCCCGCCACAGCGGGTATGCCGGAGACGCGAGCCGGATCGAGCCGCATCGAGGATCCAACCAGCTGGTGGCGGAAAATCATCCGGCGATGGCACGGACGCTAGTTCGGTCTGGTCAGCAACCAGGCTTACTGTTTCTTCCAGTAATACCGCAGGCTCACGTAAGGACCGTACAGACTCCCTGTATCGTACTGGTCAGCTTTCGGATTGGTCTTATAATGCAGCCATCGCCCTCCGCCTAACAATTCGAAATGGCTCACGCGAAAGGCAACCGTAGCTTCCAAATCTCCCAGAACCTGGCGATGGGGCAGCGCGAAACCCGAGGCCCGGGCTTCCCAGCGGAAGTACCGTGAGAGGGTGTGTTCGATACCCAGTCCGAAGGTTGGATAGATAAACGCTTTGGTAGCGGTCGCGGGATTGATATTCACCAAGTTGCCGGTGGAGTCCACTTGGAAGTCGTCGACCTCATTGGACACGCTGATGCGCTGAATTTCATACAGGGTTTTCAGGCGGATTTCCGAGCTGCCATGCGTCCAAAAGTAAGTGAGGTAGTCATAGGACAATTTGAAAGCTTCGACGCGGTAGCGCGTCGCCAAAAGATCACCACTGGCAATTGACTGCCCGAACAGATTCAGATTTTGCGAGGCAACGTCGAACCCGGTACTCTGTGTCTGAAAATAGGAACCTCGCAAGGTTGCATTCTTCGATACTGGAATGTTTAGTCTGACGCCGATAGCGCTGTAAGGCTCGCTGAGGTATTGCAGATTACCGGGCACATTGGTGAAGTCAGCAGCACCGCCGCGGACCAGCGGAGCCGACCCTCTCGTAATCCAATAAATCGGCTCGATCGATAAACCGGTTCCTGTGTTGACCGTCGAAGAAACATATTTAGGCGGCGCCAGCGTGGCAGTAGGCCCGGTCGCCGGCGCCGGCTGCGTGGGGGCCGGAGCGGGCGCGGGAGCCGGATTGGGAGCTTGGCCGGGAGCCTGATCTTGCGCCCAAACCGCTCCTGCAAGCAGCAGACAAAGTAACACACTCTCAAAGCTTGACTTCACTAGTTCCTCATTCAGTTCAGATGTGGGCGTAGGAGAGACGGCGAATTTCGCGCGCCCGCTTCCGCACGCCGCCCCTAGCGCGCGCGGATAGGCACGCACAGACAGCAATGATTCACGCTGGTTCTCCAGTTTAGCAGATGGCGCCCGAGCGAAACAGGTTTCCCGATTATGAGCGGGCCGCGTAGCAGGGATGCTTTGCGCAAGAAATCCGGATATTATTACGCAATGCAAATTCTGGGATTATCCGAATCGACACGGCAAACTGAGCATCGATGAGTTCGATGTCGAATATATAACCCGGCAGGTCTTTTGCCCAACATCGGGCGCAAATTGTCGGGTTCGATTCCCACCTTCCTCTGGCCTAAAATCGGGATACTATTCTTTGTTCTCGCTGCGCTCGAATTTTTAGGAGTGGCGATTCCGATCAAGATTGGGATAGCCGTCTTATTGCAGTTTTCGCCGCAGATCATCGAGCGCCCACTGCGCTGCGCGCGCGCGGACGCCGCTGCGGTCGCCGAAGAGCATGTAGCGTTTGGCCTGGGGTTCCGAGTCCGGCTCGGCGAAACCGACGATGACCGTGCCTACCGGCGCGCCAGATTGGCTCGCCGGGCCTGCTTCGCCGGTGACCGAAACCGCATAAGTCGAGCCTGTGCGCAGACGCGCTCCCTCCGCCATGGCCCGTGCGCATTCCTCACTGACGGAAGTGTGTTGCAGCAGCAGTTGCCGATCCACGCCGAGCAATTGCGTCTTCATCAAATCCGAATACACCAGAAATCCGCCGACGAAGTAGTCCGAACTGCCGGCGACGGAGGTGATACGATCGCCCAGCAGACCGCCGGTACAGCTTTCGGCGACACTCAACGTGGCGTTGCGTCCGCGCAACTGCTGGCCGATCACGGTCTCGAGATTCGCGCCGTTGCGGGAATAGATGCGGTCCCCCAGCAACTCTTCGATAGGCGGACCCACAACGGCTAGCAGCGCCTCGGCCTCCGGCACGGTTTCCCCGCGGGCGCGCAGATGAATCTGGATGTCACCCGCGCCCGCAAGAATCGTCGTCGTCGGGTTGGCGTAGGGCTTGTACAGCGGAGAGATCAGTTGATCCAAATCCGATTCGCCCATTCCCGCGACGCGATAAAAGCGTGTCCGAATCACCTGCGCCGGCAATTTCTTTTCGAGCCGGGGCAGACACTCCCCCAAGAACATGGCCTTCAATTCATGCGGCGGACCCGGCAGCAACATGATCACCTTGCCGTCACATTCAATCCATTGTCCGGCGGCGGTGCCTCGCCCGTTAGGCAAGGGATCGGCGCCCTCCACCACAAAAGTCTGCCGGCGGTTGTTATCCGCCATTTTGCGATTCAGACGTCGAAAGCGTTCATTCAGCGCATCGAGCAAATCCTGACGAAACACCAGCCCGCGATCCAATGCTTCCGCCACAGCTTCGCGCGTTACGTCGTCCTCAGTGGGGCCCAGGCCGCCGCTCAAGATAACAATGTTCACCTGCGTCAAAGACTGGCGTAGGGACTTGGCCAACAACTCCCGATCGTCTCCGATCACCATCTTGCGGCGCACTTCGACGCCCAGCCCGTTTAGTTGATCGGTGAGCCACAAGGAGTTGGTATCGATGCGGCTCGGTGTCAGCAATTCGGAACCGACCGCGATGATTTCCGCGTCTGCCATTTATGCGGAGCGCCGACCGTCGATATCCACATGAACGCGATAGAGTGCGCCGCTGGTGGCCAGCACCAGGTCCTTGCCGGGCGCAAACGCGAGACCGACAATGCCCGGTCCCGACAGGAACAATTCGGCTTGCTTATCCGGAGTGATGCGCACCACGCCGCGCCGGCCCTGAAAGGATGCGGCGACGTACAAATTGTCTTGGGCGTCAAACGCCATGCCTTGCGGCCGTCCCAGGCCCCGATAAAACACGTCCACTTCACCAGCCGGAGAAATGCGGTGCACGCAATCGAAACTCGAAGTGGTAGGCCCGGTCACGTACAAATACTTGTCAGGTCCTAGGGCCAGATGATAGGCCGAGATCGAAGACTCGAGCGTAGCGAACACGTAGATCTGCCGCTGCCGGCTCACTTTGAAGATGGTGCCGCTGCGGTCGCCGACATACAGGTTGCCCTCTGGATCGAAGACGATGCCGGTGGCGACGCCCATGCCTTCGACGTAAATCGCGCTGTTCCCCGCCGAAGATACGCGATAGATGTTTCCCTCCTGGCGGCTGGAGGCGTATAGCACGTCGTCCTGATCGATGGCCAGGCCGCTGGCATTCATCAAATCGCTGACGAAGGGAACGGTTTGCCCGGTGGTGGCTTCCACTTGAAAGATCGAAACCGGCGTCTTCTGGCCGCGCGACCCGCTGAAGGTCGCGTAGATATTGCCGTGGCTATCTACAGCCGGATTGGCGATGGGGTGAAGCCCGTCGGCGATCTGCACGCCTACCTGCAGGGGTCGCGGCGTGCTGATATCGCCGTTCTGGCTCACCACCAACTGGCCGCCGGCGGCATTTTCCGGAACCCGCACGATCAGATAGGAATCCGAGCCCACCACCAGCGCTGCGGGCGCGGCGCCGATGGTTACCGACGCGCGACCCGAGCCGGCAAAATTCTTGCCGCGGACTTGAAATTCACCGCCTGGGATCGCCGCCGCGGGCGACACTTCCAGAATCTGCGGACGGGGATCAGAGGATTTTCGAAAGGCCATAGAAACCGACAGAGGCAAACCGGACTACTAATAAAGATTGAACCATCCAGCCGCGAACAATACAAGCGCGCCGTATACACCGGCCATGGCGTCGTCAGCCACAATGCCCAGCCCGCCAGGCAAACGCTCCAGTTGCCGCACCGGCGGCGGCTTCCAGATATCGAACAGGCGAAACAGCAGGAAGGCCAGCAGCCAGCTCTTCCAGTTGAGCGCGGTGGCGCCGGCGAGCGCCATCCATTGTCCTACCACTTCATCAACCACCACCATCTGCGGATCTTTTCTGGCGCTTTCCCGCGCCACCACATCGGCCGCCCAAATTCCCGGCATCGCCAGCAGCACCGCGAGCCAGGCCATTCCCGTCGCCGATACGCCGGCATATGCGTGCAGCAACCAGGCAATTACCAGCGCAGCCAACGACCCGGCCGTGCCCGGAGCTTTAGGTGCGTAGCCGCAACCAAACCAGGTTGCGATTAAGCGCGCGAGCGAACTCAATCTTCGTCCTCGTCCTGCCAGGCGGAGTCGAGCGGACCCGGGATGACGTACTTCTCCGACGCCCAATTACCCAGATCGATCAAACGGCAACGCTCGCTGCAGAAGGGCATCTCAGGGTCGTCAAGCTTGACTTCTTTTTCGCAGATGGGACATCGCATGCTTAAACAAGTTCGGCGATCTGGAACAGCGCGCCGCTCGCTCGCGCGGGCGTGTCGATCAATTCGCCCGTAAGCTCGTAATCGTGCGCCTCGACAATGCGCATGGTCCGGATGTCGCCCGAGCGCAGCGGGCTTTCACCGGGATCGGAAATATAACACACGCCATCGATATCGGGAGCCTGGGTTGAAAGGCGTGCTTCCCAGACCAATTCAGAATCCTCAGTAGGACCTTCCACCAGCACCTGAAACTCGTGGCCCACCAGCGTGCGGTTCTTGGCGCGCGAAATTTTGCGCTGCAAGCTCATCAAATGGCGCTTGCGGTTATAGATGGTACGCGCATCCACCTTGGCATCCAAATCGAAACTCTTGCTGGTGTCTTCGTCGGAATAGGAGAACACGCCCAGACGGTCGAACTTCGCGGCCTGGACGAACTGGCACAACTCATCAAAGTCCGCGTCCGTTTCACCGGGAAAACCCACGATCATGCTGGTGCGAATCGCTACCCCCGGAATAGTCTTGCGGATGCGCTCGATCAGCTTGAGGAAAATATCGCCGTTGGCTCCCCGCTTCATGCGCTTCAACACTGCGGCGCTCGCATGTTGCAGCGGCATGTCGATGTACTTCACCAGCGCGTCGTGCGCGGCAATCGTGTCGAGCAGCTTCTGCGTGACCTTATTAGGATACGCGTACAAGAAGCGGACCCATTTTTCCTGCGTCGTTTCAATTTGCGCCAAGCGTGCAAGCAGCAGCGCCAGCCCGTCCTTAAGGCCGAAATCTTCGCCATAGCAGGTCGTATCTTGGCCGATGAGGTTGATCTCGTGGACGCCTTGCGAGAACAGGCGCGTCGCCTCCGAGATCACCGACTCGAAGCGGCGGCTGCGGAACGCCCCGCGATACTGCGGAATGACACAGAAAGTGCAGGGATGGTCGCAACCCTCGGCGATCTTGATATAGGCGTAATGCTTGGGCGTCGACAGCACGCGAGGCGTCAGATCATGGTAAAGATAGGCATCGAGCGGATTGGCGTGAGGCTCGACACCTTCGCATAGGGCGGTGATGTTTTCGAGTTCGTTGGTGCCAATCACCGCATCCACCTCGGGCATATTCTTTTGAATTTCACCGCGATGGCGTTCGACCAGGCAGCCGGCGACGATTAACTTCTGCGCGCGCCCGGACTTCTTGTATTCAGCCATCTCAAGGATGGTGTCGATCGATTCCTGCTTGGCCGGGTCGATAAAGCTGCAGGTGTTGACCACGATAATATCGGCATCGGACGGGTGTGGGGTCAGTTCATGGCCGCTACTGGTGAGCTGGCCCATCATGACCTCGGTATCCACCAGGTTCTTCGGACATCCTAAACTGACAAAACCAATTTTCAAGGAAACTCTTTCTTTAGATGTGACAGTGCGCCAGACCGCGCTTTTCGAGGTACTGCTGATGATATTCCTCGGCGCGCCAGAAGGTTTGGGCCGGCGTGATCTCGGTGACGATGGGTCTAGGGAATCGCGCCTGCGCGGCGTCGCGCGAGGCCTTGGCTTCGGCTTCCTGCTCTGGCGAGTGGAAGAAGATCGCCGAGCGGTACTGCGCGCCCACGTCCGGCCCCTGCCGATTCAGCGTCATAGGGTTGTGATTGTTCCAGAAGACTTCGAGCAGGTCGTGATAGCTGATCACTTTGGGATCAAACGTCACCTCGACCACCTCAGCGTGGCCGGTGCGATCCGTGCATACGTCTTCATAGGTCGGGTGGTCCAGCCTACCGCCGGCATAGCCAACCTGTGTCGATTCGACTCCCGCCAGACGCCGGAAGGTGGCTTCCACACCCCAGAAACACCCCGCCCCGAATGTAGCCTTCTCCATGCTTCTATTATAATGGGCTGCTTGAAACTCCGCGTTCGCAACGTTACCAAGAACACGCAGCTGGCCGACCGCGCCGACGTCGCCGACACCAGCGCTACCCGTAACAAAGGGCTGCTTAAGCACACTGGGCTGGCGGAAGGCGAAGGCCTATGGACTGTGCCCTGCGAGGGCGTCCACAGCTTCTTCATGAAGTTTGCGATCGACGTAGTGTTTATCAATAAGAAGCGCGTGGTGACCAAGCTCCGCCCCAACATGGTCAAAAGCCGCATCGCTTTCAGCATCCGCGCGCACTCAACCCTTGAATTACCGGTGGGGATGATCCAGAAATCGCAGACCACGGTGGGAGATCAGCTGGAACTGGAGAAGTATGACGCGTAGACTCTCGACATATCGCGCCTTCACCGCGGCAGCGCTGCTCTGGTCGAGCCTCCCAGGGCTGGCACAAGTCGACTTTACCGGAGAATGGGCGCCACGATTTCATGAAGACCAGCCCGAGCGAATTCCGGGGCCCGAACTCGGCGACTACCTAGGCCTTCCGGTTAACGACGCCCTGCGCCTCCGTGCCGACAGTTGGGACGCCGACCTGGTATCTATGCCCGAACGCCAGTGCAATCCGCATCCATCCACATATTCTTTTCGCGGTCCGGCCAACTTGCGGGTTTCAAAAGAAGCTGATCCCGTCACCCAGGACATCGTGAGCTATACCATTTACGGAACTTTCGGCCGCGCCACCCGCGTGATCTGGATGGACGGGCGCCCGCATCCTTCCGCTAACGCCGTCCACACTTGGGCTGGCTTTTCCACGGGTAAGTGGGAGGGTGGCATCCTCACGGTCGAGACCACCCATCTGAAGGCCGGCTACATTCGACGCAACGGAGTCATCCACAGCGACCTGGCGACCATGACCGAACACTTCATCCGCCACGGCGACCATCTGACCATTGTGACCATCGACCGCGATCCGGTGTACTTGACGGAGCCTTTTATCCGCACCACTGACTTCGTTGCCGACTTCGGCCAGCACGTTGCCGCAACTCCTTGCGATGTCACGATTGAAGCTGTCCGCCCGAAGGGCGCCGTGCCCCACCACCTGCCGGGGACCAACACTTTCGTCAGCGAGTTCGCGGCTCGCACAGGACTTCCGTTTGAAGCCACTCGAGGCGGCGCCCGGACCACGGATCCTAACTTCCGCGGAAATCTGGCGGCCCCGCTCGCCGCTGCCACGTTTGCCCGCGACAGTGTCGTTCCGGCAGCCGTCAATGAAGATGCACCCATAGAAGTGCTCCCTGTGCGCGGCAATATATACATGCTGAGCGTCGCGGGCCGCAACATTACTCTATCCATAGGCCCGGAAGGCGTGATGCTGGTGGATGCCGGCCTGGCTTCCTGGGCTCCCAAGATCGCCGCGGCGATCCAAAAGCTTTCGAACAAAACCATCCGCTGCGTCATTAACACCAATGCGGACGCCGATCATACCGGCGGCAATGCGACCTTCGCCAAACTCGGCCGACCAGTGGGCGCGGGCGGCGCGGGTTCGCAACTGTTTGCCGACATTGCCGGCGCCGAACCACGCGCCGACGTCTACGCGCACATCAACGTCCTGAATCGGATGGCGGGAACACCGGCCGACGGATGGCCCACCAGCACTTACTTCGATGAGTCCAAGGAACTCTTCTTTAACGACGAGGCGGTGCAAATCATCCACCAGCCCGCCGCGCACACAGATGGCGACAGCGTTGTCTTCTTCCGCCGCTCCGATGTGCTGAGCACCGGCGATCTCTTCGACACCACCAGCTACCCGCGAATCGATTTAGCGCGGGGCGGCACAATTCAAGGCATACTCGACGGGCTCAATCGCATTCTCGATCTCACGATTCCCGCCGCGCAGCAGGAAGGCGGCACCATGGTGATCCCCGGCCATGGGCGGTTGTGCGATGAGGCTGACGTGGTGGAGTTCCGCGATATGGTCACCATCTTGCGCGATCGCATCCAGGACATGAAGCGTAAGGGCCTGACGCTCGATCAGATCAAAGCCGCGCGGCCCACGCGCGATTATGATGGCCGCTACGGATCGACTACCGGCGCCTGGACTACCGACATGTTTGTCGAAGCGGTCTATCGTAGCTTGTGAGCGGTCCGCCCACCGCAGTGGTAGAATTCCCCTAACTCAATCGCCCGGAGATCCCATGCGCAAACTCGCCGTTTTCTTTATCGCTGCTCTGGCCTTCGCTCAAACGCCGTCTTCGTTCCAACCCATCGGGAATATGAGCCAGCTCATGGTAGATATCATCTATCCCACTTCCGATGCGATTTTCTATGTGGAGCGCAACGTCCCGCAGAATGATCATGAGTGGGGCATACTTCGCACCAACGCTCTCACGCTCGCCGAGTCCGGCAACCTGCTCCTGATGGACCGGCGCGCCCGCGATCAGGGCGATTGGATCAAAGATGCAAAGTTACTGATCGACGTCGGCGCGGCCGCCTATAAGGCGGCACAGGCCAAGGACCTCAATGCCGTACTCGCGTTGAATGAGCAGCTCAACACCGCCTGCGTCACTTGCCATGAGCAGTACCGGCCCAACTACCGCAGGCGGACGCCACCGAAGCAGTAGCTTCGCCGTCCGTCGACCCGCTTTGCTACCCGGGAAATGTTTTCCACCACTCGGCCTTAAGCTTTTCGCTATGCTGTAGCCTTACGGTAAAGCGCTACAGTAGCACTACGCTGGCCGCGATTCTCTCGCTGCTTCCCTTCGGCTATGCCTGGGGACAGACTTGTTTGCCCGGGGAGTTGCGCGTCTTTGTCGTGGATTCGCAATCCGGCCCGATCTTCAATGCCGAAGTGCGGATTTTCTCGGGCGCAAAATCGTTAGGCGAATCCAGCACGCTTTCGCAGGGCTCTGCCGATTTCGCGCGCCTGCCCTGCGGTACGGTCAAGGTCTCTGCGGCCAAAGAGGGGTTCGATCCCGCGACCAGCGCTATCGTGATCACCAGCGGCGCCCGGGCGAAAATCACGATTACCCTGACGCCCCAAGCCCAGCGATCGAGCGTGGAGGTGACGGCCACCGCCGCTGCCATCGAACAGACTTCCTCTCACAGCACGGAAGTGCGCCCCGATGAAGTCAAAATATTACCTACCAACCCGGCTACTGTTTCAGAAATCCTCCCGCTCGTGCCGGGTATCGTGCAGTCGCCCGATGGTGAGTTAACGATTGACGGCTCCGGTGAACACCGGAGCGCGCTCGTCGTGAACCAGACCGACGTAACGGATCCCGCGACCGGCAAGTTCGGTCAAACCATCCCGATCGATAGCATCGAATCGGTAAACGTTCTCAATACTCCTTTCCTGGCACAATATGGCCGCTTCACCTCCGGCGTGGTAGCCGTCGAAACGCGGCGTGGCGGCGAGAAGTGGCATGCCGAACTCAATGATCCATTCCCTGATTTCCGCATCCGTAGCTGGCACATGCGCGGCATTCGCGACGTGTCGCCGCGAGCGGTTTTGGGCGGCCCGCTTCTGCGAGATCGTTTGTTTCTCAACACGGCGCTCGAATACAATTTTCAGCGGCAATCCATTCTGACGCTCCCCTTTCCGCACAATGAGTCGAAAAAAGAGTGGGTCAATTCTTTTACCCAGCTCGACCTGGTGCTCTCGGCGAAACAAATCGTCACGGCTACGTTTCACTTCAGTCCTCAGCACATTAATTTTGTCAGCCCCGACTTTTTCAGCCCACAATCCGTGACGCCCAGCTATATCCAGCACAATTACGTGGGAACGCTGGCCGATCATTGGGGCATATTCGGCGGCATTCTTGACAGTAGCTTTTCATCGCAGCGCTTCGATGTCGTCATTGGATCTCAGGGGGGTGCGGACATGGTGATGTCCCCCCTCGGCAACAGCGGCAACTATTTTGGTTTGCAGAATCGCGACGCCAGCCGCACGGAATGGCTCGAAACCTGGTCGCCCGTGCCGATCCGCGCCGCCGGAACCCACCTCTTCAAAATGGGGACTTCTTTGACAGGTTCGAGCGATGGCGGGCAATTCACCTACCGCGCGGTAAAAATTGTGAATCTCGCGGGACAATTGCTCGAACGGATCGACTTCTCCAACCGCAATCCCTTCAGCCGTGCCGATCGGGAATTCACCGCCTTCGCTCAGGATCACTGGTCGTTCGGTCCTAGAGTTTCTCTCGATTTCGGATTGCGCGTGGAACACCAGCGGCTGCCTGACAGCCTTCGCATCGCGCCACGGGCGGGCATTGCGATCGCTCCTTTTCCCGGGGAAAGGACCGTGTTCCGCGCCGGGTACGGCCAGTTTTACGACCACGTTCCACTAAACGTCTACACTTTCGCGCGTTATCCGCAAAGGACCGTGACATTTTTTGAGCCGGACGGCTCCGTGATGGGTTCGCCGATCCAGTATGTGAATGTGATTGGAAGCACTACGGGCCCGCGATCGTTTTTCGTCAATGGAGAACAGGTGGCAGGAGGCTTTTCCCCCCGAGGAGCCACTTGGACCCTCCAGGTGGAACATACTTTTTCCCAATGGTTCCATCTGCGCGGCGTATACTCCGACAACCGTTCCGTCGGATTGGTGGTGTTTGAGCCGCAACTCCTCAATGCCACGAATGAGATCGTTCTCAACGGCGATGGCAGCTCACGCTACCGGCAGGCCGAGATCACCGCGAAATTTAATTGGAAGGACGGGCAGCAATTGGATTTTTCATACACTCGCAGCCGCGCCGAAGGCGACCTGAATAGCTTCGACGGCTACCTTGGCAACTTTCCCAATCCGTTGGTGCGCCCGGATGTCTACGCCAACCTGCCTGGTGACGTGCCTAACCGTTTTCTAATTTGGGGCAGCTTCAATGTGCGGCGCCCCAGCCTGCAGGTTTTGCCTCTCGTCGAATATCGCAGCGGCTTCCCTTATACCAGCGTGAACGCGCTGCAGGATTATGTTGGCGTGCCCAACTCGACTCGCTTCCCAGGCTATTCTTCTATCGACCTACGCGTTGTGAAAGATTTCAAGGTCAGTTCGAAATACACCCTACGGCTTTCCCTCACCGGCCTGAACCTGGCCGATCATTTCAATGCGCTGGCCGTATTCGCCAATACGGCCGGCCCTCAATACGGCACTTTCTTCGGCAGCTACCATCGCCGCTATCGCGGGGATTTCGATATCATCTTTTAGCGCGCCATGAAAACGGATCTGACCGATTACACTTACTCGCCCCTGGACGACGGCACCCAAATGTTCCGCGAGATCGACAAATACACCGCCAGTTCCCGGCGGGTGCCAGAATCGCCGCTGCTCCCGCGTCCGCTCACGCTCTCGGAACGCACCGGGCCTATCGAGCTTCCGCGCAAATGGGACGTCGGCGCGCTGGATCTGTGCCGCACTGCGGAAAACGGCCCGCGCGCGCTCGGCCAGCTCATCTCGGTCAGCGGGCGCGTCATCGATGAAGACGGCTCGC
>Ga0157370_10003014_pt1 | contig 20000 bp, 18 predicted proteins | sample C35metaG_FD_113463 | JGI IMG/M metagenome (GOLD analysis project Ga0157370, IMG submission 113463) | Corn rhizosphere microbial communities from Kellogg Biological Station, Michigan, USA - C3-5 metaG | ecosystem: Host-associated > Plants > Roots > Rhizosphere > Soil | place: USA: Michigan...
CTATTACTTACGGCACTCCGCCGCCGCCGTTTGCTTCGGAAATTACGGGTTATCAATACCAGGACAATGCCGATTCGGTATTTGCAGGAGGAGCGCTCACTTATAATTTAACAGACAGTTCAAATAAAGTTGTGCCTGATACCAATGTTCCGGCAGGCATATTTAATATCGTTCCGGCTGGTTCTGTTATTCAACCATCAAACTATAATATTCAATATGTAAATGGAATACTCGCCGTAAATAAAAATGTCTTAACGGCAAAGGCAATAGATACTTCAAGGATTTATGGTGATAACAATCCAGTATTCAGAATTGCATACAGTGGTTTTGTAAATGGTGATGGGCCAGCAGATATTACTCCTCCTGTAGCATCTTCTACAGCTTTGGTAACATCCGGGGTAGGCATATATCCAATTACTTTAACAGGCGGCTTTGCGGCAAATTATACCATTATAAGTAATAGTGGAAGCCTTACAATTACACCAGCCTCACTAAGCGTGAAAGCTGATGATAAAACCATTTCATTATTTTGTCCTTTACCCACTTTTACTTCTACTATCACCGGATTTAAAAATAATGATTCAAATACTATTATTAGTGGGCCGTATTACAAAATAAGCCCGAACTTTTGTTCCTGGATACCGGGAGTATTTACAATTACTCCTTATGGATTACAACTCGCTTCACCAAATAATTATAGTATAGCATATGTGCCAGGTACTTTATCTGTTGTTTGGTGGTATTGTCCTCCCCACTCAAAGCAAAACTCACGTATCAGTATTTATAATGAGCCTTTAGTTTCATTAAAAACGGATAATATAAGCAATACTTTCAAAGGAATGAATCAGTTAACTGAAGGCCATAAAAATTTCTCGTATCAAAATTCAAACAACGGATTTATGATTGTACGGTTAACGAAGGAGATAAATGAAAAAGAAATGCAGGATAACACTTCTGCATATCCTAATCCTACCAACGGTAATGTTACAATCAAGGTAAGTAATGCAAGCCTTCAAAATGGAATTATCATAACGGACGTACTAGGCCGTACATATTCTTCCAATGCTGTAAAAAAGATATATTCAAATCAGGTAAAGTTGGATTTGTCCAATTTTAGAAGCGGAGTCTATTTTATTAAAGTAAGAGTTGGTGATACTTTTAAAATATTCAGGGTGATAAAACAATAGATTTTATCGGATAAAAAAATTGTGATGTAAAAATCACTACCGTTTTCTATTTTATGTAAAGAGCCAGAAATTATTACTGTTAACAGGATTGCTATTTGAAGTACCGTTAAGGATAGAAATAGAAATTGAGATATCTTATTGCTTTACCGGAGAGCATTAATAGAGAGAAAGAAGCGGAGAGAGAGGGATTCGAACCCCCGGAGGTGTAACCCTCAACGGTTTTCAAGACCGCCGCATTAGACCGCTCTGCCATCTCTCCGGCGCAAATGTAACGTTTGGTATTTATTCAAAAAACAAAAAGTGGTACTTTTTTTAAAATTATTTTAAAGTAGAGAAAAAAAACCTTCATGAAATGCATTGGCAAAAAAAAGTAGATATATCTTTTCAGGATTAATTGCGTGAAATAATAAAAAAAGCGGCTCGGAAAAACCGAAGCCGCTTAACAAGTACAAACCCACTATATTTTTTAAAAAGGTAAATCATCTGCAGGCTCTTCCACTTGTGAAGGTGTTGTAGAACTTGCAACAGATGATGAATTTGAAGAAGATGTAGCATATGAATTAGGATTTTCAGATTGATTGCTTCCTTCACTAACACCTCCAACCAGTTGTAAACTAAATACAGTCATCTTTAATGTTGCTACCTGCTGACCTTCTTTATTTGTATATGCTTCGGCTTCTGGTGAGCCCTCCACATAAACAGTTTTTCCCTTCTTTAAATATTGTGCCACAGCAGGCCTATCGGTCCAGTAAGCACATTTCACCCAAGTAGTTCTTTCTTTTAAATTGCTCATTGAGTCTTTGAATTTTTCAGAATGAGCTACATTAAAATTAATTACTGTTTTCCCATTAACTTCCCTTTGGATGCAATCTCCACCAAGATTGCCAATTACCTGTAATTTAATCATAACTGTTGTTTTTAAAATTTATTAATTGATGTATCTGAACGGCCGCATTCTTTTTGAATGAAGCGAAATCTAATGATAATTACAAACGTAAACCCTATCTAATTCATTTTCACGTAAACCCTATCTAATTCATTTTCTTTTTCAAACTCGTAACCTGATCCTGTAAATTGCTAACCAGATTTACCAAAGAATCTACATCCCATCTTTGTTGCTGACCTACTTTATTAATTATTACCTGAGCTTGCCACATTTCCAATACATCAGTTGTTTGAACCTGGTACGGCTGAAATGCAGGATTGTCGCTTACAAGGGTCAATTTATTTTTATTTTTATTATTTTTTACAATCCGTTTATATACAATTCCTTCATTTTTACTTACTACAATATATGCGGTATTATTTTTTATGCTATCCACATTTTCTACTTTTTCTCCAACGATTACACTACCGCTTGGAGTGGGCATCATGCTATCACCGATGATCTCAAATGCACGGTAAATACCACCCGAAAGCATTGGTAAAGTAAAAGTATTTAGTTCATCAAGAAACTCGCTATCGGCATAACCTGCAAGATAACCGGCGGCTGCTTTTACTGGCACAAATTGAATAATATTTCTGTCAACCGACATCATTTTCATTTGTCTTCTTTTGGCGAGGTAATTTGCTCCTTGCGTTTCGCTGAGATCCTGCAATAAAAGCTCATCAAGAGTAACTTTAAAAATCTGGCTGATTGTTTCCAGAACTTCTAATCTAGGGTCGGCTCTTTCCTCTTCATAAGCGCCAATCAATGATCGTTTGATTCCTAATTTTGAAGCAAACTCTTCCTGCGTCCAGCCCCGTAGCTTGCGTAGGTATTTTAAATTTTGACCTGCTATTGACATGTGACTAATTTATTTAGAACAAAAATACTAATTAATTTAGTCTAACCAAATTTTTTTGTGATTTTTTTTCAGTGTTCTCCGGTTAAGGCAATTTTTCTCGTTACTACTGATATAACTATTTCTTATTCAGTTCTGCTCAGGATTTTCAAAAGTTGTAGACAATAAATACTCCAATACGATTACCCAAATGCAAGAACTTATGAGCAATAACGAACATGCTCACAATTATTTCCCTGATTGGAATAATAGTTTTCAAATGCTACAATCAGCATTATGCTCATTACTTTTTTGTGTAGTAACTTCAAAGTACGATTAAACAGTAGGGATTTTTCCCTCTCTATTTTTTATCGGATAACAATGAAAAAGAAAGAAAATTGAAAAAAATAATCTTTTACCTGAAACTGATAAGTGAAGTAAGCGGATAGCGAAGGTTTCTGTATCCCATCATGTCAACTTTGATAGAACCCACTGAAATCGGGCTTTCAGCACGCAGTAATAAATGATTCGCATCATCGCTTACCCATACATTCATATTTTCGCCACCCTGGAAAATTGTTCCTTTGATAAGCAATGGTTTAAACTTAATCGCCCTGAATTTTCCATATTTTGTTTTTACATTTTCCTTTCCTTCATAGCGCAAATAAAGATGATAAATCTGGTCATCCAAAAACATGTCGAATGGAATTTTATCACCGGGTTTGTATTTATTAAAATTAATATTGCGTGCATAATAAACCGAGCTGATCACATCCTGAATGCATGGCGTTACTTTAAAAACACCGTTTGTTGAAACTGCAGTACCGGCGTTATGATTAAAAGTAATGTTGTTATAAATTTTAGAACCACCTTCATACACATTCCTGATAAATTTTACCGGAAGCATCGTTGAGGTATCAATATAAGTTTCATAACGATCACGCACTTTATAAAAATTATCAAAAAAAGAATAGGTGTTGCCGGTGCCTACACAATGATAAACGGGTATTCCGTTATATCTTTCAAGCGTGGTTGTAAACTTCGCTTCACCGGCTCCAACATACATTCCTAAAGTTGTATAATAAACGATCATTGTAACTTCTTCACCATCCTTAAACGATGTATTACGCACTCCGCAGAATTCACCCGAATCCTGGTGCGATGCTGAAAAAAGTAAAAGAAAAAAAAAGATAAGTGCTTTCAAATTATATTATTTGTCTTTAAAAAATTTTATACCCAATATCAAAATGCTACCCGCAACAGCAGGAATAAATAAATTGATAATCCAAATACCAAAAGTAGTGCCTAATATGCCTACAGTATTAACGCTATAAACAGTCAATAATTCTGTGCTAAACTTTCCGCGGATTCCTAAATCTGCTATTGCAAATGAGGGCACTACTGCAAGCACCAGGAATAAAATACTGATTATCCAAAAACTATCAACCCAAAATATTGCCACATTTAAAACCTGCAACAATAAAATATATTGTAGGACGAAAACAAGATACCGAAAGAAAGAAAGAGAAAGCAGCCTTAACAATAATTTAGGAGTGAACTCTTCTAAAAGTTTTACATATTGAATAAATCTTTTTGATTTAGGAATCTTTTCAATCAATCTGATAAGCCATGCTAAACGAAAGAAAAATAAAATAAGAATCGCAGTTACGACAGAGGAAATCAGTAATAAAAATTTGATCCAAAAAACGGAAAGCCCCATAACAGGCCCCGGATGAGTAGTTTGAAAGAACAAAAGATATAACAATCCGCCACATCCTAAAATCAATGTAATGATGAGCTGGCTTATACTTCCGGCAATAGACAAGGATATAGCTTTTAACCTGCTGCCTTCTTTGATATATAAAATACGCCCACCATATTCTCCCATTCTGTTTGGCGTATTTAAGGATAATGCCAAACCACTTAACACGGATTTGTATGCCCGCAAAAAATTCATATTCTGAACAGGTTTTACAAGCACCTGCCATTTTCTTGCTTCCAATCCCCAGTTTACAAACGCAAGAATAATTACCACCCAAAACTTCCATGCCATTGCCCCAAAAGGCGCTTCTTTGATAAGCCGGATGGATTGATGCAGGTTCGGTTGAGATCTTATTTGCTGATAAAGAGAATAAAATAACCAGCAAGCCAGCAATGGCGCAAGAATATATTTGAAAATTCTTTTGATATTTTTGTTGTGAATCATGAACTCCTGATACGGATATTTTCTATTAATTTACATCCTTCTTTAAAACCGGTAAAAATAAACTTCAATTGAATACAAATTCAAAAATCATTTTAGGCATTGACCCCGGAACATTGTTTATGGGTTTTGGAATTATTAAAATTTCTTCTTCAGGCATGTCTTTAATCATTATGGATGTGCTGAAACTTTCTCCTAAAAAGGATGCTTACGAACGGCTTCAGATTATTCATCAAAAAGTGTGTCAGTTACTTACGGAACATTCGCCTAATGAGTTTGCAATTGAAGCGCCGTTTTTTGGAAAGAATGTGCAAAGCATGTTGAAGCTTGGCCGTGCTCAGGGTGTAGCGATTGCGGCTGCGATGCAGGCGGGAATTCCTGTTACGGAATATTCGCCACGTAAAGTTAAACAATCCATTACCGGAAATGGAAATGCAGATAAATTACAGGTTTTAAAAATGCTGCAACGTTTGATTGTTTTTGAAGAAAGTCCAAAATCTTTTGATGCGACAGATGCACTTGCTGTAGCAGTTTGTCATTATTTCCAGGGAAATAATTTATCAGATAATTCTTCAAAAAAATTAAATGGATGGAAAGAATTTTTAGTAAAAAATCCGGAAAGGCTGAAAGCTGAAGGCTGAAGGGTTTGAGCTTTCAGTCAATCAAAGAATTTTTCATTGCAAAGAAAACGAGGCCGACTGAGTTTTTTACGCCAAACCTTTCCATTAGCCTGTCTTTGATTGCCTCAACGGTTCGGGCACTGATGTCCATTTTTTGTGCAATTTCCTGTGCGGTATATTCCATGCAAACCAATGACAGCACTTCTTTTTCCCGCTCACTTATGGTAATCTGGCTGTTTAAATTCGGATTGAATTTTTGCTTTGAATAATTCTTTTTTATAAGCACCCGGTTCACAAAATTATTCAAATAAAACCCATTATTCATTACATCCATGATGCCTTGTTTTATTTCGGCAGGCTCTGTGCTTTTTAATAAATAACCATTTGCGCCGCTGTCCATCAGGTGGCCGACAAAGCGTTCATCTTCAAACATAGTGAGGATGAGAATCCTGATTTTCGGGTAGTGTTTATTGAGGTATTTTGTCGTTTCAATTCCATCTTTTACCGGCATTTTCAGATCCATTAATACTACATCCGGCTGCTCTTTTTCAAGGCCTTTTATCAGTTCTTCCCCGTTTTCTGCTTCGAGGATAAACCGGATATTGTGAAATGTTTTCAAAGAAAGTATCACACCTCTTCTGAAAATTTTGTGATCATCTGCTATGGCTACATTAATAATTTCGGGAGTCATATTTAATGGCTTAAAGGCAAAAGATAAAAGAAAATAATATAAAAAACAACAATTTATTTAATTGGCTCTCTGGGAACTTCAATCGTTACTTTATAATATGTATGAGTATTATCAATTTCAAAAAATATTTTTCCTTTCAAAACTCTAATCCTGCTTTGAATATTCTTTAAACCCAATCCCACTGAATTATGTTCCATTTTATCAAAATCGTTTTGTAGAATGCCTCTTCCATCGTGATGAATTCGAAAATAAACAATATTTCCCTGAGCATTTTGTGTAAGATGAATAAACCCGGCGCTGCTGTGTTTGATAATATTCGTTACCAATTCCTGCACAATGCGAAATACCAGCAGTTCCTGTTCATCATTCAAACGCTGGCGGTTATCGTGAAACCGTGCGCTGGCATTGATTACGCCCGAACCATTTATTTTTTCAAAAAGATCTTTTACAGCAGCTTCGAGGCCGAAATTTTTTAAAGTTGGAGGCATCAGACTGTGAGAAATATTTCTGATTAGCTGAATGCTGTCGTCAATAATTTGCTTGGCGCTAAAAATAGACTGGAGTTGAACGGCCGGTTCCTGGTGAATTAAGTTTTCATTCAGATAAAGCCTTGCTGTTGCCAGAAGCGGTCCCGCATCATCATGCAGATCTGCAGCAATTCTTTGCCTTTCTTCTTCCTGAAACTGGATGGAAGCACGCAAGAGCATTTGCTGTTTCTCCTCTTCCATTTTCTGAATTCGTTTATTAAACCTGATTACTTTGCGCTGATGAAATACTACAATAGATACCAGCATTACCGCCATAAACAACATCCCAAGCGTACCCAAAACCAGTATGCCTGAAAAAGTAAATGCTGATTGATCCTGTAGAAAAAACATCTAACTGGGTGAATTATTTTTTTTGATAAATAAAAAGATTATCTCCTAAATCGGGAATTATCTTTTTTTGTTCCTTTACTATATCATTCAGTTTCATAGTCATGGCTACACAAAGCAATAGATTTTTTATAATATTAAAGGAGATATTTATGATAAAATACATTTTTTGAAAGGAGACGCTAACTCTCATTTTATCGGTCATGAGATAAAGAAAAAAAGTACCCGAAAAATAAATAAAAAAGGCGATAACTGCCCAAAAATTAAAAGTGGAATAAATTAATAAATTATTGTTTCCCTTTACCTGGGAAAAAAGATAAGCCATGCAAAGCAGTAAAACGATAATAGCCTCTACTCCCGAAGCAATTGAATCAAATTCAGGCGTTTTACTAATAAAAACATAATCAATCAAAACAAAAAGAATAAACCCAATCCATAAAAAAGGAACTACTCTTTTTATCAAACCTTTGGGAAGTATTAAATAAATAAAATAGCAGAAAAAAGTGTATTCTGCAATAGTAAAGAGATTTATTAGTTTTAAAATATCTGGGGAATGAACAATGCTTTGAAGATAAAAACTCATTGCTTCATTTACAATACAATAAAGAACATAAAATAAAATTACCCTTAGCGGCTTCTTTTTGCTCTTTCGTTTGAAAAGCAAAAAGAACACTAAGGGTAGTGTGGTAAAAAAAAGATGGGTATATAATAACGTTTTAAAAATAGCAGTTATAATTTTTTCAAATATAACTACCTTTTTGATATTTTATTGTAGAAACTAGAAAAAAAATAATCATTAAAGTACCCCTATTGGCCATTTATAAGAGTCCAGTCAATAATAACTTTATCAGCAACAATACCATCGTATTTTTCAAGATCACCTGTGTTGGTAACTGCAGAATAAGAAAGAATATCTTTTCCATCAGCATCAACGCCTGTATAAACTAAGTGCTCTTCGTTATTTTCAGAAAGGCATTTACGGAATTTAATTCCTACACATCCTGGTTGATTTAAAATCTGATCGATGATGTTACGTCCAATGTAATAACCCGGAGTAGCATCGGGATTTGCAGTTCTGAAGTTTTGTACTAATTGGATGCCTTCAGCTAATCCAATGTCTTGGCCTACTTCAGCAAGACTTTTGGTTTCGAGTGTCTTTGTAGTCATGATTGTAAATTTGTTTTGTTTAAAGTGTGGTTTATCTGATTAACAGAATGCTAATTTCCATAAAATATAAATTCTGCGCAATTGGGTATTTTAAATACTAATTCTCGTATTTTTGCTCTAATTCAATGCCAGACTATATTTTAGCTGATAAAAAACGTAAATTGACGTATGAAAATAAGGTAATTGTACGACGAAAATATAGTAATTTTACTATCCAAAGAATTCGTTTTCTTACGAAGGTAAAAACACGATTTACAGATTAGTGACAATAAAAAAGCCAGGCGGAGACTGCCTGGATTTTTTGGATTTTAAAGCGGGAGAAATTATTTGTTAATAAATGGGAGTGTTATTTAAAAGAATAATCAACCGATTAATCTTTTGAAGTTTTGATTTTCTTAGAATTTGCTACCATTGCAATTTTCTAATTAAAAATATCGTCCATTTATTTAACAAGTCAAAAGTAAAAGAGGGTATTAATTTAGACAAGAGCATATTTACTTTTTATTTCCGGTTGCGTTTTCACCAAAGTTTCAGCAAAAACGCAAAGCATAGTAGAAAAAGTACGAAATTGATTTTCTGTAAAATATACTTCGTAGCTTTTTCTAAAATATTTATTATTTATCGTAAAAAAGCGTTTTTAAGTAATATATTGAATAATTATTCGTTATAGTTTCTATATTTACATTGTCCTAACATTAAAAATTCAATGTCACTATCTACCATTATCAAAATTGCAATTGCAGATGATCATAAGATTTTCAGAGATGGAATAAAGATGGCACTCAATCCTAAGGAAGATCTGAAAATGATTTGGGAAGCTGAAGATGGAAAAGATCTGATGCACAAAATGGCTATCAAACAGCCCGACCTGTTATTAATGGATATTCGTATGCCACAAATTGATGGCATCAATGCCATTGAAATGCTTCGTAAAGAATATGATAATCTAAAAATAATCGTGCTTTCCATGTACGATGATCAGCAAATGATCAGTAAAATGATGGAAATGGGCGCTAATGCTTATCTTACTAAAACAACCGACCCTGATGAAATTTATGAAGCGATTCTCACCTGCATGAACGAGGAGTTTTATTTTAATCAGTTGGTGAACAAAGCAGTAATGGGCAAACTGATGCAGAAGAAAAATGTACGCCGGCTTTATGGAAACCAGGTGCCGGTTACTTTTAATGAAAAAGAATTAAAAATTTTGCAACTGCTCGGAGAAGACAAAACAACGGAAGAAATTTCAAAAATAATTTTTTTAAGCCCACGAACAATAGAAACAATCCGCCAGAACATGAAAAGCAAAGTAGGCGCTAAAACTATTGGTGGGCTTATTATGTACGGAATGAGAAATAAAATGATTGAATAATCCGAAAATATTGATTCCACTAAGGAAATATGGCTTTTTTGGAGAAATTCAATAGTATGTAAATAAAAATTATTTTTTATTTATTTGTTTACCATTAACCCAAAATTATGCACTTTTTCTCTGATTATTTATTAGTGTGCGTTTCATAATATTCAGTCATTATCCGGTGGATTTTTTCTTTCAAAAATTCATAATTTTCTGTTTCACTTACTTTCACTGGTGGTAAAAAATGAAGTTCCATCTTCGCAGGATGCAAGTAAAATTGTCCCGGGGGAAGCACTTTTTTTGTGTTAAAAATTAATGCAGGAATAATATTTGTTCTGGTTTCTATTGCCAACCGAAAAGCACCACTGTGAAAATCTTTTAAGGGCAATTCGCTTTTATTTCTCGTTCCTTCCGGATAAATACACATATCCATTCCCATACTTAAAACATTCTTCATTTTTTTAAAACTGTCCTCGCGGCTTTTTCGATCATTTCTGTCTACGAGCACAGAACCTCTTTTATAAATCAATCCGAATAAAGGAATTTTTGCCATCTCCGCTTTTGCAATTGTTTTGTTGGCCCTGGGAATAAATGGTGTGGCAACAGGTACATCCATAAATGAATTATGGTTACACGTGATAATATAATTTTCGCCAGATTTAAAATTTTTTTTGCCCACAACTTTTAACCTGCATCCAATCAGGAAAAAGAATATACGTATCCATACTTTTGAAATTTTCCTGAAGATTTCTGTTCGCTTCGGCTCTTTCACAATTCCTATTATCCATATTAATATTGTAACGGGTAATAAAGTGATTACAAAAACTATCAATGCCCAAACGGCGAAAATTTTACCCAAAAGGTTTTTCAAAATCGAATTTTTTTATTTCGAAATTATATTTTCCAATCCACCGGATTTTTATGTTGTTTCATTAGCAATTCATTTGTTTTTGAAAAATGCTTACATCCAAAAAAACCGTTATTAGCGCTTAACGGAGAAGGATGAGCTGCTTTCAAAACAAAATGCTTTGTTTCATCAATGAGCACTTGTTTTTCCTGTGCAAATTTACCCCAGAGTAAAAAAATAATTCCTTCTTTTTCATCCGAAATTTTTTTTATTACCTGATTGGTAAATTGCAACCATCCGATTTGAGCATGGCTTCCCGGTTCATTTTGCCGGACAGTTAAAGAAGCATTTAGAAGAAGGACGCCTTGTGATGCCCATTTTTCCAAATTACCATTTTCAGGAATAGCAATTCCCAGGTCATTTTTCAGCTCTTTAAAAATGTTTAACAGGGATGGTGGTTTGGGGATTCCATCCGGAACGGAAAAACTCAATCCATGCGCCTGTCGTGGATTGTGATAGGGATCCTGCCCGATAATAACCACTTTTACTTTTGAAAAAGGAGTTTGCCTGAAAGAATTAAAAATTAATGAACCAGGTGGATAAATCATTTTACCGGAAGCTTTTTCAGCTTTCAAAAAAGCAACAATATGCTGGAAATAAATTTTATCAAATTCATCTTTTAAAATTTCTTTCCAGGTTTCTTCAATTTGAATATCCATAACGGAGGAATGAGTATAAGATGCAAATTTAAATCTCTTAATCAATGTTAATAAACAATTCATAAATCATCCATGAAGCAATCATCTTTCTTATACAAAAAGATAAAATGAAAGTAGAATAGAAACAAGGAGATAAATTGGCTTAAAAAAAGGCTGGAAGATTAAAATCTTACATCAAGAATATAACATTTCATTAAGTGACCCCGGCACGACTCGAACGTGCGACCCACAGCTTAGAAGGCTGTTGCTCTATCCACTGAGCTACGGGGCCTTTTTTGATGAAAAATGATGCTGAAAGATTAATAATCCGGGCGGATTCCTGATTCTTTGCTCATCTCAAAAAAAGTTTTGCAAATATAACTCAAATGATTTTTGCACAAAGCAAAAAGAGATAAAAATATACATGGATTGTACTAAACAGGAAATTGTGTAAAATGCTGAGCCTTTGAAATAGAAAGTTAATAATTCAATGATTTAACTCACTGGCAATTCAAAATAAAAAGTGCTTCCCTTCCCTTTTTCACTTTTCACACCTATTTTTCCGTGGTGTTTTTCTATGATATCTTTGCAAATAAAAAGCCCCAAACCCAACCCCGGAAAGGTGTTTAGATTATTTCCGGAAACGCGGTAAAAACGTTCAAATATTTTCTGTTGTTCTTCCCGGGCAATTCCTTTCCCAAAATCCTGAACTGAACAAATTACTTTGCCATCCGCTTTATTTAATTCCACAATTATCTTTCTGGAATCAGGCGCATATTTTATTGCGTTGGCCACAAAATTATTTATTACCTGTCCTACTCTGTCCCGGTCTCCATACACTCTTGCATTCGTAACATTCTTAAAAATAAGTTCGTGATCGGAAGAGATAGGCTGAATGGCGGCAATTGCCTCTGAAACAACATCTTCCAATTCAAAATTCTCTTTGTTATAAATAAGATGACCATTTTCTATTTTTGAAGTATCCAGTAAATCGTTGATGAGTGCCGTTAGTTTATTAATTTGTAAATCCATTCTTTCCAGCATATTTTTATTCTGCAAATCACCCGATCCGGTTGCATCCATCAGGAGCAATTGTGTATAAGCCTTCAAGGAAGTAACGGGGGTTTTTAGTTCATGGCTGGCGATACTGAAAAACTCATCCCTGCGGTAAACCAGATCTTCTGTTTCTTTCTGGATTTTATCTTTTTGAGAAGCAAATTCCAACAAATCGTGCTTCATCTTTTTTATGGAGATGCCTAAAAGATCTTCTTTACTTCTTGGTTTTACTTTTATATTAAAATTGCCTTTTCCGATTTCATTAGCAGCTTGTGCAAGCGCGACATTGTTTCTGTCAATATCCAATATACAATCAGCAAGTTTACCGATAACACCCTTCGGCATGTGCTGCAAATTCAATCCTGTTTCGCCTTTAGAAAGCTTTGCTGTTGCATCTTTCAGCTCATTTAACAAACGGTGAATATGTATAATCAGATAACCAACAAATGCTATTACAAATAAAATCGAAACCACCAGAAACAAAAGTGCTGTATTCTTCGCGGTTACTTCATATGCATGTATTTCTTTCATTTTTGCATCAACGCTTTCCCATAAGGATATTTGCTGTTTCCTCAAAGCAATCAGCGCGTTTGAAGAAAGATCCCACCATTCATTTGAAGTATAAGTGCTATCAACTTTGAAAGTTCTGAAAACCCTGTCCAAATAAGCAAACATGGGTTTATAAGCAGTTGAATCTTTAATTTCATTAAATAATTTTACCGACGAGGGTGAAGCCTTTAATAAAAATTCAGTCTCATAAGTTTTCGAAACTTTATACACGCCCAGAGTGCCGAACAGAGTTTCTGACACATATTTTTTTGTGTATAAAATATTGAAAACATTGGTACGGACAATTCCCAGATAGGTAATAAGTTCAGAGAGTATTTTTTGAGACACCAAATCCTGATAAACCGGCTTCAGGAAAGTATTTCCGGGGATAGAAGATTTCAATGTATTTAACCTGAATATAGCATCCGTATAATATTGCATTACCAAATCCGCTGTAAGTTTTTGACTGTCTATAGCTTTTCGTGTATCAGCAAGATGATTCAGAAAAGTATATTTTGAAAAATGTAACAAAGCAAGGTCGTTGCTTTGTTCCAAAACATGCATGATAGAATCCACTTTCATCCGGTGTTCCGGAATTTGTTTGAAACTCGTATCTTTTATCAATTCTAAATAACTATACCTTCTTTCGCGGGCAAGTTCATTCGTCAATTCGCTGATAGTCTGAGATTCATCTACATCATTAATATAGTTGCCAATCAATTCGACTGTTTTTGATTTATCGCCATAGATGATTATTGAGAAATAAATTAAAAATAAAAAAGGCACAATGCCAATCATTATTAACTTAACTGTGAGAGGTAATTTTCTAAAAAAAACAATCATTATTAAAAGATAGGATAAATGGCACCAATTTTATAATTCTGTACCGATACAAATAATACATTTTAAAAGCTAAGGTAACGTATCAGTGGCATAATTGGTCGGTTTTTTTGAAACGATTAATTTTGATATTAAAGGGCGCTTTATTATCCCTTCGCTCAGTTTTTAAATAAAATTTATAAAGGATTTATACAAAAAAAACCGAAGCAATAAAAGGAATTTTAGTTTCAGATTTTTCTTTAAATAATGAAACAGAAAGGTTTTTTGTTTGTCTGATGAAAAAAAATGATTTTGCATAAAAGAAACCTGAACAAAGCTTATGAACTTTTTTGAAAAATCAGGAAATAAGTTTTTCCAATATTTTTGGTTTTACGTAAGTGGTAAAAAAAGGTGCTATAACTCTTCTTTAAAAATCTTTTGGTCAATGCTTTTTTATTTATTTCTTACTTTTTTCACCTCTGCAGCCGTTACAGCCGAAGCCTTATTTCCAAAACTATTTCTTACGAAAGTCAATACATCCGCTATCTGCTGATCCTTTAAAATGCTGCCGAGTGGAGGCATCGGATTGGAATAGGTCTCCTCATCAATATCCACATTTTTAAGTCCGTTCAAAACGATTTTAATCAATGTTTCTTTATCGCCTAAAACGTAAGAAGTATTTATTAACGGCGGTGTTAAATGTGGGACACCGCCGCCGTCAGCCTGGTGACAGGAGATACAATATTTTTTAAAAACTTTTTCTCCCGCTACTTTCGATTTTTGAAGTGTCGAAGATTGAAAAGGAATTTCTTCTGTAGAATTTTTTCTATTTATAAATACGAAAGTAAAAGGCAACAACAAAAAAGAGAGCACAATTATCTTATTCAATTTACTTTATTTTTTCTGATACATAATTTTATAAACGGTTCCTTTTACATCGTCTGAAACATATAGCGAACCATCGGGCCCCTGTGCTAATCCGCATGGACGATGCTGTGCATTTCGCGGAGATGCAATATCTTTTGTACCTGCAAATCCATCTGCAAAAATCTCCCATTTTCCGGTTGGTTTTCCATCTTTAAAAGGAACAAAAACAACAAAATATCCCGCTTGTTTTTCGGGGCTTCTGTTCCATGAACCATGAAAAGCAATGAATGCGCCGTTTTTATATTTTGGCGGAAATTGATTTCCGGTATAAAATAATAAATCATTGGGAGCGAGATGGCCAGGAAAAGCCATTACCGGAGTTAAGTATTTTTTGTCAGCAGTTTTCTTACCGTTGCCTCCATATTCCGGCATCAGGATTTCTTTTTTCTGAATCTGATCGTAATAAATATAAGGCCAGCCGGCATTATCGCCTTTATGAATTTCATACATGCATTCTGCAGGGAGAACGGAAGAAGCTTTGGTATCATAATATTGTGGAAAAAGATCGTGCAATTGATCGCGTCCATGCTGCATCACAAAAAGCGCATTATCCTGGTTGTTCCAATCCAATCCAACTACATTTCTCAAACCCGTTGCATAATGAATGCCGTCACCATAAGTCTGATCTGCTTTATCGGCTTTAAACTGCCAAATACCACCCGCTGAATCAAGAATCGGGCAACCTTTTATTCCCATTGAACCCGGAACGCGATCTTTTTCCTGGCATGAATTGCTGTAAGCGCCGATGTTCACGTATAAATTTCCGGCGTTGTCAAATGTCACCGATTTGGAATTATGTTGACCACGATCCAACAATCCTGTAACAATTTTTTCGGGATTCAAAGCATCGGTTACTTCATCTCTATCATTCAATTTATACCGGTAAACGTCTGTATTGGAAGAAGCATATAAATAACCATTTTTGATTCGCATACCAGTGCCGCTGTAATCCCCAAAGCTGGATTTTTGTTCCAATTTCCCATTAGCGTTTTTTTGCAAAAACAAAATTCCTTTTCCATCTTTTTTACGCCCTAGTTTTACATAAAGATCGCCTTCTTTGGTAACTGCGATATGTCTTGCTTCACCCAGATTATCCGCAACTTTCTCAGCGCTGAAACCCGATGGCAGCGTTAATCCTGCGCTACCCGCATCTGTTACCGGAGGGTGTTTGATTTTAGCAGATGAAGAAATATTTGTAAAGGAAAAAAGGCAAAAAAAACCTGCTGATAAAAGCAGAAGCAGGAATAAAAAATTCTTTTTCATTTGAGGAATTATTTAATAGTTATGAATAATAAAACCGTTTGAAAAAATGTGAAATGGGGCAACAAAGGTATTTAATTATTTAATTAACTAATGTGCTAATGCCAATGTGCTAATTATTGGATTCTTATTTTTGAATAGATTGCCATTGACCGGTACTTCTTTATGGTTATTTGAAAGTGAATTGACTGTGTCTTTCCTTTTTGTGCTTTAAAGGCAAACTAAGAAGTAGCAAAAAGAAAGTAAGAACAGCATACGAATGATATGAAAAGAGTGTGAGAATTGCAAAGTGATTGTAGGATCAGTCTCCAGATTGCTTAATTGAATACTTTTGCATCAGTTATGCCTTTTTTAAAATCTTTTTCAATTAAAGTCGGTTATGAAGTAACAGAACATTACCCTGTTACAAAAACGTTTTTAAACAATCGGATTTGAAAGAAATTACTGAATAAAAAGTTGCTTTACTAAAAATAAATAATTAGAATGAGGAATTGTGTTTTAATGGAACAAACTTTGCGGCATTTGTGATCAATAATTTTTTTTAAAAGCAAATGAGTAGATTTTCAATCAGCTATGAGAAGAGTTTTCTAAATTTTTTTTCCGGTAAATTATAAAAAATAAATAATAAAATGAACTTATCAGAAAAGTATAAAACAATTAGAAATTATACCGAACGAATCTGTAAACCCTTGCATACAGAGGATTATGTGGTTCAGCCTGTTGTAGATGTAAGCCCACCTAAGTGGCACATTGGACATACAACATGGTTTTTTGAAACATTTATTTTGAAACCCTGTTTGAAAGGTTATGAAGAATTTGATCCAAAGTATAATTATGTTTTCAACAGCTATTACGAAACGGTTGGCGCGCGGGTAATCCGTACAGACCGTGGAAATTTAAGCCGGCCGACTGTAGAAGAAATCTATAAATACAGAGAATATGTAGATCAGGCGATGTTTGAATTTTTACAAGGAAAGATTCCAAAAGAAATTGAAGAAATTGTGATTCTTGGTTTCAATCATGAACAACAACACCAGGAGCTTTTGATGACAGATATAAAATATATTTTAGGAAATAACCCTTTGTTTCCGGCTTATAAAATAACAGGCAGTCCTGGTGACATCAGCCAAACAGAAAATATTGAAGATTCCTATTCTCATTCTGAAAACCGTTTTATAAAAGTTGGAGAAGGAATTTATGAAATTGGTTATGATGGTAATGGATTTTGTTTTGATAATGAATTACAAAAGCATCCCGTTTTTTTAGAAGATTTCCGGATCGCAAAAAAACTAATTTCCAATGCAGAATATTTGGAATTCATCAATGCCGGGGGGTATAAAAATTTTAATTTTTGGCATGCTGACGGTTGGGAATGGGTAAAAACAAATCAGATTGAAGCCCCGCTTTATTGGTATTTTATTGATGGCAAATGGTATTATTATACCTTGGAAGGCTTGCAGTTATTAGATGTGGATAAACCTGTTTGCCATGTGAGTTATTACGAAGCGGCAGCGTTTGCATCATGGAAACAAATGCGCTTGCCTACTGAATTTGAATGGGAAGCCGCTTCAGAAAAAATCAATTGGGGCAGGCGTTGGGAATGGACAGAAAGCGCCTATCTTCCCTACCCTGGTTTTAAAAAGGCTGCTGGAGCAATCGGGGAATATAATGGCAAGTTTATGGTGAACCAAATGGTCTTGCGAGGTGCTTCTGAAGTTACTTCTCCCGGGCACAGCAGGAAAACTTACCGCAATTTTTTTCAGCCAAACTTACGCTGGCAATACACTGGAATCAGACTGGCACAATAAGTATCAGAACAATATCAAAGCATGAACAATTTTTTAAGAAATGTGTTGAAAGGACTTCAATCTTCTCCAAAATATTTAGACTCAAAATATTTCTATGATAAAAAAGGTGATGAATTATTTCAGAAGATAATGAACAGCGAGGAATATTATCTTACGAATGCTGAAATGGAAATTTTTTCAAAACAATCTGTGCAAATTGCGGATAAAGTTTTGGACAAAACGAAAGAAATAGATGTAATCGAATTTGGCCCGGGAGATGCCGTAAAATCAATTTATTTATTAAAAGAATTATCTGAGAGAGATGCGATTGCACTTTATTTTCCGATTGATATTTCTGAAAATATTATCAACCTTTTAAATAAAAATTTGCCAAAACAAACTCCTCAATTGTGCATGAAAGGATTTGCAGGCGAATATCTCGAAATGCTTTCTGAAATAAATAAAATTTCTTCACGAAGAAAGCTGGTATTGTTTCTTGGTGCTAATATTGGCAATTTTAAATTTAATGAAATGCCTGAATTCTGTAACAGCTTAAGAAGTTTGCTTTCTGAGGGAGATATGGTTTTTATTGGTTTTGATTTAAAGAAAGATCCTGAAAAGATATTAGGAGCCTATAATGACAAATCCGGTTTTACAAAGGAATTTAATTTGAATTTATTGAGGCGTATTAATAAAGAATTGAACGGAAATTTTGAAATAAAAAATTTCGTTCACTATCCCACTTACGATCCGGAAACAGGCTCTTGTAAAAGCTATCTTATTTCAATAAAAGAACAAACGGTAAAAATTGAAAATACGCTAATTAATTTTGAAAAATATGAACCTGTTTTTATGGAAATATCTCAAAAATATTCTATAAAGGAAATAGATGAAATATTGATTCAATGCGGGTTTGAAGTTGTGACATATTTTTTCGACAGCAACAAATATTTTACAGATGTACTTTTGAAATGTAAAATTTAAGGAGAAAGATATAACCGTTTTTCGTTATCAGAAATTAATATTTACCTGTCATCTTTTTACATTGATTAAAATATTTTTTTTACCGGATTTTTATTAAAAAATAAAAACTATAAACCTTACATTTGCATTTTTTATTGCCCGATAGTATAATGGTAGTACTGCAGATTCTGATTCTGCCTGTCTTGGTTCGAATCCAGGTCGGGTAACTGAAATAAATGATACTTTTGCCGGTATCATTTTGTTTATAAATATGACTCCGTAGCTCAGTTGGTAGAGCAACAGACTCTTAATCTGTGGGTCCTGAGTTCGAGCCTCAGCGGGGTCACCAAGGGATAAAAATGAAAATTTTCATTTTGTCCCTTTTGTTTTTAAACAAATCTCTGATTGCCAGCTGCTTTCATATTTTTTATTTTCTTCTATAAGAAATATTTTTCAAAAGCACTCATTTCATATATCGAACTAAAATCTGCAATTGCTAAATATTGTAATTGATTTAAAACAAGTCTCTTAGAGAGATTATTTGAGTCAAAAAAACACATTTATGATGTAGTCTCATATGGGAAGACCTTCTGGGCCTCGAACCCTCTAACTCATTAATTGACATTAGGTTTCATCAAAAAATTCAAAATGCTTTAACCTATATAAAACCGTTTAATTGTTGACCCAAATATAAGGTTGGATTCTTAAATGTGAATTGATGTTATAGAATTCAATTGTAAAGTTCGGCAAGGGTTATACCACCATAAGGACAGCGTATCCTAAATTTGTAGTGTTGAAGGCTGTTTTCCTTTTTGCTTCTCTGTCATATTTCTGATAACAATTTATTTTAGTTCTACTGAACTTTTATTCCTTAAAGGTTAATAATTTTGAGAAAATTTCTCATTTTTAATATAAATTAATTAGTTTTGAGAAAATTTCTCAAAATGCTAATAGAGTTTTCGATAGCTAATTATTTGTCATTCAAGAATAAAACAACTTTAAGCCTCCTTTCTACCTCAATTAAAGAGCATAAGGATAAGAATATATTTTCCACAGAAAGACATAATCTGCTGAAAGGGGCAGTGCTATATGGTGCCAATGCGAGTGGGAAAAGCAATTTTATTAAAGCAATGTCCACTATGCGAAGGCTTATTCTTTTCTCTTTTGAAAAATCTTCAGCTGAAGAATTAGGAATCACGCCATTTCTTTTAAGCACTGAAACAGAAAACGC
>Ga0157370_10003017_pt1 | contig 19989 bp, 16 predicted proteins | sample C35metaG_FD_113463 | JGI IMG/M metagenome (GOLD analysis project Ga0157370, IMG submission 113463) | Corn rhizosphere microbial communities from Kellogg Biological Station, Michigan, USA - C3-5 metaG | ecosystem: Host-associated > Plants > Roots > Rhizosphere > Soil | place: USA: Michigan...
ATGCATTTACGCCGTCCAGAAATTCTGAACTGTCCATGAAATCGCAAACACCTAATTGGTTTAATTTTTCTCTAAGAGGTAATGTGTTAAAATAATTTGACATCGTTTTTATTGGTTTTATTTAAGGTTCTAATTTTTATCTGTTCTACTATTAATTACATGCTGAATACGTTTTTCTCTTTGTCGAGGAATTCGTTTTCAATCACTTCTTCTCCCGGATCTTTGCGCTCAAACTCTCTCAGTTTGCGGTTAAAGCCATCGCTGTCTTTAATAATGGCTACCCTTGCACTTCTTACAAACTCAATCAGGCCGTAAGGTTGCAATACTTCAATCAGTTTGTCGGTTTCTTCGCGATGTCCCGTGGTTTCAAATACGGTATAGTCTTTACGGATCACTACGGCGCGGGCACCAAATTCGCGCAGTAAACGTTCTACAGAAACTTTCTCAGCGATGGTGTCTGTAGGTACTTTATATAGGGCCAGTTCCTGCCAGATGATGTCTTCATTGGTATTGTAATATACTTTTAAGACTTCTACCTGTTTCTCAATCTGACGGGCCAGTTTACGCACCACTTCTTCTGTCTCATGGATCAGGATGTTGAAACGGTGGATATGCTCAATCTCTGAAGGAGAGGTATTCAGGCTTTCAATATTGATTTTTCTTCTGGAGAAGATAATGGCAATACGGTTTAGTATGCCGATTCTGTTTTCGGTATATACAGTAATTGTAAATTCCTGTTTTCCGTTTAGTTCTAATTCGTTGGAATTGCTCATGGTCTTACAATTATTTAAGTCTGATTTCACTTACACTACTACCTTGTGGTACCATCGGGAACACGTTGTGCTCTTTAGCTACCATGACCTCTAAGAGGTAAGAACCTTTATGGTTCAGCATTTCTTCCAGTGCTGAAACCAGGTCTTCTCTTTCCGAGATCTTCTTACCTGCGATATAATAAGATTCAGCAAGTTTTACAAAATCAGGGCTGGTGATGTCTACAAAGGAATAACGTTTTTCATGAAACAATTGCTGCCATTGACGTACCATGCCCAGGAACCTGTTGTTCAGGATCATGATTTTTACGTCAATACCAGTTTGCATTATGGTGCCCAGCTCCTGTAGGGTCATCTGGAAACCACCATCTCCGATAATGGCCACTACGGTTTTGTCTTGTGCGCCAAATTTGGCGCCGATGGCTGCAGGAAGTCCAAAGCCCATCGTACCAAGGCCACCACTGGTTACATTACTGCGGGTATGGTTGAACTTGGCATAACGGCAGGCCACCATCTGGTGCTGACCAACATCGGTTACAATGATGGCATTGCCATGGGTTAATTCATTTAATTTGTTCACCACTTCACCCATGGTCATTTCACCGGTTCCAGGGTTGAGTTCCTTTTGAATGACAGTATCATGCTCTTCTTTATCGAAGGCCCTGAATTCGGCAAGCCATTCCGGATAGGTTTTTTCTTCTACTAAAGCAGTTAACAGGGGTAGGGTTTCCTTGCAGTCTCCCCAAACTGGTACATCAGCTTTTACGTTTTTGTCGATCTCGGCCGGATCTATGTCCAGATGGATCACTTTGGCTTGTTTGGCATACTTGTCCAGACGGCCGGTTACCCGGTCATCAAAGCGCATACCTATAGCGATCAGCACATCGCAGGCATTGGTTTGTACGTTAGGACCGTAATTGCCGTGCATGCCCAGCATACCAACATTTAAGGGGTGATCTGTTGGAATCGCACCAGCACCCAAAATAGTCCAGGCTGCAGGAATTCCGCTTTTTTCTACAAAAGCTTTGAATTCTTTTTCTGCTTCACCCAATAAAACGCCCTGGCCAAACAGGATAAATGGTTTTTTTGCGGTGTTGATCAGTGCGGCCGCTTGTTCAATATATTCTTTTCTGATGTTTGGTTTTGGGCGGTAGCTCCTGATATGGTCACAAGGAGTGTAGCCTTCATAATCAAACAACTGCAATTGTGCATTCTTTGTAATGTCAATTAATACCGGGCCGGGTCTGCCGCTTCTGGCAATATAAAAAGCCTTGGCCAATACAGCTGGGATTTCAGTTGCATCGGTTACCTGGTAATTCCATTTGGTTACTGGTGTGGTGATGTTGATCACGTCGGTTTCCTGGAAAGCATCGGTTCCCAAAAGATGTGCGTATACCTGTCCGGTGATACACACCAGGGGGGTACTGTCAATCTGCGCATCAGCCAATCCTGTAACCAGGTTGGTTGCACCCGGGCCGCTGGTGGCAAATACGACACCTACTTTACCTGAAGAACGGGCATAGCCTTGTCCGGCATGGATGCCGCCCTGCTCATGTCTTACCAGGATATGGTTTAATTTTTCTTTGTAATCATAAAGTGCATCATAGATGGGCATGATGGCACCACCAGGATATCCAAAAATGGTATCGGTACCTTCAGCGATTAAGCCCTCTAGTAAAGCTACAGAACCAGTAACCGTTGTGGTTGTTTTTGGTTCGGTTAGGGTGGATGCTTCCGCTTGTGCTGTAGTCATTTTATTGTTTTTAAGGTGGGTTGTCAAATGTTTAATCGGTATAAGCGTCGGTTACGCAACCTTCGCTGGCATCACTTACTTGTTTGATGTACTTATAGAGTACACCTTTGGTGACGGGTGGAGGTAACTGTGTCCAAACCGAGCGGCGCGTAGCCAGTTGCTCGTCTGTCAGGTGAACATTTATCGTATTGTTTACCGCGTCAATGGTAATGATGTCATCGTCATGAACCAGGGCAATGTTTCCACCATCCCATGCTTCAGGCGTAATGTGTCCAACTACAAAACCGTGGGTACCACCGGAGAAGCGACCATCTGTAATCAATGCCACCGATTTACCCAAACCTGCGCCAATAATCAATGAAGTAGGTTTCAGCATTTCAGGCATTCCAGGTGCACCTTTAGGACCAACCTGTCTGATGACCACAACATCTCCACTTTTTAGTCTTCCGCTTTGGATACCTGCCATAAGTGCTTTTTCTCCGTCAAAAACGCGTGCCGGGCCTGTAAATTTCTCTCCTTCTTTACCACTGATTTTAGCAACAGAACCTTTAGTAGCCAGGTTGCCATATAACATTTGCAGGTGACCGGTTTCTTTAATCGGGTTTTCTATCGGGAAGATGATCTTTTGAGTATCAAAATTCAGGTCAGGAGCATCAGCAACATTTTCTGCTATCGTTTTACCCGTAACCGTTAAACAGTCGCCATGGATCAGTCCTACTTTTAACAAGTATTTTAATACTGCCGGTACACCACCTATTTCATGGAGGTCTTCCATTAAATAGGTTCCACTTGGTTTTAAGTCGCCCAATACCGGGGTACTGTCACTAACTTTTTGGAAATCATCTAATGTTAAATTCAAACCAACAGACTTCGCTATGGCAATCAAGTGCAATACCGCGTTGGTAGAGCCGCCCAATACCATAACGGTTACCATCGCATTGTGAAATGCTTTGTCGGTCATGATGTCGGCAGGGAGGATGTTTCTTTCTAAAAGGATGCGGATGTATTTTCCGGCTTCCAGACATTCGTTCTTTTTCTCATCGCTTGTAGCGGGATAGGAAGAACTATATGGTAAACTCATACCCAATGCCTCAATGGCCGAAGCCATAGTATTTGCAGTATACATACCACCACAGGCACCTGCGCCAGGACAAGCGTTTTTAATAACGCCCTGGAAATCTTCTTCATCTAGATTACCTGCCAGTTTTTGTCCTAAAGCCTCAAAAGCAGATACAATATTCAAGGAAGCGCCTTTATATTTTCCGGAGTGTATACTTCCACCATACACCATAATGGATGGGCGGTTTAAACGCCCCATAGCCATAATAGAGCCAGGCATATTTTTATCACAACCAGGAATGGTAATCAAACCGTCGTAGTATTGTCCGCCGCAAATGGTTTCTATCGAATCTGCAATCACATCTCTGGAAACCAGGGAATAACGCATTCCATCTGTTCCGTTAGACATTCCATCGCTTACACCAATAGTACCGAAAGTTAAACCGACCATATCATTTTTCCAGACCCCGTCTTTTACAATTTTTGCAAGATCATTTAAGTGCATGTTGCAGGTGTTTCCATCGTATCCCATGCTGGCGATGCCAACCTGGGCTTTGTCCATGTCTTCTTTGGTCAATCCAATTCCGTACAACATGGCTTGTGCCGCTGGTTGTGTCGGATCTTGTGTAAATGTTTTACTATATCGGTTAATTTCAGGAGTTTGTGACATATTCGGTCTATAGCTATGTTTTATATGATTACTTCGTAGTTCTGTTTTTCTAATACTAGGCACTTATAGGTGCGCTGAAGGGTTGCTCCAATGCTGTCCTGCCATTTAAGCGGGAAAACGGTTTCATCTACAGACTTGATTCCGGCAATTTCTACTGCAGTTCCGCAGAAGAAAGCGCTGTCTGCATTTTTCAAATCTTCTACAGTGAGTACCCTTTCTATACATTCTATATCCAGTCTTCTGCACAATTGTATCACCGTAGCACGTGTGATGCCCGGCAAAATATGACCGGCAGGAGGGGTATATAATTTTCCGTTTTTTTCAACAAAGATGTTGGCGCCAGGTGCTTCTGCAACATGGTTGTTCATGTCCAGCAAAATGGCTTCATCAAAACCTTTGCTTTTTGCTTCTGTAGTGGCTAAAATGGAGTTTACATAATGTGCGCTCACTTTAGCCTCCATTGGCATGGATTTGGGGTTTGGCCGCTGATAACTGGAGATACCTACCTTTAGCTGTTTGTTTCCCAGGTAAGCTGCCCACTCCCAGGCACCTATCATGATGTTTACTTCTGTAGGGGATGAAAGCGACATATTCGGCCCGCAATAAACCAGGGGACGGATATAGGCGTCTTTCAGGTTGTTCAATTCCAATACTTTATAAGTTTGCCGGATCAGGTCGTTGATGTCCCATGGAAAGGGAATGTGAACCAGTTCGCAGGAACGTTTAAGACGTTCATAATGGGCCCTGGCTTTAAAAACGCGGACACCGTTGTGGGTACTGTAAGCCCTTATTCCTTCAAATACAGCATAGCCATAGTGCAGAGACTGGCTATAAAGATCAGTGCCGGCTTCCGATGCTTTGACAAGGTCGCCGTTCAAATAAAGTACTGTGTTTGAATTGAAGTATTGCATTGGGTAGATATAGGTTGGTTTTGTTTTGTTACTTTCATTAAAAAAGCGCCTCTTTTGGGGGCGCTTTGGTTCTTTATTAAAAACTCATTTACAGCGCCTTGCTCTCCTGGATAATCAGCAGGAGGTTCAGGTTAATAATGACATTGTTAAATGTTGTATTTGAGTTGTTCATTTTGTATTTTGTTCTAACTAATTTCTATAAAACCAATTTAGTTTTTGGTTCAGATTCTATCAATAGCTACGGTAAAATAATTGAAAAAAAATATTATTCTGTAAAATTAACTATTTACATTTATTTAATTCTGTGTAAAGCTTGATTTTGACACTAATGATGGTAGCTGCTATACCAAATATGATTTCGGTATTCGGTATAGATATTATGCTAGCATACCACTTTTTGGAAAATTCTGCGTAAAATGATGAAAGTCACGAAAAAACTTGATGAAACTGACTAAAAAAAGCACATAAAAAAAGCCCCCTGATCTTTTCGATCAGGGGGCTTTTACATTCTTTATTAGAGATTAAGCAACACCTTCGGCTAAAACAATAATCTTGTTTTTTAAAACCTCCACAACTCCACCTTTAATTACAAAGATTTCATCTTCGGCTTTGTTGCTTTTTATAGTTACTGGACCATCTTCCAAAGTAGAGATAATTGGCGCATGGTCTTTCAGGATCTGAAAAGAACCCATGGTGCCAGGTACAGTAACTGCTGTTACTTCTCCTTCGTAGATTTTTTTGTCTGGTGTTAAAATTTCTAATGTCATATATATAATAATATACGCTACAATTAAGCGTTTGCTTCTGCTAATAGTTTTTTACCTTTTTCAATAGCATCTTCAATGCTACCTACCAAGTTAAATGCAGCCTCAGGGTATTCATCAACTTCACCATCCATGATCATGTTGAATGCTTTGATGGTATCTTTGATGTCAACCAATACACCTTTTAATCCGGTGAACTGCTCTGCTACGTGGAAAGGCTGAGATAAGAAACGTTGAACACGACGTGCGCGGTGAACGGTTAATTTATCTTCCTCAGATAATTCGTCCATACCAAGGATAGCGATGATATCTTGCAGTTCTTTATAGCGTTGCAGGATTTCTTTAACACGTTGAGCAGTGTTGTAATGCTCATCACCTAATACTGCAGGAGACAAAATACGTGAGGTAGAATCCAGTGGATCTACCGCAGGGTAGATACCAAGCTCAGAGATCTTACGTGAAAGTACTGTAGTTGCATCCAAGTGGGCAAATGTTGTTGCCGGAGCCGGGTCAGTTAAATCATCCGCAGGTACATACACCGCCTGTACAGATGTAATTGAACCACGTTTTGTTGAAGTGATACGCTCTTGCATCAGACCCATCTCTGTTGCTAATGTTGGCTGGTAACCTACCGCAGAAGGCATACGACCTAAAAGTGCCGATACCTCAGAACCTGCCTGGGTAAAACGGAAAATGTTGTCAACGAAGAAAAGGATATCTTTACCAGCGCCTTCACCATCACCATCACGGAAATATTCAGCTACAGTTAGTCCCGATAAGGCAACACGTGCACGTGCACCAGGAGGCTCGTTCATTTGACCGAATACCAAAGTAGCTTTAGATTCTTTTAATTTTTCAGTGTCAACTTTAGATAAGTCCCATCCGCCTTTTTCCATAGAATGAAGGAAGTCCTCACCGTAGTTGATTACACCAGATTCGATAAACTCACGCAAAAGGTCATTACCTTCACGTGTACGCTCACCTACACCCGCGAATACAGAAAGACCAGAGTGTGCTTTGGCAATGTTGTTTACCAGCTCCATGATCAATACTGTTTTACCTACACCCGCACCACCAAACAAACCGATCTTACCACCTTTTGCATAAGGCTCTAATAAATCGATAACTTTAATACCGGTAAAAAGAACTTCTGTTTCAGTAGATAATTCATCAAATCTTGGAGGGGCGTTGTGGATAGCTTTACCGTTGGTGTTATCAATAGTGTTGATACCGTCAATAGCTTCACCTACAACATTGAATAAGCGACCTTTGATTTGTTCTCCTGTTGGCATTTTGATCGGTGCACCAGTGTCCACTACTTTCATACCGCGAACTAAACCATCGGTTGAATCCATTGCGATTGCACGTACACGGTCTTCACCAAGGTGCTGTTGAACTTCTAAAACGATCTTCTGTCCGTTTTCTTTTTGAATCTCTAGGGCCGAGAAAATTTTAGGTAACTGAGCATCGTCAGCAAAACTTACGTCAACTACCGGTCCTATAATCTGCGCTATCTTTCCAATGTTAGGCATATATTGTTTTGGGTAAAATTATAAATATCAATTTGTTAAAGGCTGTTTTAAAGCCCGTAATTTGGTTCGCAAAGTTAAGAGTTTTCAACTTAAATTTTATATATAAATAAAAAGTTTTTCAACAGTTTATTTATTGATACTTTAGACTGCATAAAAACCTGTTCTATATTCATGAAAACGATACTTGTTACCGGCAGTAATGGCCTTTTGGGTCAGAAGATTACGGAAAGAAATCTACATTTTAAACAATTTAATTTAATTGCTACAGCAAAAGGGGCCAATCGTTTTCCGTCGTCTGAGGGATACGTTTATGCCGAGATGGATATCCTGAACCCGGAGCAGGTTAGGTCGGTTGTGGAAAAATTTAGGCCTGATGCGATCATTCATACGGCGGCATTAACCAATGTGGATACTTGCGAAACAGAACGTGAACTGGCGGATGCATTGAACGTTACTGCAGTAAAAACCCTGGTTGGGGTTTGCGAGGAACTGGGTGTTCAACTGGTACATGTATCTACTGATTTTGTTTTCGATGGCTTGGATGGCCCTTATGATGAACAGGCGGTTCCTAATCCTGTAAGTTATTATGGTCTGACGAAACTTAGAGCAGAGGAAGTTGTGCAAGAGGCAACTTGTACTTGGGCGATTTTGCGAACCATTATTGTTTATGGTATTGTGCAGGACATGAGCCGGAGTAATATTGTGCTTTGGGCAAAGGGGGCATTAGAGAAAGGGGAGCCAATTCATGTAGTGAATGACCAATGGCGGATGCCAACTTTGGCTGAAGATTTGGCGGATTGCTGTTTGCTGGCGGTAGAGAAGCAGGCACAGGGAATTTATAATGCGAGTGGAAAAGATATGATGAGCATTGTGGAGCTGGTTTATAAGGTTGCAGATTTTTGGGGATTGGATAAGAGTTTGGTTAAGGAGGTGAGTGGGGCGAGTTTGAACCAGAAGGCTAAACGCCCTGGGAGAACAGGATTTATATTGGATAAAACGATAAGGGATTTGGGTTATAAGCCACATAGTTTTGAAGAGGGATTGGCGGTGTTGAATCGGCAATTGGGTTTGTAGGGAGGTGAATTTCGTTGGAAAATTCTGTACAGCTGCTTCAAGACTAACGATATCAGGTCCGCTGAAGGAGCGGACAGATCTCTGAGGTCTTTCCGCAGCGTACGAGAATTTTCCTTCGCAAATTGCAGAGGAAGGAGGTGACCGGGTAGGGCGCATCATCCCGTAATCCTTATTACCTGAGTGATACCTTGGTCTATGTTAGTTGTTCGATGATCCGGCCTTTTAGCGCTGATTGTTCGACAAAAGTACCCGTTTACCTAAGTTACGGCGAACAAACGGCGAACAAGCTACGAACCGAGACGAAGCCTTGTCTCGTCCTGATATAGCTTAATATCGATCGGATAACGGAAACTAATTTTGTTTTTCTTTTAAACCTTTTGGTATGTGCTGAGTCAAAGATTCGAGAGCGTTAATTTGGCGGGTCACTTCGGAACGTGAGGTGGCTCGCTTTTTTATTTTAGGGCTTCATTTTTTCTAAGACTGAAAGGATATTTCCTGCGGGATCTTTAAACCAGGCAATTTTTGGGTTTCCATCGAGAATGCCTCTTTCATCTGTTTTTAAGTGTTCTTCATTGTAGATCTCAAATTGAATACCGAGCTCGTTCAGGTCTTTAACTGCGGACTCTACATTGTTTACGTTGAAATTTAGTACAGTAAAAGTAGCTGGCTGATGGTTTGGTTTAGGATAGATCATAACCGGAGGGCCGTCCTTTACATGCAATGTAAGTAATCCGTTAGATTCTTCCACGTCCAGTCCGAGGATGTCGTTATAAAAGTTTTTTGCTTTTTGCAGGTCATTGACTGAAAAACTGCTGAAAGCAGGGGTGTTTTTAAATAGGTTTTTTTTCATGGTGCTTGGTATGAAGTAATAGAGTAGATGCATATGGCTAATTTACAACATCTGATAAATAAAAAACGACAGTAAATGAGACAATTATGAGGCTTTTTGCGACAAGGTATGAATATTGCTTCCAATGATTTGTAGTTTGAAAAGAGTCAGGAAATTTATGAAAGCAATTGTAATTACTAAAGCAGGTCAACCCGAAGTTCTTCAGATGGTAGAAAGACCAAAACCTGTACCTTCTGCAACTGAGGTGCTGATCCAAGTGAAGGCGGCTGGCGTAAACAGGCCGGATGTAGCGCAGCGCAAAGGCGTTTATCCTCCTCCGGCTGATGCTCCGGAGGATATTCCTGGCCTTGAGGTCGCTGGTATTGTTGAACTGGTGGGAGATTCTGTTACCAGATGGAAAGTTGGAGATCAGGTTTGCGCCCTGGTGAAGGGTGGTGGCTATGCAGCGTATTGTACTGCTCCTGAGGGTTCATGCTTGCCTTTGCCTGCTTCTTTGTCTTTTATTGAGGCCGCTTCCCTGCCCGAAACCTTCTTTACGGTTTGGAGTAATGTTTTTGACCGGGCGAGGTTGCAAGCAGGAGAAAGTTTATTGGTACATGGGGGGAGCAGCGGTATAGGGGTAGCTGCCATACAAATTGCAAAGGCTTTAGGAAGCAAGGTTTATGTAACAGCGGGTTCCGATGATAAATGTAGGTTTTGTGAACAATTGGGTGCTGATAAAGCCATTAATTATAGAATGGAGAAGTTTGCAGAGGTTTTGAAAGATTTAACCTTTGGAAAGGGGATAGATGTTATTTTGGATATGATTGGGGGGGATTATACTTTTGATAATTTGAAGACGCTTGCCCTGGACGGACGTTTGGTACTGATCAATGCGATGAGGGGAAAGGATGTGCAGATAGATCTGGGCATGGTGATGGCAAAACGTTTAAATATTACGGGTTCTATGCTGCGTGCGCGCGACGCCGGTTTCAAATCAGCGATCGCAAGTTCACTGGAGAAAAATGTCTGGCCATTATTGGAGCAGGGCAAGATTAAACCTGTTATTTATAAAGTATTTCCAATACAGCAGGCCGCCCAGGCTCATGAGTTGATGGAAAGCAGTGCGCATACTGGAAAGGTGATGCTGAGTTTGGATTAACTGGTTATAATACAGATGTATTTACATATGTTTACCTTAAATACTTTTTTATGAAAACGCTGATAAAATCACCCCTGTTTATTCTTTTACTGCTCATTATACTGGCAGGCTGTAAAACGAAATCTTTAGAATCCAAATTGAATGGAAAGTGGGAACTACGGCATGTTAAAGGCATACAAGTGGCTAACGTGGATCCGAACTTTCCAAAGGGGAATGGATATATACTGAAATTTGACAATGGAAAGCTGGAAAAGTATGCGAAAGGAAAGTTGGAAGAGGTGGATGATTATACCGTTAAGGAAGAAAAAACCAGGATCAATAACAGCGAGGTGATGTACAGTATCTTTTTCAAAAAGGCGAATTCCACGAAGCATTTCAATATTTCTGATCAGAAACTGATCATATTTGACGGAGAACTTGCAGCAGATGGGACGGAATTTGCATATGAAAAGTTATAAAAGGAAGACTTTGTCGGTTTTACAGAAAATTTGATAATTCTTTAGCAGTAAAGACAAAAAATAATACCTTTAAAAAATAAATTTTAACGTTAACGTGCTCCATTAACTGTAAAAGCTTAACTGACGGACTAATAACAATGGCTTCTTATAGTTCATTTAGCGATATGGAATTAACGGCTTTGTTAAAGAAGGGGGACCATGAGGCCTTTGTAGAAATTTACAACAGGTTTAAGGCTCCATTGTATGTTCATGCCTATAATAAATTAAGAAATACAGAGGAAGCTAAGGATACCATACAGGAATTGTTTACTAAACTGTGGAACAACCGGGAATCACTTACGCTAACGCATGATCTGATTTCCTATCTCTATGCTTCGGTGCGAAACAGGGTTTTCCGGCAGATTGAAAGAAAGGGGCTGGAGTCGGGCTATATCAGTTCTATTCAGGATACCATCCAGAACGGATATAATTTTACAGATCATCAGGTACGAGAGAAGCAGCTTTCTGCGATTATTGAAAAAGAGATTGAAGCTTTGCCCGCTAAAATGAAAGAAGTATTTGTGCTGAGTCGAAAGATGAATTTGAGTCACAAGGAAATTGCTGAACATTTAGGTATTGCTGAGCCTACAGTAAAAAAACAGGTAAACAATGCATTAAAGATACTTAGGGTAAAACTGGGTATTTTTGTGTATTTAATATTTTTATTAAAATAATTTCTTTTTCTCTACGCCCAATCTACTTTTCAGGTATCATACATATAACAGACAGTATTAAGGAAGTTTGTGAGGCTATGAATAAAGAAGAGGTTTTCGAACTGGTCAGAAGATATAATGAAGGGAAATGCACAGAGCAGGAGCAAAGTTTGCTGGAAACCTGGTATGTGAACCAATCTTCTGCACCTGCCGGAGAGATTACTGAATTTAAACTGGAGCAGGATCTTCATGATATTTTTTGCGCCTTACCTAAATCAGGTAGAAAAATGAAGCTTTGGTATAAGATTGCTGCAACTGCGGCTGTTTTGCTGATGATAGGGGCAGGATATTTTTATATGGGGCGACAAGCTGCTGAAAATAAGGATCAGATTTATGTAAGAAATGACATAAAACCGGGAGGAAACAGCGCTGTAATTACGCTGGGAAATGGAAAAACGATCGATTTGAATAAAACAGGGACCGGAATACTGAGTCAGGAAGCGGGTTTGCTCATTACAAAAGCAGCTGATGGACAGGTCATATGTAAGCTTGATCCACATGCAGCGAAGGAATCTTCTTTGATGACGATTACTACCCCCAGAGGCGGGGCTTATATGCTGGAGTTACCAGATGGAACGAAGGTTTGGTTAAATGCAGCATCTTCTTTACAATACTTACCTGTAAGGGCTAAGGCAGCTGAGCGACGGGTAACACTTCAGGGGGAAGCTTATTTTGAAGTTGCTAAAGATAAGACCAAACCATTTTTTGTAGAGACAGCACACCAAGTAATTAAGGTACTGGGAACACATTTTAATGTGAGTGCGTATGAGGATGACCCAAGTACAAGAACTACTTTGTTTGAAGGGTCTGTATGGGTTCATGAATCAAGGCATGGCGTTAAATTTGCCGGTAATCAGGCTGTATTGGTGCCGGGACAGCAATCTTTATGGACTTCTAACGGACTTAAAGTTCAATTGGCTGATCTTAAAGAGGCATTGGCCTGGAAAAATGGCTATTTTATTTTTAATGAAGAAACACTGGGCAGTATTATGCAAAAGGTGTCCAGATGGTATAACATAGATGTTGTTTTTAAAGATGATTTAGAAAAAACATCATTTATTGGAGTCATCTCCAGATCGAAGAATCTGGCCTCTGTGCTACAGTTGCTCCAGGAGACAGGAAATGTTCATTTTAAAATGGAAGGAAGGAGCGTGATCGTTATGAAATAAAAACTACAACTCAAGAAAGGGTAGTTAAAAATAGCCGGGAAAGATCCGACCCTCTCCCGGCAGCAGTTTGAGCTTACCCGTTAAAACCGTATTAACAATTATCAACAACCTAAACCCAAACCAATCAAATATATGATTTATTATCATCATGGGAACAGCCCTTGTCAGGGTGTTCTCAAAAAATGGATTATGCGGATTAACCTGACCATTATCGCTATGATCGCTTTCTTTCTCCAGGTCAGTGCAGGCAGTTATGCACAACGGATCACCCTGAATGAAAGAAATGCTTCATTTGAAACCATCATAAACAGTATACAGGCCCAGAGTGGCTATGATTTTATTGGCAACACGAACCTGATTAAGAATGCAAGACCAATTAGCATTCATGTAAGCCAGGTGAGTCTGAAGGAAGCTCTTGATCTGTGTTTTGCAGACCAGCAGCTGATCTATGTATTAAAAGACCGAACGGTAGTGGTTAAAGAAAAGCCGGTTTCTGTTGTAGAAAAGGTATTGGATTTTTTTAATGCTGCAGATATAGAAGGTAAAGTGACGGATGAAAAAGGGGCTCCTTTGGTAGGGGCAACGATCCGGGTAAAAGATACACGGAGATCTGTAGCCACCAATGTTAACGGGGAATTCTCTCTGAGAAATATAGATGAAAATGCGATCATACAGATTTATTATATAGGCTATAAGACCCGGGAGCTGAATGTAAAGTCACTGAAGACCTATTCCGTGATCAAACTGGAGGTGAATACCGGTGAATTGGATGAGGTAGCCGTAACTTATACAGGTTATCAGAAGATCAAAACGGAACAGCTGACAGGATCCGTGAGTTCCATTAATACAAAAGCATACGAATCCGTGATTACAACTAATAATTTCCTGCAGGGTCTCCAAAATAAATTACCAGGCCTATTGATCAATAATGATCTGAAATTTGAAGGTAATTCATTATTTCAGGTTAGAGGTATTTCAACCATATCAGCCAACAAGCAGCCTCTGGTGGTGGTTGATGGCTACCCTACAGAACTTACTCTGGATGCAATAAATCCCAATGAAATAGAATCTGTAACCTTGTTGAAAGATGCAGCCGCAGCGGCAATTTATGGTGTACGGGCTTCTAATGGGGTGATTGTGGTTGAACGTAAAAAGGCAAAAAGAGGGGATACCAAATTTGAATTCAGGAGTACACTGAGCATTACCCCGAAGGAAGATTATAGTACCTACAGATTGGCGCCTGCCAAAACACCGATGAATTACAGAATTGATTCCTATTACAGGAATGGTGGACAAGGCCGCGATTATTATATTAAAAGCCCGGGATTGTATGCTCCTGGAACAGAGCCTATGCTGGATCTTTCTGCCATGAAGAATCCGACAAAAGCCGATACCCTGGCTATGGTTCAAAAAATGAATGCCATCTATGATTATGACAATACCAAGGATTTCAGCAGGTTATTTGAACAGAACAAAGTAACCCAGCAATATGATTTCAATCTTTCAGGAGGTTCAGACAAAGCGCTATATTTTGTATCCTCTAACTTGACCAGGAACCAGTTTTCTTCTGTGAAAAATGATGACCGGAAATTTTTACTTTCGGGCCGGGGAACCTATAATTTTAATAGTAAGCTTGTTTTTCGGCTGACTGCAGATTTTAGCCAGTCCAGGGCAAACGCTGCGCCGAAATACAACTACACTGATTTTGCATCCTTTGAACGTTTTCAGGATAGTAACGGGAACGCACTGCCTTCTTTTATCGGTTCACCTACCAATCCATTATATAATCCGGGTATAATGGCATTGGGGTATTATGATAACCTGAATTATCCCTTAACAGAATTGAATGAAGAGCGGGACATTAACAAGCTGACCATGAATAAGATTGTTGGTGATCTGAGTTATAAAATAATCCCTGAGCTGACATTAACCTTGGGAGGTGTATATGAATACAGCAATCAGAACAAATTACATTATGCTTCGGAAAATTCATCGCAGAGCCGACAATTTGTGAACTACTACAGTGAACTGAAGAACGGGAGTATTTTATTTAACCTTCCACGGGGAGGATATCAGACAACAACGGTTGCCAGTACTTTAGGTTATACGTTTCGGGGCCAGCTGAGTTATAATAAAAAATTGAATGAAGACCACTCCCTTAACCTCATCGCTGGTGCGGAAATGCGCAAAATAGTGAATGAAGCCAGCAGTTTTGCGAATTTCGGATATAATGAACAGACTATGCTGCAAATGCCCGTTGATTATAGCAAGATCCTTGGGACTGATTACTGGCCGAACTCAAGGTTTCCGCAGAATCCAGCATTAAGGTATACCAATTTGTTTAATAAGGCCTACCAGGAGGACAGATATGTTTCTGGCTATTTTAATGGTGTGTATGCCTATCGGTCCAAGTATATCCTTTCGGCCAGTTTACGTATAGACCAATCCAATTTATTTGGTACCGATCCCAAATATCAGTTCAAGCCGCTCTGGTCAGTCGGGGCCGCCTGGAATATCGAAAAGGAAGCCTTTATGAAATCGCTGACCTGGGTAAATAGTCTGAAGCTTCGTCTGTCTGAAGGCTTTAACGGAAATGTATCTAAAGAAAGTCTGCCACAAATTGTTGCGAAATACGCATTGAATAACCGTACGCAGCCGAATGCGACCTCATTGAATATCATCAGCCTTGAGAACAGTTCTTTGCGATGGGAAGAAACCAATAATTTTAATGCCGGACTGGATTTTACCTTATTCAACAGGATTTCCGGAAGCGTAGATTATTATTTGAAAAAGAGCAAAGACCTATTGGCCAATGCTGCAATAGATCCGACGAAAGGTGCTGCGGCGACAATCCTGAACTCTGCCAGAATCCAGAACAAAGGTCTGGAGTTTACGCTCAATGGCGACTGGATCCAGCGCAAGGACTTTAATTGGAATACCGGAATTGCTTTTAGTTACAATACCAGCAAGGTCATTGATGTATATCAGAACAACCTTAAATATAATTATCAGTATGTTGATGGTTCGGTTGCTGCAAATTACATTGTTGGTTATCCGGTGGGTTCTATGTTCAGTTATCGCTTTGCAGGGTTAAATTCACTTGGCCTTCCAACTGTCTACGACCAGAATCACAATGCAAAACAGCTCAGTTATATCAGTAATGATGAGGGGATCCGCGATCTGGATTATTCTGGTAACAGTATCCCCGCTTATACCTTTGGTATGAGTAACCGCTTTGATATCGGGCCTTTTTACCTCTATTTTATGGTAGATTTCAATGCCGGGTTCAAAACCAGGATACCAAGACCTTCACCAGGTGCTATGCGGCCAATGGAAGGCGCAGAAAATTATTTCAGAAATCCGGGTGATGAAAAAAATACGGATGTCATGGGCTTTCCTGGAACCTATAGTTACGATAGTAATCGCATATATTCAGTTTACAATAACTCTGATACCTATGTGGTGAATGCGGCTTATCTGTTATTAAGGGATGTGACGGCTTCTTACAGACTGAATTCTACCTTCCTGAAACGCATTGGGTTCAGCAATTTTGAACTCAAGGCCCAGGGTACAAATTTATATACCCATGGTTTTAACAAATATAATTACAGTGTGGTCACGGGTTCTTATATGAGAAGAAACCTTGTGCCAACATTCACTTTAGGTTTATTCACCAATTTTTAATATTCCATATCATGATTTTTCATAAACACTATATACTGGCTTTTCTTCTGATCCTGGTTTGTGGTACTTCCTGCAAGAAGTTTCTGGATATAGAGCCAAGGGGAAAGGTAATGCTAAAGACTATTTCCGATTTTGACCTGCTTTTAAATGGAAGGGGATTAACCACAAGTGGCAATTCTTACCTCAATTTAATGACCGACGAATGTGATAAACCTGCTATTAAGTCGGATGATTACAGTTCTGATGCTTTATCCTATCTGTGGCAGGAACAATTAACTGCAGATGCAGGTAAACCCCCTGTGATCTGGACAGAGGCTTATACGAATATTTATGTATACAATGCGGTGATCAACCAGGTAGAAAATGCTACTACAGGGTCGGTACTGGAAAAAAAGAAGCTGAAGGCCGAGGCTTTGCTGGGGCGGGCATTTGAATACCTCTATCTGGTGAATATGTATGCAAAACCTTATAACAAGGCTACTGCCGATATGGATTTATCAGTCCCATTTGTCAGCTCTACGGATATCACTACAAAAACACCCGCCAGGGCCACAGTTAATTTTATGTACAACCAGATCCTGGGTGATATTAATGCGGCACTTCCTGATCTGATAAAAGGGAACAATCCGAATAAGTTCCGGGGTTCTGTAAATGCAGCCTATAGTGTACTCGCAAGAGCCTATTTCTGGAAGAATGACTATGCGGAGGCGGCAAAGTATGCTGCACTGGCACTTGCTGATCCTGCCAACGGATTGCTGGACCTGAATACTTTTGCTGCCCCGGGCGATATGCCGGCAATGATTGCGAGTAAACAGGAAATTTATGCAAGGTACGGAACAACTCCCGTACAGACCCTGGCCTCAGATATCGATTTCCTGAAAACCTTCAGCGAGGGGGATCTTCGTTTGAAAATGTATTATGTGAATGTGAGTTTGAATTATGCACCTGTAGAGACGATTGATTTTACCAAACTGAAAAGAGGGGATATCCTGTTTTATCCCCAGGGACCGGTACCAAGTTTCGGGACTTCTGTGGCTGAGATGAAACTCATTATTGCAGAGGCTGCTGCAAGGAGCGGTAACCTTAGTCTTGCCCTGAAACATCTAAATGAATTGAGGCTTTCCCGAATGAGTAACAAAAAGCCTTATCAGCCTTATGAATCGTCAGATGCGGAAATGGTGCTTCAGCAAATTTTAATGGAAAGAAGACATGAGCTTGCATCTAATGGAATGAGATGGATAGATATGCGCAGGCTTGATGTGGAAAAAAGGATTCCTGCGATAAATCGCTTTGATGCTAACGGAAAGGTGATTATGACCCTGCAGCCGAACAGCAAGCAATATGTGCTGAAGATTCCAACTAACGTTTTGGGTTTTAACCCGGACATGCCTCAGAATTAAACCCAGGTCGAAAATGATGAAACTATATAAACGAATGATATTGCTTCTCCTGGTTTTGTGTGGAGAGGCGCCGATGGTGAACGCTCAGTCCTTCTCCATTGCAGGGAAAGTTGCTGATACTAAAATGGCTGTTGATCAAATGATCTATCTGAAATTCAAACAAAACGGAAAAGAGATCAAAGACAGTACCCAAATGGTGAATGGAGCTTACTCTTTTAAGGGGACAATTCTTTATCCTGTTAAAGCCATATTCCAGTTAAAGGTACCTGACAGTATAGAAACCTATTATAATACAAGGCATTTTTTAAAAGAGTATAGCTGCACTTTCTATCTGGAAAGAGGAACTATAATCGCAGATTCCAGAAAAACGCTGGATCAGAGCCTTATTAAAGGTTCAGGGGCAGATGCACATGCCAGGGAGCTTGAGGTGATACTTAAGCCATATTACAAGCAAGGGGATATGCTGTATAAGCAAGAAGGCAGGCCGGCATATGAGCGAAAGGATAGTATTGCAATAGCCGCCTATACTAAAAAGATGTATGTCAATGAAAGTCGGATGGACTCGGTAAGGAAAGCCTTTATGCTTTCTCATTTACAATCGGGTGTTGCATTGGATATGTTAATGGAATATACCCGGAGTTTAATGGATCCAAGAGAAATCGAACCTTTATTTAACCAGTTGGAGCCCTCTTTAAAGGCTTCGGATGAAGGTAAAGCTTATTGGACCCGAATTCAGGGGGCCAAAAGAACAGCAATAGGGACAATTGCACCCGATTTTACATTAAAGGATAGTGAAGGTAAAGAGGTCAGTTTATCTTCGTTGAAGGGCAAACTGGTTCTGCTGGATTTCTGGGGAAGCTGGTGTTACCCCTGCCGAGCCAGCCATCCGCACCTTAAAAAGCTGTATCAGGAGTATAAAAACAAGGGTTTTGAAATTTTAGGAGTTTCCAGTGAGTCTGGTAAACCCGAGGAAGACTATAAAAAATGGACAACAGCGATTAAAGAAGATGGTATGAACTGGCTCAATGTGTTAAGCAACACCAGCAGATCGGAGCGATCGAGGGGGATATTGAATCAATATAGTGTCACCGTATTTCCTACGAAGATATTAATTGATAAAAATGGGGTAATCTTAAAGCGCTTTGCAGGAAATACTCCAGAAAATGCGAGGTTGCTGGATCAGACTGTAAAGGATTATCTGGAGCGCCATAAACTTTAGATTGTTGTCATCTAGGGTCACTAATCATAAAGCGGTTAAGGCAGGTGCTTTAACCGCTTTATTGTTTATAACCAGGGTATGGAATTGACAAATAAAACCAAAATCACTAAATTGCTGTTGTTTATCTGTAAAATTCAAGTCTATGTCTGAAGTAAAAGAACAACATCGGGAGTTGATGAAAGCCGAAATTCTGGCAGCAAAAGGAAATGAGAAAATGCTGTATAACCTGCAGCCTAAAGCGTATCATTTGCTTCTCCAGGAATTTAAACAAAAAGCTGCCAGTAAAGACCCTTTAAAAAGACTGGAAGAAATTTGTAAGACTTATTTGAATTTTGGCCTGGAAAATCCGGAGACTTATGAACTGATGTTTGTTCCCGTTCTGGATGAATCTACAGGTAAGGTTATGCTCCACAACGAAAAAGATGTGGAGGTATTTAGTTACTTTACTGATTGCCTGGAAAATTGTATGAGGAGGGAAGCTGTCCGGTTTAAAAGTGCAGAAGTAGGTGCTCTACAAATCTGGTCTATGATGCACGGCTTAATTTCTCTTAACCTGCGCTCCCGGATCAGTGTTATTGGTATTGCAGATGAACTTGTGCCTGTAACGCTAAACAAGACTGTCGATCATTTCCTGGCTTCTATTACCAGATAGGAAGAGATTTTTCTTATCATTGTAGAAATACAGAAAGATGAAGCTTCAGGAAATTAAACTTAGTACAAACGATATTAACGCAACCGCCTCTTTTTACAAAGAAGTCTTACAACTGGAGCCCATCTTCAATG
>Ga0157370_10003019_pt1 | contig 19977 bp, 13 predicted proteins | sample C35metaG_FD_113463 | JGI IMG/M metagenome (GOLD analysis project Ga0157370, IMG submission 113463) | Corn rhizosphere microbial communities from Kellogg Biological Station, Michigan, USA - C3-5 metaG | ecosystem: Host-associated > Plants > Roots > Rhizosphere > Soil | place: USA: Michigan...
TATGGCTTATTTATTTACGTCAGAATCTGTTAGTGAAGGGCATCCAGACAAAGTTGCAGATCAAATTTCGGATGCTTTAATTGATAACTTTCTGGCATTTGATGCTGATTCAAAAGTAGCTTGCGAGACATTAGTTACTACTGGTCAGGTTATTTTAGCAGGTGAGGTAAAATCAAATACTTATCTAGATGTACAACAAATTGCACGTGAGGTAATCCGTAAAATTGGATATACTAAAAGTGAATATATGTTTGAAGCGAATTCTTGTGGAATTCTTTCGGCAATTCACGAGCAGTCTGCAGACATTAACCAAGGTGTTGACAGAGCTAAGCCAGAAGAGCAAGGTGCTGGAGATCAAGGAATGATGTTTGGTTACGCTACAAACGAAACCGAAAACTTCATGCCATTGGCACTTGATTTATCTCATAAATTATTACAGGAGTTAGCTATTTTAAGACGTGAAAACGCAGCAATCACGTATTTACGTCCAGATGCTAAATCTCAGGTAACTTTAGAATACAGCGACGATAACAAACCAACTCGTATTGATGCAATTGTTATCTCAACTCAACACGATGATTTTGATGAAGAAGCGACAATGCTTGCTAAAATCAAAAAAGATATTATCGAAATCCTTATTCCAAGAATTATCGCTAAAAATCCAGAGCACGCTCACTTATTTAACGATAAAATCAATTACCATATTAACCCAACAGGAAAATTCGTTATTGGAGGACCTCACGGAGATACTGGTTTAACTGGAAGAAAAATTATCGTAGATACTTACGGTGGAAAAGGTGCTCACGGTGGTGGTGCATTCTCTGGAAAAGACCCAAGTAAAGTAGACAGAAGTGCTGCTTATGCTACACGTCATATCGCTAAAAACTTAGTTGCTGCTGGTGTTGCTGACGAAATCTTAGTTCAGGTTTCTTACGCGATTGGAGTTGCTGAACCAATGGGAATTTTCATTGAAACTTACGGAACTTCTAAAGTAAACTTAACTAACGGTGAAATCGCTAAAAAAGTAGAAGCTATCTTCGATATGCGTCCTTACTTTATTGAGCAAAGATTAAAATTAAGAAACCCTATTTACAGCGAAACTGCTGCTTACGGACACATGGGACGCAAACCAGAAACAGTTACCAAAACTTTCTCTGCTCCTGGAGGAAACGAAAAAACGGTTACTGTTGAATTGTTTACATGGGAAAAACTTGATTTTGTTGACCAGGTAAAAGCCGCATTTGGATTATAATTTTTAAAATCTAAATTCAATATATAGAAAAGGCTGTCTAAAATTTTAGACAGCCTTTTTATTTGCTTATCCTTTACATTTTACCTTACTTTATGCAAAATAACTGACTAAAATATGAGCAGACTTCCTTCGTTACAAAGCGTGCTAAAGGCAGCACAGAAAACCATTCTGAGATTTCCTTTAGAAACTATTACAGCAATTTGCGGTACTATCTTCGCTATTTTAAATATTAGACAAGATTATACAAATTATAGCGAATTCTATTTAAAGGCCATCATGAACTGTTCATTGTGCTTGGTATGGTTTTTCTCGGCAAGTTTGTTTTTTGGGGCAAAACAAAAAAATAATATCATCCGATTTGCAGTCAGCTTATTATTTAGTGCACCATTAATTGCCTTTGTCTTTAATTTTGGAGAAAGAGTTTCAGATGTCGAAACACAGCAGTTTTTTGTACTTAATCTTGCTTTGCATTTACTTGTTTCTTTCGCTGGTTTTATTCCCAGAGAATACGATCAGGAAGAGTTTTGGGAGTTTAATAAACAGCTTTTTTTACGAATTCTTACTTCAGGTTTATACAGCGTTGTTCTTTATGCTGGATTAGCTTTAGCATTTTTAGCTGTTGATCAATTGTTTAAAGTAGAATTTGACAGCAAAATCTACGGATATTTGTTTTTCGTTATCGCAGGAATTTTTAATACCATTTTCTTTTTAAACGGTGTTCCTGAAACCAATAATAAAGAATTCCCGCTTCAATTAGTTTACCCAAAAGGACTTAAAAATTTCACTCAATTTGTTTTATTACCTTTAATAAGTATTTATTTGGTAATCTTAATATGTTATGAAGCTAAGATCCTTATCACGCTTTCATTGCCTGTAGGATGGGTTTCCTATTTGGTTTTAGCTTTTGCCATTGTTGGGATCCTTTCTTTTTTACTGGTTCATCCTATTGCAAATGAAAACGGTAATTTATGGATGAGAACATTCAACCGCTGGTTTTATTTCTTATTAATTCCGCTTTTAGCGTTGTTGTTTTGGGCCATTCTATACCGAATTAATCTTTACGGATTTACGCATGAACGCTATTATGTTCTCTTATTGTCAATCTGGCTCGCGGTTGTTGTAGGGTATTTTCTAATTTCAAAACATCCAAAAATAAAATTCATTCCTATAAGTATGTGTTTGGCGGGATTATTCTCGATTGTGGGCCCGCAAAGTGCTGATTCTGTTTCAAAATACAGTCAGTTATCGCGATTCGAAAGCCTGCTTCAAAAAGCAGACAGCAAAAAACTAACTTTTGAACAAGAGAAAGAATTAAGTAGTGTTGTATTCTTTCTAAAGAGAAATTACAATTTTGAAGTTTTGGTTCCGTACGCGCCTAAAAAATTAGAGCCATTATACAAAAAAGATAAAGATCCCGGACCAAGCGAGATTGTGGCAAGTTTAGGTTTTGAGTATCGATCTGAATATGAACAAAAGCCTAAAGAGAATGATTCTTTTAGTTATTATTTTTATGAAAGCAACAATAATGCAGTTACTAACATTCATGGTTACGATTTCACGTTTGATTTAAGTAAAAATAGTTCATTTGAATGCAGTAAATGCATTACTATAAACAATACAACGTATACGATTAAATCAAAAACCACAGATTATGGTCAGGAACTACAAATTAATCAAGATATAATGCCGCTTAAAATAAACGATTTTATCAATTCAAATCCTGACTTTAAAAACGATTATGAATCAAATAAGAAAATTGAACAAAGAATAGAGAATTCTAAATACATCATTTTAATTCATTATCTAAGTGCTAATGGCAAGATTAAAAACAATAAAAAAGTCCCAATAAATTACCAGATAAAAGTAATGGCAGGCATTAAAAAATAGAAAAAAGAAAACCCGACAAAATTTAAAATCTTGTCGGGTTTTTATTTTTATTCTAGTCGTTTAACTTTAGTAAGTTCCGTTTTGCATCTTCCCTAACGTTTCTTTTATTTCATTTGCAGTTTCTTCTTCTCCAACAGCAGTTATATATTTCACGGCTAAAGTCTGTGTTGCAATAGCTTTATCTTTTTGTCCGTCTTTGTAGTATAACTGCGCCAGCGTGTCTAAATAATACGGGTTATTTTTTGTTACAACCAAACTGTACTCAGACCATTTTATGGCATCTTTAATAAAGTTAGAATTTGCCGGTTTTAAAACTGCAGTCCAGGCTGCATTGTTACAAAGATTAGAATGATATTCTTTAAAAGAATTCCATCCGTCATAAGAATAACTAGAACTAGAATCTAAAGTAGAAAAAATGGCGTCTAATTTCTCAATTGGACTCGCTGATGCTAAATTAGAATCAAAGTATGTGCTAAATTCTCTTAAATAAGTGGTATTAGAACCGTCTTTATCTTCGGTTTGTCCTAAATAGTCGAAATAATTTCTATACGATTCAAAGTTTCCTTTCCCTGCTGCAATGATCTTTTTATAAGTTGCATTGATTTTATCTTTGTTCATCTGCCCCGAAACTCCATCTTGAGACGCGTATATATTTAACTGAAATGCATTCGAAATTTCTGCAATTACATTTCCAACATTATGGATTTCTCCTTCTTTACTATTAAAAGCGGTACGATTGTTCTCGATTTCATCAGAATGTTTTAATAAATAATCGATTGCTAAGAAATCTGTATCGTTTAGAATTCGATCTTCATTAAAAAGCTGTTTTGAAAAACCTTGATTTTTAATTTCTTTTATAATAGTTTCTACCAAATACATATCTGGTTTTGTATCTTTTTGATGTGCTTCTATTAGTTTTTTCCAGCTTTGCGCAACTTCTTTTCTGTCTAAATTCGATTTTGTAATTATAAATTCAGTTGGATTTGTTTCGTCAACCACAAATTCTGAATCGTAATCGTATGATGTTTCTAATAAAGCCGCTTTATTGAAGGTTTTAATCAAATCAGCATCCGAAGCTTTTTTGTTTTTTAAAGTTTTATCGATAGAAACAAAGGCATCGGCACGCAAGAGTTTTCGGTAAAAATCTTCGTAATAACTAAACTGATACTGTTTGTCTGATAGGTTAGATTTTGCCGAAGCTAATACATCGCCATTTCCGTTTACCACAAATACAGCCGGGTCGTTTGTAATTTTATTGTTTTTCAGCCATTTTTTATCATCGGCTCCAGCCAAATAATAATTAAAAACATCGTACAACGGATTGTATTTATCATACATATTGTATCCTATTTGTGTTTCCTGATCTTTAATAAAAGTATTAAATTCTTCTTTTGCCGATGCATTTTTAGTATCAACAAGCGTTACCAAAAATTTATTATTTGCTTCTTTTGTTGCTGCAATAGCACTTTTGATGCTTTTTTCTACTTTAAATTTAAAATCATATTTTGTATAACTTGTGGTATCAAGAGCATACCCAGCAACGGCAGTAGTGTCAACAGCGACTGCAGTTCCAAAATCGTCATCTAATAACGTATTTTGTTTTCCGGGATAGGTCCAATTGGTTATGGTTTGATTTTCTATCGGCACCACTTTTGGCACTTTTACCGGCTGTGGTGTTTTTTCGTTTACAAACACCAGCGGATTTTTTCCTGATTGTTCAGAGATTTTTAACTCGTTTGTTTTTCTATCATAAAAACCGGCAATTTTCATATCGTTTATCAATTCTAACTGATAGTCAATTGCTATTTCCGAAACGTCTTTTGGCAATGCATATTTAGTTACATCGCTTTGTCCGTTATAGTCTTCGTAAACCAGATATAGAAAATCTGTTTTATCGATATCAAACTCTAAATCTGTTTTGGCCCATTCCGGATCTACTTTCGTTTTAATATCCGAAACTCTTTGGTATTGAACCGCTTCAGCTCCTTTTTGGGTTCCTATATAAAATGAATAATAGGAAGGGTCCAGAAATTTAATTTTGATTTTTTTTGCTTTTTTGTCATTTGTATAAGCAAGGTCGAATCTGTTTTGTGTTTTGGCTTTTTTAGAAAAAACCAGCGAATCGCCCTTTATCTCGTACTCTCCCGAATAAAAAACCAGTTCGTATTTATTATCATCTAATAAATTTAATTTTATTTTTTCTCCTTTGTTTGTAGATAAATAAGTTCCTTTTTCGATACCATTTGTTTGAGCGAAGGAAACAGACATTCCGGCAAACAAGAGTGAAAAACTCCAAATAAAATTGCGCATGATTATTGTTTTTGTTGTTATTAGTCGAACACAAAGATATTTGATTCTGCATTAAACAAATCACAAAAACTCACAATATTGCAATTAAAATACTACAAATTATATTTCATAGAAAATATGATGTAACGAGGTTGTACAGTGTATTGAGACACTCTTGTAGAGAACTGCGAGAAACTGTCGTCGTTAAGATAAGTCGTGTTTAATAAATTGGTTGCCGAGACTTTGTATTCCCATTTGCTGTTTTTCTTCTGATAAATTAAACTGGCACTTAAAAAATCATATTCGTTGTCCACAGTTTTGTTTCCGTTATAATAATGGTAGAATTCATACTCTGAAACAAAAGAAAAACTGTCTAAAAAGTAATAATCTAATCTGGCAAAAGGCTTATCTGTATAAAAAGTTGAACCGCTGTATTTGTTAACCAAAAGATTATAACCAAATTCAATATTAGGCAGGTTTTTGTAATTTGTGGATGCTTTTACGGTATAGCTCTGCACAAAACTTTCGGTTGTTGACAATTTTTCATTTTGAATATTGTTGAATTTTGACCAATTAAAACTCGCATTTACAGAGGCTTTATAATTCTTTAAAAAAGAGCGTCCGTAATTTCCCATTCCTGAAAAAGTTTCATCAGCTAAATTCGAATTATAAGGCGTTGAGGATTGGTTAATTCCATCAAAATCAGCTGCTGTTTTAATTGCATCTACTTTTTTAGTGTAGGTTGCATTCGCAAAAATATTTTCAAAATTGAACATATTGTATTTGAAATAACGAAGCGTATGAACTTGCGAAGTAGCATTTTCTAAAATCCTATTACCGCGGAACAAACTGCTGTAATCTGATAAAACATACCCGGCCGCTAACTGATTAATATCCGTAAAATCATTTGTTAAGGAGAAATTATAAGTTAACGTTTCTGATTTTTTAATTTGATATAAAGCGAAAAAATCCGGCAGTATTTTGGTGAAGTTTTGAGAGAAATTGGTTCCCTCCTGCGTATTTGTCATTTTATATGAATGTACACTTACACCAGGCGTCAGCGTAAATTTTCCTGTTAGGATTTTATAATGAAAGCCCACGAAAGCATCATTAAAATTATAATCTACGTCGTTATTATTTTTAGGATCATTGAGATCATTTCTATCTCCGTTATCTAAAATTTGAAAGATATGAGAGTTGAAATTTTGATACGAATAAGTATTTCCCAGCGTAATATTGATGTTGCTTTTTGGCGTTACCATATAGTAGTAATCCAGTTTTGCATCGAGTTTATTGGTTTTTACAAAACGATTTTGGTTTAAGTCATTTCTATTCTGTCCGGCAGTATAACCCGCCAAGTCAAAAGGCTGTGTGCGTAAATTGGCATTATAAAAAGGATTTTCGTCCTGATATAAATGCTGCATTTCAAAAGCAAAAATATTTTTATCGCTTTGTGTGTAATACAAACTCAGGTTTTGATTTATGGATGTTGGATCTTGTTTCTTATCGGTTAGAATAGTCTCAATTCCCGAAACATCATTCACGACAGATTCACGCAGTAAATCTGTATTTTCTTCTTGTTTAGATAATTTGGACAGGATATCATAATCAAACTGAAATTTATCATTTGGCTTATAAGTAGAACTTAGTTTAAAAAGCCCTAAATTATTTTTTTGATGCGTTTCTTCATCCCTTTTTTGCTGATCTCCAGATTCTAAAATTGTAGTCTGCGATTTGGTTTCTAAATCAGTTTTTGAAGTCGAAAGAATTCCAAAACCACTTATGTTCCATGTTTTTGTTGGAGAATAAGAAAAGTTTGTTGCGCCAAATTTGGTTTCAATTTCTTTAGCCCGATTGTTTCTTAAAACCGAAATTCCTAAGTCATTAGATGAAACATTAAAATTGCTGCCACCCTTTTTCATCATATTTTTAAATCCGCCCGTAAACTTAAAATAATCCTGAGCCGTAAGAGGTAATTCGCCAATATTATTAAAATTGGTAATTAAATTAATACTGTATTTAGGGCTGTAGTAAAATACTTTTGGGTTAATAATATAACGGCTGTCCAACTCTGCAACCCCAATTCCGGCGGTTACATCTCCAAACCAAAAGTTCTTTTTACCTTCTTTCAGTTTAATATTCATAGCCACATTGTCCTGATCGTTTTCAAGACCTTTTAAGGCACTTACTTCATTGTAATTTCTTAAAACCTGAACTTTATCAATCGCATCTGCAGGGATATTTTTAACGCCGAGTTTGGTATCACCGTCAAAAAAATCCTTTCCTTCGACCATTAATTTGGTTACTTTTTTTCCTTCAACTTCAATTTCACCATCGGCATTTACCTCAACTCCCGGCAGTTTTTTCAAAACATCTTCGAGTTTTTTTTCGGTTCCTGATTTGAAAGAATCGGCATTGTAAACAATCGTATCTCCTTTGATTGAAACGGGCATTTCGCGAACAATTTCAACACCTTCGAGTTCTATTCCGGCGCCGTCTAAAACAATATTCTGAACCATATTTTCAGTTTTTGTCGCAACGGCAATTTCTTTAGATTTCATTCCTAAGTAACTTACTTTAACCGTATAAGAAGTATTGGGTTTTAAAGTAAGCTGAAACTTTCCTTTATCGTTGGTTATCCCATAAGAATCCATGGCTTTTGTGGCGTTATTAACCGCCATAATATTGGCCATTTCTAACGGATTTTTTTTCTCATCCTGAATAAATCCATCAAAACGAACACTTTGAGAAAAGCATATAGAAGTAAACAGTAAGGCAAATATAAAAAGTGTCTTATTCATTATCAGAATATTGGAAGTTGGATTTTGGGATTTAGATTTTGGGATTTGAGATTTGGAATTTGGAATTTGCCGTTTTACAAATTTTATCTCCCCATTGGCATTGCCGGCACGCTTGCACGTCCGCGGTTCATTTCTCTAAATTCTTCCATTTTTTTAATTACCGTTTCGTCATATTCTTTTTGGCTGACTACTTTTCCTTTTTTAGATGGTTTTATCTCGACTTTATCTTTTGCATTTAAAACAATTTTAGAGCATAAAATCGTTGTTTTTCCATCGTTTACTTCCAAAATTAAACCAGGAAGTCCCCAATAGTTTTCCGGTCCCTGATTAACCGGGATTTCCGGTGTATACCAAGCGGTAACGATAATTTCTTTTGGTATCTCGAAGTTGTCTTCAAAATTAGTTTTAGTTTCTCCCGAAGTCTTTTTTATTTCGTCCTTTTTAGCGTCGTTATTTTTTGGTCTAAAGTTTCTAAAATCTGTTTTACTCGCTTCTTTTACCACCGTCGCTTTAAAACAATTATAACCGCCAATTTGTTTGGTTTCCTGTTCCAGTTTCCAGTTTAATTTTGGCAGAGAATCTACAACCAGAAATTCTTTTCCCATAAACTCCTTGTCAACAGTGTACGACTTTGTTTTTACATCTTTATAAAAAGTGCCGCCACCACCCATAAACGAGTTCATCATAACTCGCATGCCTCCGCCCTGCTGTCCTGGACTTTCGAGTTTTTCTTCTTCTTTATAAATAGAAGCTGTTTTATCAAAATTTAAAATAAACGTTTTCTCCAGCATTTTTTTCATGCGGTCTTCCATCGTTTTTTGCATTTCCGGCGTTATATCACGATTTCCGGCTCTCATTCCTTCAAATTTAGGAGCCTGGGTTTTAGATTCGTAAACAGCCATTCCCTGAAAATCTTTTTGCGCCTGAACCTGACTGAAAGCAAGTAGTAAAAATAAGTATGATAGTTTTTTCATGTGTTTTTCTTTTTGTGGTAAAGTCTTGTGAAACTTACACTCAAATTTATTATTAATTTTAAGATCCTGAAAGTTAAATATATCAATACCAAAATGGAATCGACAAAATCGGGTATTTGTAAGACTACCTGAGTTTGAAAAGGTTTAAACGGAAAAATGGGTCAAAACTGTAATTTTAAGGTTTTCTTTGATACAGTTTTCGTACTTTGGCTTTTCGAAATTATAACATTATGAGCAAAACACAGCGCCAAATTTTCTTACTGCTATTTATTTCGTGCTCGTTTTCGACTTTTTTTGGGCAAAGCCAAAAAATAAATGCTTCGGTAATTTCAAGATTTAAAACAGATGCTGATCAATTTATTGGATATGATTCTTTTGGATATCTGTATCAGATAAGAAACAATGTTTTCAGCAAGATTAAAGGAAACGAAATATTTGAATATAAAAATGTTTCTTTAGGAAATATTACAAAAGCTGATATCCAGAATCCGCTAAAAATTGTATTATTCTATGAAGATTTCAACAGCGTTGTTTTACTAGACAATCAGCTGAATAAAATGACCGAGATTAATTTTTCGCAAAACACAATTCCTATAGTTGTCAGCGCAATTGGAATGTCGACTCAAAATCAGCTTTGGATTTTTAATACTTTAAATCAGCAGATCGGGTTATTTGATTATTTAAAAAACGAATATAAAACAGTTTCTATTCCGTTAACCGAAGGTATAAAATATTACCAAACTGACTTTAATAGTTTCTTTTGGATTGACAAAAAAAACAATTGGTTTTCGTGCGATATTTTCGGAAAAATTTCGAGCCTGGGAGCTGTTCCAGATTTTGATAAAATCGAAATAATCAGCAGTCAAAAATACATTTTAAGCAAAGCTAATTTGTTGTTTTTGAGAGACATTAGCAAAGCAGATGTTAACTCAGGTTCTGAAATTGAAATTTTAGAAAAAACGTTTGACAAATTCTATTACAAAGACCAAATTTTATCTATTTTTACAACAAAACAAATTGTAAATTATAAAATCGTAATACCGTAATGCACATAGCAATAGCAGGAAACATAGGCGCAGGAAAAACCACATTAACTAAATTATTAGCTAAACATTTTAAATGGGAGCCTCACTATGAAGATGTAGTTGATAATCCGTACTTAGACGATTTCTATCACCAAATGGAACGCTGGTCTTTTAATTTACAAATTTATTTCCTGAACAGTCGTTTCCGCCAGGTTTTACAAATTCGCGAAAGCGGTAAAAAAATCATTCAGGACAGAACGATTTATGAAGATGCTCATATTTTTGCTCCCAATTTGTATTCGATGGGATTGATGACAAGCCGTGATTTTGAAAACTACACGTCTTTATTCGAACTAATGGAATCCTTGGTAAAAGCACCGGATTTATTGATTTATTTAAGAAGTTCTATCCCTAATTTAGTGGGACAAATTCATAAACGCGGACGCGAATACGAAAACTCTATTTCTATTGATTATTTAAGCCGTTTGAACGAAAGATACGAAGCCTGGATTCAGACTTACACTAAAGGAAAACTATTAATTATAGATGTTGACAACATTAATTTTGTTGATAATCCAGAAGATTTAGGAGACATCATTAATAGAATTGATGCTGAACTAAACGGTTTGTTTTAAAACACTAATTGCACGAATTTACACTAAATAAAAAATGCCTCTAAATAATTTTAGAGGCATTTTTTATTATAAATATTTTCTTACTTTTATAATGCTTTAAAAAACAATTTCCCAATTCGGGAAAAAATAATTATATTTGTAAAATAATAATGAGAATAATAGCAAAGAAAACGCTGCAAAATTTTTGGGAACGATTTCCCAATTCAAAACAACAACTGTTAGCATGGTATCAGGTTTTTGATAAAAACAATTTTGCGAATTCTAACGTTATAAAATCTTTTTTTGGTACCGCAGATTTTGTTGGCAACAACAAAGTTGTCTTCAATATATGTGGAAATCATTATCGTTTAATAGTTAAAATTAATTATGATACACAAATTGTGTATATCCTTTTTATTGGAACACATAATGAATACGATGACTTAAATGATATTAAAAATTTATAAGATGAATATAAAGCCAATAAAAACAGAACACGACTATAATGTGGCATTAGAAAGAGTCAATTTTCTTTTTGATGCCAAACCGGATACTATTGAAGGAGATGAGCTGGATATTCTAGTTACTCTTATTGAAAAGTATGAACAAATACATTATCCAATTCCTGAACCTGACCCTATTGAGGCTATCAAATTTATGATGGAACAAAACGGATTAACTGATGCTGATTTAGGCATTATTTTAAACAGTCGTTCAAGAGTATCTGAATTGTTTAATCGCAAAAGAGCCTTAACAATAAAACAGATAAGGGTTTTAAATGAAAGACTTCATATTCCTGCTTCAACTCTGATTAAAGAATATGCTTTAAATCTATAAAAAAATGCCTCTAAATAGTTTAGAGGCATTTTTATTTTTAAGGAACTTTGACAAAGTTTAAAACTTTGTCAAAGTTATCTTATTTAGCAGTTGCTGTACTGATTTTGGCTTCGACTTCTTCTTCTGTTCCTTCGTAAACTTCGGTGGTTGTTTTACCATTTTCAGTTTTTGTTACAGTTCCAACGGCTTTACCATTTTCATTTCTTAAATCAACACGAACTGATGTTTTATCATATTTAGTTACATCAAAACAATCTGTTTTTTGGTATTTTCCAGTTGCATCAAAATGAGCTAAACATTTTGCTGTTTCTTCTTCAGAACAGCCTTTTTCTTTACACATTTTAATACATTCTTCTTTTGTCATCCCAGACATGTCTCCGCATTTAGAAACACCGGCATGCATTTCTGTTTTAGCACAGCAAGACGCTTTTCCTGCTATATCTGATGAAGAATGTCCTTCACCTAAAATTGGTGCAATTACTAATCCAATCAAACAGGTCAGCTTAATTAAGATGTTCATAGAAGGCCCGGATGTATCTTTAAACGGATCTCCAACTGTATCTCCGGTTACGGCTGCTTTGTGTGCATCAGAACCTTTATATGTCATTTCGCCATTGATCATCACTCCGGCTTCAAAAGATTTTTTAGCATTGTCCCATGCACCTCCGGCATTGTTTTGAAAAACAGCCCAAAGAACTCCTGAAACGGTAACTCCTGCCATATATCCTCCTAACATTTCAGCAATTAACTGATTGTTGTCTGAGTAAACTAATTTTCCTAAAAGTACAATTGCAATTGGAAAACCAATCGTTAAAATTCCCGGAAGCATCATTTCACGTAAAGCTGCTTTAGTAGAAATCTCAACGCATTTTCCGTATTCCGGTTTTCCTGTTCCTTCCATAATTCCAGGAATTTCCTTAAACTGACGACGTACTTCATAAACCATATCCATGGCCGCTTTCCCAACAGAATTCATCGCTAAAGCAGAGAAAACTACCGGAATCATACCACCCACAAATAACATCGCTAAAACAGGTGCTTTAAAAATATTAATTCCGTCAATTCCTGTAAAGGTCACATAAGCTGCAAATAATGCTAATGAAGTTAAAGCTGCAGAAGCAATTGCAAATCCTTTTCCGGTTGCTGCGGTTGTGTTTCCTACAGAGTCTAAAATATCCGTTCTTGTACGAACTTCTTTTGGTAATTCGCTCATTTCGGCAATTCCTCCAGCATTATCAGAGATTGGTCCAAAGGCATCGATTGCTAATTGCATCGCTGTTGTTGCCATCATGGCCGAAGCTGCCAGTGCCACTCCATAAAATCCTGCCAATGCATACGAAATCCAGATTGCTACGGCAAACAATAATATCGTTGGGAAAGTCGAAATCATTCCAGTTGCTAAACCAGCAATTACGTTTGTTCCTGCTCCTGTAGACGATTTTTGAACAATAGCCATAACTGGTTTTGTTCCTAATCCTGTATAATATTCTGTTACTGATGAAATGGCTCCACCCACAACTAATCCTACCAAAGTGGCATAGAAAACACGCATTGATGAAATCGCTTTTGATCCTTCACCAAAGAAACTCATCTGCATTGTTTCAGGAAGCATATATTGAACTAAAAAGAAACAAGCAACCGCTGTTAAAACAATAGAAACCCAGTTTCCTATATTTAATGCTTTCTGTACTTGTGCTTCTTTTGCATTATCATCAGAGATTTTTACTAGAAGCGTTCCGATAATCGAGAATATAATTCCGAAACCGGCAATTGCCATTGGCAGCAAAATTGGACCAATACCGCCAAAAGCGTCATTGATACTGCCACCCATATCTTTTATAACATAGTTTCCTAAAACCATGGCTGCCAAAACAGTTGCTACATACGATCCGAATAAATCGGCTCCCATACCGGCAACGTCACCCACGTTATCTCCAACGTTATCTGCAATGGTTGCAGGGTTACGAGGATCATCTTCCGGAATTCCGGCTTCAACTTTACCTACTAAATCAGCACCAACATCGGCTGCTTTTGTGTAAATTCCTCCTCCAACTCTGGCAAACAAAGCAATAGATTCTGCACCAAGTGAAAACCCTGCTAATGTTTCTAAAACAACGGTCATGGTTTCGGTGTCTTTCCAGACTCCGCCAGAAAATAAATTAAAGAAAATTATAAAAAACCCTGTTAAGCCCAATACTGCTAAACCTGCAACACCTAAACCCATTACGGTTCCGCCTCCAAAAGAGACTTTTAATGCCTGCGGTAAACTTGTACGAGCTGCCTGAGTAGTTCTTACGTTTGTTTTAGTTGCTATTTTCATACCAATATTTCCTGCATAAGCCGAAAATAATGCCCCAAAAATGAATGCAATTACGATTAATAAATGTGTTTTTACGCCCGGAATAAAAGTAATTCCTGCCAAAGCTAAGCTGGCAATAATTACAAAGATGGTTAATAGTTTATATTCGGCTTTTAAGAAAGCTAAGGCTCCTTCATAAATGTAATCTGAAATCTCTTTCATCTTACCATCTCCGGCATCTTGTTTTAAAACCCAACTCCTTTTTATTCCCATGAAAAGTAATCCTAAAACTGCCATGACTATTGGCAGGTAAATCATAAATGAATTCATAATATATTATTGGTTTTGGTTAATATTGAATAAACTAACTAAAACGAATTTAAACAAAAAAGCAATACTCCTAACGGCAGTATTGCTTTTTTTATATCAGAATAGGGTTAAAATTATTTAATACTAAATAATCCAGCCGGTTTATTTTCAATATCATCAAAACGTTTAGTACACTCAGCGATAATTGCATACGCTTCGTTTACGTCTCCCCAGCCTTCTACATCTACTTTTTTGTTTTCAAGGTCTTTGTAAACCTGGAGGAAATGTTCGATTTCTTTTACTAAGTGAGGGTTAATATCTGATAAATCTGTTAATGAATTCCAGATTGGATCTGAAACTGGTACACAAATGATTTTTTCGTCTGGTCCTTTATCGTCTGCCATGTGAAAAACACCAATTGGTTTTACTTCCATAACACATCCAGGAAAAGTTGGTTCGTTTACTAAAACCAATACATCAAGAGGGTCGCCGTCAAGAGCTAAAGTTTCCGGAATAAATCCGTAATCTGCCGGGTACATCATTGAAGAGAATAACATTCTGTCGAAACGCATTCTTTTAATTTCAAAATCGTACTCGTATTTATTTCTGCTTCCTCTTGGTATTTCGATTAATACATCGAAAGTTGTTAGTTTGTCTGCGGTCATTTTTGTTTTTATTATATCTATAATTTCGGTTGCAAAAGTAACCAAACAATCCTTTTCTACAATAAAAAACTGCATTAATCTACATACTTTTTCTTTTAAATAACAGACAGTTAATATGTAATTTTCCTGTTTCGCTTATTTAGGTAGTAATGCCACAGTAAATATGTCGCATAAGACCGGTACGGACTCCATTGCTGGGCATGAATTTCCATTTCCTGTTTGTCGTGAATATCGAGTAATTCCTTGATAGTATTTACAACTGCAATATCTCCCAGCGGAATCAAATCAGGCTCCTGAAGACAAAACATCAAATAGATGTCAATAGTCCAGTTTCCTATGCCTTTTAACTTAATAAGCTCTTCGCGGACCTGTACTGCCGATTTTAAAGCTAAACTTTCGACATCTAATTCTTTGTTTAAAATCGCTTCGGATAAAATCTTAATGTATTTTGTTTTTTGACGGCTTACTCCAAGATTTCGATATTCTTCATCTGGTAAAACAGCCATTGTTTCCGGATTACATGTTGTATATCCTTTTATTTTTAAGAATGTGGCTTTCGCCGAATCTATCGAAACCTGCTGCTCGAGAATTAATAATACTAAAGTTTCGAAACCTTGCGGACGTTTAGGAATTGGCGGCAACCCATATTTTTCGATTATTTCGCTAAATATTGGATTTTTATTGGTTAGAAAATCAATGGCTTCTTGCATAAAATCGTTTTAAGTCCATTTCAAAATTAATTAAAAATTGCCGCAATTCTTGCAGCGTTTTTTGCCTACAGATTTTACTGATTATACTGATAAGCACAGATTAAACAATTCTCAATTGAAAAACTATATCTGATTTAATCTGTTAAACCTGTAAAATCCGTGGGCAAAAAAATAAGCATAAAAAAAAGCCACAAAGATTTTAAATCTTTGCGACTCTGTAACTTTGAAGCTTTGCTGCTAAACTATTAAAAGTAGAATCCAAAAGATCCTTTTATAGCAAATTTATGAGCATCTGGCATATCTAAATAGTTTCCTCTCCATGAAAAATCAAGACGGAAAACTTTGAAGATATTTCCAATTCCGGCGTTGTATTCCCAGTATACATTTTCTGGTGCATTATAAGGAAGTCCAGAAGCGTTTATTTCGCGATTAGCTTTAGAAATAGTTCCGTGAACTGCTCTTACCCCTATAAACTCTCTCCAGTTCAACTTTCGCATAAATGGAATTCTGGCAAATAATCTTCCGCCAAAATCATGATTCCATTGTAAAGTGGTATACTGATCGGTTACGAATTCATAGAAATTAAGGTTACTAAACGTATTTTCAATAGTGAAATAAGTCTGGTTACCCGGAATTACACTCATTAATCCTAACGGAATTGTTCCGAATGTTTTTCCTGTTTCTAAAATAATATTAGATCTTCCTAAAGGTCCAATGATAATGGGCTGTTTGTAGAAAATCTGAATTTTTTCGTAAGCAAAATCACTATCCAGAACTCCTTTAAGACCATAACTAAAGTTTACAAAGAAATGACTGAAAGGGCTGTCAACTAAATCTCTTTCTACTCCGTACCCTATAGTTTTACGGTTTGGCATATACTCAAACTGAATATTGGCTTCCGTTTGTTTTAAATCACTTTTAACAACACCCATTGGGTTTGCTGCACTTGGCAAAGTGGTATAATAATCTAAACTAAATGTTTTTGATGCCGATTCTAATGTTCGATAAGAGAAACCTGCCTGAACAATAAAGTTCTTTTTAGGTTCCATTTCGATCGAAACGTTACTCAAATTAATATTGGTTAATTTTCCGTTGCTTCCTGTTGTAAACAAAGCCGAAGACGCAAAACTTCGTCCTAAAATATCATTTGTTGTGGTTAAACTGGCTCCTATTTGTTCAATATCGCGCCTGTTTCCTCCCGAAATAATAAGTCGGTTTTTCTTATCAAGCATCCATTTTCCAGAAACCCCGTATTTGAATTTATTATCGTCAAAACCATAAGCCGTATAAGCTTGTATACGCCACGGATCGTTTGGTCCAAAATAAGTTCTTCCTCCTGCCCTTATCCTCAATCCTTCGACTTCATTGTATCCAAATGTAGAGAATATAGGTCCAAAATCGAAGTTCTTAAACTCGACATAACCACTTCCTAAAATCGAGACGAGACTATATAACTGCTTGAATCGCTTGACGGTTTGTAAGGTATCGAGCATTTTATAAATTCCGGCTTCGTCTTTATTTAATTTTTCAAAACGATTTTCTTCCCAAAATTCTGGCGGTCGTTCATAAACTGCATTGTCAATAAAATTGACTTCTTCCTTATAGAATTTCTCTGGTTTCTGAATATTGAATTTGTGATTGCGATACAGTGTCGTTCGTTTTCCGTAAACACCTTTTGATTTTTCTTTTTTATTTAAAGCAAAATCAGACATCATATAATCACGGGTTAGTAGAAATACAGAGTCGTTATCTACCTCAAATTCCTGTTCGATATAAATATCTTTTACCCAGTTAATATTGGCGCTTTTGGTTACGCCCATATTAATTTTCTTAATGGCAAAAGTGGTATCGTTTACCCAAAAATCTCCTTTAAAAGTCAATTCGTTTTTACGTCTTGGATAAAAGACAATATTGTAACACCATTTTTTATCAATAAAAGCACTGTCTTTCAACACGTAATTGTAAACATCAATTCCAGTTCTTGAAAGCGGGCTTGTAAAACTTTTATCAAAAAATTTAAGGTGATTGTCGTAAATGTTATAATCTGAATAAAGGTCTTTTACGAAAGCTAAAATCTGCTGATTTCCGTTGAAACCAGACATTTTATTTCCGGTAAGATTTTCTTTTACTTTCTTTATTCTATTATCTCCATAAACATCATAAACAGATTCGTTTATGAAAATTGGAAGGTATGTTTTACCCGTAACATCTGAAGTATCAACATGATTAAAAACAAACTCCATTCCTTTAAAGAGTTTATTTTTCATAAAAGCACTGTCAATGGTGTTCATGTCGAACTCCACTTTCTCGTACTTCTGCATTTGATATTGATTGAATTGGTAAAGGCCGTTTTTACGTTTTCTTTCCCATATTTTCCTCAAAATATCCAAAGCCGGATTGTTCTTTTTTGATGTTTTTCCGGTATATATTACAACTTCGCTTAATACCTCGGCTTCACTTAAAACAATTTTAAAGTCATAATTTACCGCTTTCGGCAAAGGAACTTCTCTATCCGAAAATCCAGCAGAACTTACCAATAAAGCAGTATACGTATTTGGAGATTCCAGATAAAAACGACCGTCTTCGTTAGAAACAATTCCTGTGTTTGAACCTTTAAAAACAACATTAGCAAAAGGTATTGGCTGGTTAGACTTGTCCAAAACAATTCCGCTCACTTTAGTTTGTGCAGTAGCAATTGTCGCAAATGCGAATACAAAAAATAGGCTGAGTAAAATTATTCTTTTCATCGTCTGGGCAAAAAAAAACTTCATCAATTAACTATGAATGATGAAGTTTTGTGAGTATTTTAAATGTGTATTATTTGTATAATACTTTTTTAACTGCTTTTACTACATCACCTGCATTTGGCAACCAGTCTTTTAATAATACTGGAGAATACGGTGCAGGAGTATCTGCAGTTGTAATACGTTGAATTGGCGCATCAAGGAAGTCGAAAGCTTGTTCTTGAACGATATATGTAATTTCAGAAGAAATACTAGCAAACGGCCAGGCCTCTTCAAGAATTACTAAACGATTTGTTTTTTTAACAGATTTAAGAATTGCGTCTTTATCCATAGGACGAACTGTTCTCAAGTCGATAATCTCACAAGAGATTCCTTCTTTAGCTAATTCATCAGCAGCGATAAAAGCTTCTTTAATAATTTTTCCAAAAGAAACAATAGTTACATCAGTTCCTTCACGTTTAATATCAGCAACTCCTAATGGAATCGTGTATTCTCCGTCTGGCACTTCACCTTTATCACCATACATTTGCTCAGATTCCATAAAAATTACAGGATCGTTATCGCGAATTGCAGATTTTAAAAGTCCTTTTGCATCATAAGGAGTTGAAGGTACAACAACTTTAAGACCAGGAGTATTTGCAAACCAGTTTTCTAAAGCTTGTGAGTGAGTTGCTCCTAATTGACCTGCAGAAGCAGTTGGTCCGCGGAAAACGATTGGCACATTAAATTGCCCTCCAGTCATTTGACGCATTTTAGCAGCATTATTAATAATTTGATCAATACCAACTAAACAGAAGTTAAATGTCATATACTCTACAATAGGACGGTTTCCGTTCATAGCTGAACCTACTGCAATCCCTGTAAAACCAAGCTCAGCAATTGGAGTATCGATTACTCTTTTTTCACCAAACTCAGCAAGCATTCCTTTTGAAGCTTTGTATGCTCCATTGTATTCTGCAACTTCTTCGCCCATTAAATATATGGATTCATCGTGACGCATTTCTTCGCTCATCGCTTCACAAATGGCCTCTCTAAATTGTATTGTTCTCATATTTTATATTGTATGTTGAATTTTCTGAAGAGCAAAAATAAATATTTTAAATAACTTAAAAGCATAAATTGAATTTAAAATCGCATGAAGTTCTTTCTCCCTTTAGCTTTTAACTTTTAAAACTTAATTGCGCCATTTACGAAATCGATATAATAGCGTATTATTCACACTTAAATCTGCTAAAGTTTTTTTTATACAAACTTTATTCTATTTGTTAATTATTGTCTCTCCCAAATTCTTCCAACAAAAACGTAAAAAATCAAAAATTAGTATTTATTGCATTAAATTTAATTCATCTTTGAGGCATCAAATATTGTAAAATTCCTAATAATCAGATAAAATGACTGCTTTTTTATTTTTAGATTCCGATGAAAATCAGCCAAAACCATACAATCTTCGAAATCGTAATAGTTTTAAAAAATATTATGCATGCATAGTATAATTATTCCAAATTAAATTCTAAATTTGTAAAAGCATATTATAAATTCAAAATATATACTTATGAAAATACTAGTTTGCA
>Ga0157370_10003021_pt1 | contig 19971 bp, 23 predicted proteins | sample C35metaG_FD_113463 | JGI IMG/M metagenome (GOLD analysis project Ga0157370, IMG submission 113463) | Corn rhizosphere microbial communities from Kellogg Biological Station, Michigan, USA - C3-5 metaG | ecosystem: Host-associated > Plants > Roots > Rhizosphere > Soil | place: USA: Michigan...
CTGTCTCGCACTCTCTCGATGGTCTTCAGCTGGGCGAGAATGAGCTCGATCCGATCAAGGATGCGCTCGACCGCGGCGCGAAGATGCTCGCCGATCGGCCGACCATCGCCAGTCACCAGCTCGGCAAACCGCTCCCACCGGTCGCTCTTGAGCGATTCATAGCCGGTCACGCCTTGGCTAAAGAGCAGGCCCTTCAGGCGATTGACCAGCGATACGCGCTCATGGACGAGGGCCTTGCGTTCCCGGCTGTTGCGGCGTCGATCCTCCTCCTCGGGCGTCGGCACGACGACCATCGAACAGACGCGGGGATCGCCCCGCTTGAAGGCCAATAGGGTTCGCAGAAGCGTCTCGCCGTCGAGACGATCAGTCTTCGCCCGTCGCCGCCGCCGAGATGTTGCGATCGATGCGGGATCGACGACATGGCTCTCGATCCCTTCCCGATCGAGGACACGGTGAATCCAGAACCCGTCGAGCCCAGCCTCCTGGATCGACACGAACGGGAATACCCGTCCAGTTTTCGCTTCCGCTTTCGATCTGATCGCATCGAGTTGCTCGAGGAGACCGCCGACATCGCCGGCGGGCATGACGTGCTTGGACATGCGCTCGCCGCCGCCCGGCGACAGGGACGTAATCAGCCATTTCGACCCACTGAGTTCCATCGAGAAGAAGATCGCCGAAATCGTCGTCTGAATTGGTGCGTTGCTGACTGCATCGATCATGTCCATCTCGGCCTCCAATATAGTCGCCGACGTCCAAGACGGACGTCGGCTCGAAATCATCATAGTCAAGCATCTGCGGTCATCGCGTGCCGCGATGGCGTTGTTTGAGTCCTGGCCTCTGGTCGGGGGTGGGCGGTGCTTCCTGCTAGGCCCTCTTCGGCGTGCCGCAACATTCGCTTCGCTCATGTCCTCCACTCCGTTTCGGCCCTTCGGGTGCGGCCCGCCGTGCGCAGCGGGCCTTTTCGGTCGCACCTGCCGCCCACCCCCGACCGGGGCCAGGAACGCGCGATTTGGTGTCGTGTGTGGCCCGGTCTGGACCTCTCCCATGGGGTCTTATGCGGGGGACCAATGTGGGTTTTAGGGTGGCGCTTGGAGGCTAGGTATGACGTCTCATTCTTCATCCCGCGCCCTTGTCCGGCGTCGGAACCATGACCGCTCAGGCGAGCAAAAGCGCAAGAGCGCGCAAAGCCCGCGCGAGGGGCAGGCGACCAATCTCTATGAGCAGGTGACGGCTCGTATCATTTCTGAACTGGAGGGCGGGCGGCTGCCGTGGGTGCAGCCTTGGGGCAAGCCGGGCGAAGGGACGAGCTGCGCGCCTGCGCTCCCCCGCAATGCCCTGTCAGGCCGACATTATTCGGGCATCAACATATTGCTGCTCTGGGCCGAGGTGATCGCCAAGGGCTATCCCAGCCAGCGCTGGTTGACCTTTCGCCAAGCCTTGGAGGCGGGCGGGACTGTCCGCAAAGGCGAACATGGCTGCATGGTCGTCTATGCTGATCGTTTCATTCCCCAAGCCGAAAAGGCCCGCGCACAGGACAGCAGCGAGGGCGAGACGGATAAAGCATCGGTCCGGAGGACCGATGCCCGCCGAGCGCGTGCGGTTCCCTTCCTGAAGCGCTTTACAGTGTTCAATGTCGCGCAGTGTGAGGGGCTGGATGAACAGATTGTTGTCGATCCCGATCCTGTGCCTGAATGGGAAATTGTGCCGATAGCCGAAGAAGTCATCGTGGCAAGCGGCGTGGATTTTCGTGTTGGCGGCGACAAAGCCTATTATATGCCATCGCTTGACGTCGTGCAGGTTCCGCCGCAACCGGCCTTTTTCGAGGAGATCAACTATTATCGCACATGTCTGCATGAACTGACCCACGCGACGGGTCATGCTTCGCGATTGGCGCGTGATCTTGCCAACGGCTTTGGATCGCCCGGCTATGCCCGCGAGGAACTGATTGCTGAAATGGGATCGGCTTTCCTCTGCGCATCGCTTGGCATCGTGCCGACCGTGCGTCATGCCGATTATTTGGGGAGATGGCTCGCCGTGTTGCGGGAGGATAGTCGGGCGATCTTCCGTGCCGCCCGCGCCGCCAGCCTTGCCGCCGACTGGCTGCTCGAACGGCATCGCGCTTCGCGGGACTGCGATGGCGGCACCAAGCGCGACGCTCCGGCGAGTGACACCGGCGCAGAACAGGGGAGGGCGGCATGATCCTTCTTCCCGACGAACTGCGTGCGAAGCTGCGCGCCGAGGCACGGCGCAGTGCGGAGCAACCGGGCCATGATCCCTGCCCGCTCGCCAAATTCTTCAATCCGCTTGGCCCGGCGACTTGGTTGGTCACTGAATTGGCGCAGGATGGCGATAGCTTGTTCGGCCTTGCCGATCTGGGGTTTGGATGCCCGGAACTCGGATATTTCTCCCTCCGCGAGATCGAGGGCATCCGTTTGCCTTATGGCCTGCGCATCGAGCGCGATTGTGCCTTTGTCACGATGCACCCGCTCTCGGTCTGGGCGGAGATGGCCCGCCGCGCGGGATCGATCCTGCAAGCCCAGACCCTACTCGCCCGCAGCCTGACGGCGCGGCGGACTGACGAGCTTCCGCCGCCCTGATCGGCGGCAAGGCGCGGGCGGCCGCCTGCCGCCCATCCCGAACCGGCTCCGCAGCGCATCGACGCTGACCGTCTTTCGCGGCGGGATCGGCTTATCGTATAAATGAAAGTGAAACCCATGAAACTCGAATTTATCGCGCTCGACAAGCTGTGCATCAGCAAGACCAATATGCGTTATGCGAAGAAAGCGCCGGATATCAGCGATATGTTGCCGACCGTGCGCAAGCGCGGTGTCATCCAGCCCGTCATCGTGCGGCCCTGCACGCAAGCGGCAACGGCAACGAACGCCAACACGCCCGGCTCTGCGCCCGAATATGAGATCATCGCGGGAAGCCGCCGCTTCCATGCCGCGCGCACCGTCCGGGAAGAACAGCGCGCGGACGGCGAGGCCGATGCCGAATGCACGGCTTTGCCCTGCGCCATATTGGACGAGGGCGACGATGCCGATGCCATCGAAGCCTCGCTTATTGAAAATGCGGCCCGGCTCGACCCCGACGAGGTGGTGCAATGGGACGCCTTCACCCGGTTGGTCAAGCAGGGCCGCACGGTGGATGATATATCCGCGACCTTCGGTCTCCCTGAAATCGCGGTGCGGCGGGTGCTTGCGCTCGGCAACCTCCTGCCGCGAATCCGGCAGCTTTACGCCCGCGAGGAGATCGACCGTGCGACCGTGCGCCACCTGACCCTTGCATCCAAAAGCCAGCAGCGCGCGTGGCTGGCCCTGTTTGACGATGAGGATGGATATGCACCGACCGGCCATCAGTTGAAGGCATGGCTGTTTGGCGGCCAGTCGATCCCGCTGCGCCATGCCCTGTTCGATGTCGAGGCCAGCGGGCTGGTCGTGATCGCTGATCTGTTCGGAGACGATGCCTATTTTTCCGATGCGACGGCCTTCTGGGACACGCAACAGGCGGAGATAGAGCGCCGCCGCGACCTGTGGCTGGACGCCGGGTGGAGCGATGTCGTCATTGTCCCGCCGAACGAGCATTTCTCGGCCTGGGAATATGAAAAGGCACCCAAGCGCAAGGGCGGGCGGGTCTATGTCGATCTGCGCGCCAATGGCGAGGCGATCATCCATGAAGGTTATCTCAGCCGCAAGGAAGCGCAGCGGCGGGCGTCCGGGCAGGGCGAAGTCGACAGGCCCAAGATCGCTCGCGCCGAACTGACCTCGACGCTCAACTGCTATGTCGACCTCCATCGCCACGCCGCTGTACGCGCGGCCTTGCTCGACCGGCCCGGCGTGGCGCTCCGGCTGATGCTGGCCCATGCCATCGCCGGGTCGTCGCTCTGGCGGGTGCAGCCCGACCCGCAGACCGCGCGCAACGAGGATGTGGCGCAGAGCCTTGGCCAGTGCCGGGGCGAAGCGGTTTTTGACGAGCGGCGGCGCGCGGTGCTGGCGCTTCTGGGGGTTGACGCCGACGAGCCGCATCTTGTCGGGGGGCATGATGCACCGGAACTTGTGACGCTGTTCCACCGGATGCTCGACCTCCCCGATGCCGCGCTCATGGATATCGTCGCGGTCGCCATGGGGGAATGTCTCGCCAGCGGCAGCATGGCCGTCGAGGCGGTCGGTCTCGTTCTCGGCGTCGACATGGGCCAATGGTGGACGGGTGACGATGCCTTTCTCGACCTTCTGCGGGACCGGGAACTGCTGAGCGCTTTGCTGGCCGATGTGGCGGGTGATGCTGTCGCCGCCGCCAATGCCAAGGAAAAGGCCAAGACCCAGCGCCGGATATTGGGCGATCATCTGCGCGGGGCAAGCGGGCGGCAGGTCCGCGCCGGATGGGTGCCACGCTGGATGGCCTTCCCGCCCTCGGCCTATACCGCGCGCGGCGGCGTCGGGACGGTGAGGGCGCATGAGGCGGCCTGCGCCGCCGCGAGCGCGGCGGAGGAGAGGGAGGATGATCCGGTGCCGCCGCAGGGCGGCGCGGCGCTGCCCCATCCCGAAGGACGGGAAGCGGACAGGCCCGAACAAAGCGCGGGGGATGGAGAGGAGAGGCCGGCTGAATGCTGGAAGGGGTGGGGCCGAAGACCGGCCCCGCCCTCCGTTCCCTTGGACGGTTTTCCGAAAAATCCGCCGCGCGCCCGCGCCGTTCCGGCTTGGGCGCGCGGATTTGTGCATCTTTTCTTGCCTTGAGCCATGGTCATCCCGCATGGGTCCGCTCGACAAGAACAGGGGCAGATAATGAAGATTCTGGACGATGTGGCGCGCTTCGTCGCGCGGCTCGCGCCCGAGCCGGTGTGCGATCTATGCATCGCGCAGAAGCTGGCACTGGAGGAAGCCGCGCTTGCGGCACAGGCGAGCCATGAACTGGCGGGGAGCCAGGGCTATGAACGGATGAAGGGCGTGTGCAGCCTCTGCGGCGAACATGGCATGGTGATCCATCGGCGCTGATCGGCGGCCGAATCACTGCGCTTTCAGGAGTTCGAAACTCGCCGATCGCGCAGCGCCTTCTTGCCCATTTCATTTCTTCGAGGGGTGACACCGCCCGGTGGGCCGACTATCCGGCGCTCTCATAGCATCGAAACATAGGGCCGCCTGAATGACCGAGATTTCCGCCGATACCGACCTCCTGATCACATTGACCGCCGATATCGTCGCCGCGCATGTCAGCCACAACAGTGTCGCGCTCGGCGATGTGTCAGCCCTGATTGGCAGCGTGCATGGCGCGCTCAAAGGTCTGGCCGCGCCGGCGGCACCGGCAACTGAGCCCCTCCAGCCCGCGGTTTCGATCCGCGCCTCGGTGAAGCCTGATTATATTGTCTGCCTGGAGGACGGCAAAAAATTGAAGATGTTGAAGCGCCATTTGATGACGCGCTACGGCATGACGCCCGATGATTATCGCGCCAAATGGAGCCTGCCCGCCGACTATCCGATGACCGCGCCCAATTATGCCGAGGAACGCAAGGCGCTTGCGGTCAAGATCGGCCTTGGCCGCAAGCCCAAGGGGGAGGCGGCGCCCGCGCCGTCGAAGGCACGCGGCCGGAAGAAAGTGGAATCCGCGCCCGCCGAGTAACGGGGATCGGCATGGCTGGTCTGGTGAGACCGGCCAGCTTCATCAAAAATGTGGCGCCGGCCCTGACGGGCTGGCGCTGCTTTGTTTGAGAGAGGCAGGAAGTCTAGCGGATCGCTCCAGCGTTGCGGGCAAGTGCGCGCTCGATCTTCCGGTCGGTCTTATATTGGCTGAGCGCATAGACGGCCCAGATGGTGGCGGGCAGCCATCCGATCAGCGTGATCTGGAGCAGAAAGCAGACGATGCCCGCGAGCGGCCTGCCGATCGTGAAGAAGGTCAGCCAGGGAAAGATAAGGGCAATCAAAAGGCGCATAGTCTATAGCTCCACGTCGCGGCCATCCGGCCGCTCAGAACTGGCCGGACAGGATGGATTTTGCCCCTTTCGCCTCGCAGGATAGCTGCGAAACCGGGGGCTGGAAACCCCTTGTCCGCCACTATTTCCTATCCAAACAGGGGCTTATCCACTCGTCCGGCGGCGCGCGGAAGATCAGCGCTTCGAAGGCAGAAGGCCGAAGGATCAGAGGCTCTTGGCCGCGCCAGAAGGAGCCAGCTGCCTTGGCGGTTCCGGCTTCCCTCCGCCCAACGCCAGACAATTTGCGGCCAGGCCCCGTATCGGGCGTGGAAGCTCCGTCATGGGGATGATCGTCGCTGGCCGGGCATCGCCCTCCTCGCGGTTCTAGCTATCCTCACTCAACAGAGCCTCGAAATCGCGGCCACCGTAGAAAATCCCGACGACGATTACCGCGGTTTCATCGACCGCGAACGCGATCGTCACCCGACGACGCCAAGCGGTTGTCCGCAGACCAAGCCGCAGATCGTCCCGCATCGTTCCGCGACGAGGATAGTCGGTCAGCGTGCCGATATGATCGAGGATGCCATTGGCGAAGCGCTGTGCGATGTCCGGGGATGCGGCGGCCGCGATAGTGTCGTAAATGGCATCGAGATGGTCACGCGCTTCCGGCGTGAAGACAATCGAATATCCCACCTTCAGCCGCGCTTGGCGGCTTGCTCGTGACGCTTGGCGAGACCGGCGCGCACATCGTCGAGCGATATGCCCCGAGAGGGATCGGCCCGATAGGCATCATAGGCCGGAACAACCTCATTGCGTAGCCATTGCTCGACGGCCCGGTCGCGCGCCTGGAGCGCGCGCAATCCGTCGCGGATCACTTCGCTTTCGCTCGCATATTCGCCCGACGCTACCTTGGCGCGGACCTGCGCTGCCATGTCGTTCGGCAGGGTTACGCTGAACTGTTGGGTCGTGCGCATGGATAGGTTGCTCCTTACGGATATGATTTAATCCTACTCGCTCGAGACTTCAAGGCACGCGTGAGCGGTATCGCCGCCACCCGGCCTCTCGAAAAGACTTGTGCACCCGCTGGTCGGAAGAACGCGCTGATCATCGCCATTTTTGCGGTTCTTGGGAGAAGCGCCATGCGGGAGGAGCGTGGCGTGGTCCGCCCTAAGACAATGGTTTTGGGGCGCATGAGGATCGCATGGCTGCCCTTCCGCCATGCTCGCCCGCGTATCATTCCGGCGCCTTGGAAAGCAGGCATTTAGGCCGGTCCTGTCCTCCCGCAACCGGGTGGCTGCGCCTTATTTCCCCGCCCTGACGGGCTCCTCGCGGTTCAAATAAGGCTTGCCGCCCGGTCCTTCGCTGATCGCTCCGGCCTGCGGTGCGGGAGGCCTGCTCGTCCCGGCCTTTGCGGCCTGCTGTCGCCCGGAAATGGTTCGCGGGCGCGCAAGTGGAGTAAAGCAAATGGCTGCAATCGGTTATGCCGCCCGCAACGGCAATGGCTATAAGGGCGAGCTGCGCACCCTCTCGATCCGCGTCGGCATCGAGATCATCCCCAACAACCGCAAAAATGGCGACAGCCAGCCCGACTATCGGGTCGTCGCATCGGGTGGCGTCGAGATCGGCGCGGGCTGGATCCGGCGCGGCGAAATGTCCGGCAAGGATTATGTGTCCTTGAGCCTCGCGGCACCGGAATTCGGGCCTCGCCGGCTCTACGCCAATCTCGGCCGGGCTGCCGGGCAGGATGATGACGACGCCTATGCCATCATCTGGAACCCGGTCGACTGAGCGGCTGGGAACGCACCGGCGGCCATGGCCGCCGGTGCGCGGACGCCGGCTAAGGGGGGTCGAAATAAGCGCCCCCCATTTTCCGACCCTGCCGGGATGGTGCGGATCGACCCAGAAGGAGCCGATCTGACCCCCTATGTCCCGGCGACAAGGCCGGATCTGCGAAGGAACCGGCTATGGATGATGACGCGACAGACCGGCAGGACAACGCCTCCAAGGCGCTTGCGGCGCGCGTGAAGATCGCGCGCGAAACCTGCCCCTATCTCACCGCCAAGCAGGCGGCCTTTCATCTCGGTATCGGTGCCGCCACGCTCAAGCGCCTGCGGCTGCAAGGGCGCGGTCCGCTTGGCCGTCTGCATGGCGGGAGCTGGCGCTATCATATCGATGATCTCGATGCCTGGTCCGTTGCCCGCAAGTCGGGAGGGGGCGCATGAACCGGTCGCGCGATATGCCCCTGTTCGCCTGGGGCGACGCGCTGCGCGCTGCGCGCTTGCGCCGTCGTCGCCTGCGTCGTCTTGCGCTCTGGCTGGGGCTGGGTGGCCTTGCGCTCGGCCTGACCATCGTCTTCCCGCCGCCGCCGCGTCTGCTCTGGAATGCCACCGCCAGCGCGCCGGTCGGCTTCTATCTGCTCTCGCCCGGCGCGGGGCTTCACCGGGGCGACATGGTGGTGGCGAGGGCGCCTTATCCGGCCCGGCTGCTCGCCGCGCGGCGGCATTATCTTCCCTTGAACGTGCCGCTGGTGAAGCGGGTCGTGGGCGTTCCGGGCGACATCGTCTGCGCGCGCGGCGACCGGGTGACGATCGGCGGTAAAGAGATCGCGCGGCGCCTGGCACATGATAGTCTGGGGCGAACGATGCCCTGGTGGGAGGGCTGCGAAGGGCTGCGGCCGGGCCGCTATTTTCTGCTCATGAGCCATGTCCCATCGTCATTCGACGGCCGCTATTTCGGGCCGGTCGGTGAAGCTGAGATCATTGGAAAGGCGACGTCACTATGGGTGCGCTGAGTCGTGCCCGGCTGGCGTTCGCGCTGGGCCTGCTGGCCTGTTCGACGCCGTCGCGTGCCGATCCCGTCGCGCGCTGGGCGGAGGATATTGTCGAGGCGTCGGCGCGGTTTGGTATCGATCGGCGCTGGATCGAAGCGGTTATGCGCGCCGAGAGCGGAGGCCGCACGATATGGCGTGGCAGGCCGACCACCAGTTCCGCCGGGGCCATGGGGCTGATGCAGCTGATGCCCGGCACCTGGGCAGACATGCGACGCCAATATGGACTGGGGCCTGATCCCCACGACCCCCATGATAATATCATCGCCGGCACCGCCTATCTCGCTGCCATGCACATGCGCTTCGGTTATCCGGGATTGTTCGGTGCCTATCATGCCGGTCCCGCGCGCTATGCGGATTATCTGTCGGTCGGGCGCCCGTTGCCGCCTGAAACCCGCGCCTATATGGCGACGATTACGGCGGCACTGGGAACTCGGTGGGCTCAGGCAACGCCGCCGCCAAAGAGGAATGATCCACCCTCGTCCAGTTCACCTGCACTCTTCGTCTATCATGCCAATGGCGTGACCGGTGGGACAGCGAAGGACCGACCGGAAGGTGACGGATTATCGCTGGATCCGCTCTTCGCGCTGCGCAAGCGCTTTTGACGCAATTGCCACTGGTGCGTCTCGGAGATGAGCGGGCGGCTCCATCGACCGGTTCGCGCCAACCCATTCTCACCTGGGCGCTGGCACTTCATTCGCAGAGTTTTCAGGCCTGCTGACGCTCAATTCTCCCATGCCGGATGCCGCGATGTCGGTGCAGGATTTTTGTTCTGGAGGAGAAAGAGGACGCTGCCCTCTCTCCCCCGCAACGGCAATCGGCCGGGCGGTGGCTCGGCTGTGCCTGCGCCCGCACCACCCCGGCAGATTCCCGCTGCCCCCGTCACTCCCGCTGCTCACCGCGAGGCAGGGGTCAGGCGCCGATAGCGGTGCCGACCCCGCATCAGGAGTGAAAAGCATGTCAACGAAGCCAGATGAAGGCGACCGTTCGGCCAATTATCGGCAACATTCGCTGCCTGTTCCGCGCAACCGCATTGCCCATGGCGATTGCAGCCAGCGGTTGAAATCGCTGCCCGATGGGGCGGTCGATCTGGTGCTGACCGACCCGCCCTATATCTGTCATTATCGGTCCCGTGACGGGCGCAGGGTCGTCAATGACGATAATGAAGATTGGCTGGTTCCGGCCTTTGCCGAGGTCGCCCGCGTGCTCAAATCGGGCCGCTTTGCCATCAGTTTCTATGGTTGGAGCGCGGTGGAGAAGTTCGTCGAAGCATGGCGCTCCGTCGGGTTGCGTCCGGTCGGCCATATCGTTTTCCGCAAACATTATGCCTCATCGACCCGCTTTCTGCGCTACGAGCATGAGCAGGCTTTCCTGCTCGCGAAGGGGCGTCCGAACCTTCCGGCCCAAACCATAGCCGATATGATCGACTGGCCGCGCTATACGGGCAACCGGAGGCATCCGACCGAGAAGCCGATCGAGATATTGTCGCCCTTGATCGAGGCATTCAGCAATCCTGGCGATATCGTGCTCGATCCCTTCTGCGGTTCGGGATCGACACTGGAAGCGGCGCACCTGTGCGGTCGCGCTTTTCTTGGCGTCGAACTGGATCCGGATCATTTTCGCACCGCGAGCGGTCGGATGGGGCTTGCCGCCTGGTAGCAAAGAGGGGCGCGTCCGGCATGGACGCGCCCCTGGACGGGCGTTGGGGAAAGGGTAATCCGCTCAGGTCGTCCGATGATACCGGGACGGAACGGGCCGCCTCAAGGACGACGGGGCCCCACCATTTTTCGCGGCGTCCGCTTGCGCTCCCGCCGCGAAAAATCGTGACCCCCATCGCCGCTGGCGCGGCTGCTTCGCGGTCCTTGACCCGGCCCGCTCCACCCCGGGCGAGCTTTCCATATTTCGCAGAAATGATGGAGGTTGGTATGTTGGTTGAACAGCAGATCGAGGAACTGCGCGCTGAACTCAGCGCCTGCTGGAGCCGCCGTGAGGCGAAGCAGATCGAAGCGGAATTGCAGGCTGCGATGGCCGAACGCGACCGGCTCGCGAGGGCATTTTCGGAGACGATCGGGTGATACAGGCCATGCTCGAAACGGCGTCGATGCAGCGCTGTTTCGGGCGCTTTTTTGTTCGCGGCAGGAAGTTCTGGGAGCGGCCTCAGGCTGTCATGGTGACAGAGGGCACCAGCGCGCTGACCAACAAGTGGGGTTGGTGGGGGTGGCGGAAACGAGTGGGATAGTGCGTAAGGCAAGATAAAGGTGACGGCACCATGGGCCGCTTAACCTCTTGTCTGCACATCCTTTTTCTTGGTGCCAGTTGGGCATGGAGTCGCCAGGGCAGTGCCATTATCCGTGGGAATGGCGGATTTTTGCGCTTTTTGGTGGCACCGCTTCCCTTCGGCGGAGTGATGCAGCAAAGTGGCGTGCGAGTGGGGCCAGCGCAGGATGAATGCGATGGCCGATGATGACGAATTCACCCCGAGGCTCGGCCGCCAGCATGCATCGCGCGGGCCGAAGATGCGCCGCTATGCCGGGCGCGTCATTGCCGCCGCCAATCTGGCGCGTGGCGCTGGCTTAGGCGGCAAAGGCAAAGGCGGCTTTTCCGGGCACCGCAACGGGCGCGGCGCCGGGGTCGGCCGGCTGCTGGCCAGCCGCGACCAGCATGGCGCTTTTCGGCAGCGCCGCGTGGTGGTCAAAGCGCGCATCGTCCGGCTTGCCGGAAAGGGGGCAGGGCGGGCCGCCGCGCACCTGCGTTATCTCCAGCGCGACGGCACTGACCGGGCGGGTGAACGGAGCACGCTTTACGGGCCGGAGCAGGACCGGGCGGACGGGAAGGAATTTCTCAGCCGTGCCAGCGAGGATCGCCACCAATTCCGCTTCATCGTCGCGCCCGAAGATGGCGAGCATTATGAGGAGTTGAAGCCGCTGGTTCGCCGTCTGATGACACAGATGGAAGAGGATCTGAACACGCGGCTCGACTGGGTGGCGGTCGATCATTTCAACACGGGGCGTCCGCACAGCCATATCCTGTTGCGCGGCGTCGACGAGCGCGGAGATAATCTCATCATTGCCCGCGACTATATCGGGCAGGGTCTGCGCGAACGCGCGGCCGAGCTGGTCGAACTGGACTTGGGACCAAGGACTGACCGTGAGATCATCCTCTCCCGCCGGAGCGAAATCACGCAGGAACGGCTGACATCCATCGACCGTGCGCTGCTGCACGGCGCTGAAAATTCCATAGTGAAGCCGGCAACTGCCGACCCGCTCGACCATGACCTTCAGGCTGGCCGGCTGGCGCATCTCGCCCGCATGGGATTGGCACAGCTGCTGCCGACGGGCCGATACCGGCTCGATCCCGATCTGGAAACTGTACTCCGCACCATGGGAGAGCGGGGCGATATCATTCGCACCATGCAGCGCGAATTTACGCGGTTGAATCTCGACCGCGCGAGCGCCGATCGAATCATTTATGATCCGGCTGCGCCGGGCGCTCAGCCGATCGTTGGACGCGTGTTGACGCGGGGTCTCGCCGACGAGATGGATGACCGCCATTATCTGCTGATCGATGGGATCGACGGGCGCACCCATTATGTGCCGATCGGCACGGCCGATGGATCCGGGCTGGACGTCAGAGGCGAGGATGCCGGTCTTGCCTCCGGTGCTGTGGTCGAAATCAGGCCATCGGTGCCTGTCGTTCGCGAGGTTGATCGCACCATCGCGACGGTGGCTGGGACCAATGGCGGACGCTATGATGCCGACGCTCATTTCCGGCATGACCCGGCCGCCAGCGAAGCGTTCGTCGAGGCGCATGTCCGCCGGCTGGAAGCCATGCGCAGAAAGGGTGGAGTGGCCGAACGTGACGCCGGCGGCAGCTGGACGATCGCGCCCGATCATCTGGAGCGGGTAGAAGCCTTCGAACGGCGGCAGCTGATGGTCAAGCCCGTCGAGATTAGTCTGCTCTCGCCGGTGGATGTCAGGGAACTGGCAAGCGCGGATGCCGCGACCTGGCTGGATCGGACGCTGGTGGCAAGCGAACCATTGCCCCTGCGGGAGACGGGCTTTGGCCGGGCCACCGCCGCCGCGCTGGTGCAACGCCGGCAGTGGTTGATGGATGAGGGCCTGGCCGAGCAGACGGATGGGGAAATCCGCTATCGCAAGGACATGCTGGCCATCCTGCGGCGCCGGGAATTGCTGCGGGTCGCGGGACAGCTATCGCGCGAACTTGGCCTTCCCTTTGGCGAGGCGATGGAAGGGGAGAGGCTCGAGGGCGTCTACCGCCGGCGGGTGGATCTGATATCGGGACGGTTCGCCGTCTTCGAACGCTCGCGGGATTTCACGCTGGTTCCCTGGCGCCCGGTTCTCGAACGCCGCATCGGTCAGGGGGTGGCGGGATTGATGCGGGAGGATGGGGTGAACTGGTCGGTAGCGCGGGGCCGGAGCGGGCCCAATATCAGTTGATATTGGGATGGGCATTTTCCGGTTTGCCCCACTGGCGTCTTCGTTCAGTGCTCCGCTTCGAAGCTTCGGTTCTCCCGGCAATGCCAGAGGCGTAGAATGAAGAGGGTGCCGTTCGCGATCTCATATCGCATCTCATAATGGCCTACGATGATCCGCCGGACCTCGCGTGGTTCAAAGGCCTCCAGCTTCTCGCCAAGGCGCGGATAGTCGAGCAGGCGGTTGGGTGCGTGCGCGAGCTGCTGCACGACATGCGCCGCTGCCTCGGGCGCAACAGGCCGCAGATGTTCGTGCAGCCGTAACAGATCCGACGATGCCTTGCTGGTCCACTGGATCTTCATGCGGCCGGTGGCGCTAGCGGGCTGTTTGTCGAGAGGCTGTCCGCCCATGCCTGAATGCTCTGATGGTCGATCACCCGGCCCGAGTCGACATCGGCCAGGGCTTCGAGCGTCATCTTGTGCCGCTCTTCCTCCTGGTCAATCCATGCCGCCAGGGCTTGCTTCATGATCCAGCCTCGCGAACGCTCGATGCGAGCGGCCAGGGCGTCGACCTTGTCGGCCAGGCCCTCCGGCACATGGGCCGTCAAGACCCTGGTCCCTGCTGCCATGCTAATAACTCCCAATCCAGATGATTAAAATTTAATCGAATATGGTGGGAGGGGCAAGGAAAATGCGGTGCTTGCCATCGGTAACTCCCCCTATCTCTGCTTAGTTTCAGGCTGGTTCAGGCGATCGCAAAGCGGCCAGCCTGATCCATGGGCTTGCCATGGAAGGAAAATCCCGCGAGAATCCGACCATGAAGACGGATCTTGATCACCTGCCGGATGTCCAGCGGACCGAGCTGGATCGGGTCCAGAAAATCCTGCAGGCAGAATTTGCCGAAGCGACGTCGCGGGCCAGCCAATCCTGGAAGCGCAACGGCAGGATCTTGAAGATCATCCTGTTCGGCAGCTATTCCCGTTCCGACTGGGTGGATGAGCCCGAAAATGGCTATCAGTCCGATTTCGATCTGCTGATCATCGTCAGCCATTCGGACCTCACCGATATTGCCGACTATTGGTATGTCGCCGAGGATAAAATCCTGCGCAACGAGGAAGTTCGTCGCCCGGTCAATATCATCGTTCACACGCTGGATGAGGTGAACCAGGGCCTTCGCAAGGGCGAATATTTCTGGGTGGATATCGCGCGGGACGGCATTGTTCTGTACGATCTTCCTGGTAATGCGCTTGCTCTTCCGCAACCTCTCACGCCAATTGATGCTTGGGAAATGGCGGCTGCATACTTTACCGATTGGATGGGGAAGACGGATAGTGCGTTAAAGCTTGCCGCCTTCGCTGTCGATGAAGACGAATATAAAGATGCCGCATTTCTATATCATCAGGCGGCTGAGAGAGCGTACATAACTCTCCTTCTGACCCGAAGACTATATTTCCCTAGATCGCATAATGTGAAATTCCTTCGATCGCTTTCTGAAGACATCGATCAGCGGCTGATCCCAGCATGGCCGCGTCAAACGAAAACTGAACGGCGTTACTTCGAACTGCTTAAACGCGCATACGTTGAAGCGCGGTATTCAACACGTTATGAAATTACGGTCGAAGACCTTGAAGCGATCGCCGCATCTGTCCGTGCCTTGCGGGATGCCGTCGATCTGTCGGCCCGCGAACGAATAGACCAGCTTCGGATCGCCGCAGGGGTTTGATCGGCGGATCGATAGCTGTTGGGGGAGGGCTTCAGCGTCCGAATTGACCCGATCTGCCCCGATCTGCACCCTGTCCTTCTGATGAGCTTTCACCGAGTCTGATCCCGCTCAAGCCGGTCCTGTCCGGCAAGCGGGAGTTTTTCGTGACACCGACCAAATTGCTGATCGGCCAGATCCTGATCGTGTTCGCCATTGTCATCGCCGGCGTCTGGGCCGCCACGCAATGGGCCGCGTCCATGCTGGCCTATCAGCCGCAACTCGGGGCCGCCTGGTTCATGGTGGGTGATGTTCCTGTTTATAAGCCATGGGCGCTGTTTGGCTGGTGGTATCATTTCGATGCCTATGCGCCGATCGTCTTCGACAAGGCGGGGGCGCTGGCTGCGGCCAGCGGCTTTATCGGTTGTGGTGCCGCGATCTCCGGGTCGCTGTGGCGCGCGCGCCAGTCGCGTCATGTCACCACCTATGGTTCGGCACGCTGGGCTACCTATGCAGATATGCAACGTGCCGGGCTGTACCGCGAAACGGGCTTCATGCTTGGCCTGCATGGAAAGCGCTACGTGCGCCATGACGGCCCGGAACATGTCATGGCCTTCGCGCCGACCCGCTCGGGCAAGGGCGTCGGCCTGGTCGTCCCGACCCTGCTTTCCTGGACCGGTTCGGCCGTCATTCATGACATCAAGGGCGAAAACTGGACCCTGACGGCCGGCTGGCGGTCGCGCTTCTCGCATTGTCTGCTGTTCAATCCGACCGATATGCGCTCGGCCGCCTATAATCCGCTGCTCGAAGTGCGTCGTGGTGCTGATGAAGTTCGGGACGTGCAGAATATCGCCGATATCCTGGTCGACCCGGAAGGCGCGCTCACGACCCGCAACCATTGGGAGAAGACGAGCCACTCTCTGCTGGTCGGTGCGATCCTCCATATCCTCTATGCCGAGGAGGGCAAGACCCTCGCGCATGTCGCGACCTTCCTGTCCGATCCCAGGCGCAGCTTCGCAGCGACCCTGCACCGCATGATGACCGCAAACCATCTTGGGACTGACAAAGCGCCCCAAGTCCATCCCGTCGTCGCGTCCGCCGCGCGCGAACTGCTCAACAAGAGCGAGAATGAGCGGTCCGGCGTCCTCTCGACCGCTATGTCCTTTCTCGGCCTCTACCGCGATCCCACCGTGGGCAAGGTCACGTCTCGCTGCGACTGGCGGATCGCCGACCTCATGGACGGCGCGCGTCCCTGCTCGCTCTATCTGGTCGTGCCGCCATCCGATATCAGCCGCACCAAGCCGCTGATCCGCCTCATTCTCAATCAGATCGGCCGTCGCCTCACTGAACATCTCGACCAGCAGGGCGCGCGCACCAGCCGACACCAGCTCCTCATGATGCTCGACGAGTTTCCGGCGCTGGGACGGCTCGATTTCTTCGAAACCAGCCTGGCCTTCATGGCTGGCTACGGCATCCGCGCCTTCCTGATCGCCCAGAGCCTCAACCAGATCGAGAAGGCCTATGGCGAGCATAATGCGATCCTGGACAATTGCCACGTCCGCATCGCCTTCGCGACCAATGACGAACGGACCGCCAAGCGGATTTCCGATGCGCTGGGCACCGCCACCGAGCAGCGCGCCATGCGCAACTATGCCGGCCACCGGCTCGCGCCCTGGCTGGCCCATGTCATGGTCAGTCGCCAGGAAACGGCGCGCCAGCTCCTGACGCCCGGCGAGGTCATGCAGCTTTCCGCCGATGAGGAACTGGTGCTGGTCGCCGGCCTTCCCCCGATCCGCGCGCGCAAATTGCGCTATTATGCCGACCGCAATTTTACCGCGCGCATCGCGCCGCCGCCGGCGCTCAGCGACAAGGGCTATGCCGACCGCCCGGAACCACGAGCGGACGATTGGGCGGAGCAACGCCATGCCCAAGGCGCCCCGATGGCGAGCGAAGTCGCTAATGCGCCCATGGACGAGGGTGGGAGGAAACAGCAGCGCCATCCTGCCCTCGAAATCGAGGATCGGTCGGAAAAGGAGGTGCCAGATATCGAGCCCGATCGGTCGATCGCGGAAGACGAGGATGTCGTCTCCGACAAGCGCGCGATGGAACAGGCCCAGAAAATGGCGCCCGTTGTCCGTGGCCATGCCATCGATGTGGCGTCCGATCAGGAGAGGGTGCTGGGGTTATGAAACGCGTACCCAAGATCCGTCAGAATCTCTACATCGACCAGGAGATCGGCGATGCGCTGGAGGTGCTCGCCAAGGGCCGCGCCGGCAACAAGAGCCGGCTCGTCAACGATGCGCTCAGCGCCTGGATCCGCAATCGCGGTATCAGCGAAGCCGACGCAGCCCTTCGCATGCGGCTGAACGAACTGTCGAAGGAACTGGCCGGAGCGCGACGGGACATCGACATTCTCCTCGAAAGCCTGGCGCTGTTCATCCGCTATCAGCTAATGGTGACGCCGCCGCTCGCGGATAGTGATGCCGCAGGCCGCGCCCAGGGACGGGAACGGTTCGAGGTCTTCATCGCGCAGGTCGGTCGCCAGATCGCGACCGGCAAGCGGACAATCGCGCCGACAGGCGTCGAGGGAGGCGCCGCATGACCGACACGGCCATCGAGCGGCGCAAGATCATGCTGCGTACCGCCATGGGTCCGGCGATCGCCGCCGCGCTGGGCGACCCGCGCGTGATCGAGATCATGGTCAATCCTGACGGCGCCCTGCGCCTTGATCTATTGGGCGAGGGCAGGGTCGATACCGACATCTATCTGCCGTCCGCTGAAATCGAACGGATCATCCGCCTGGTCGCTTCGCATGTCCGGGCCGAAGTCCATGGCGGCGCGCCGATCCTCTCCGCCGAGCTGCCCTCGCATGCCGAAGGACGGGCGGGCGAACGGTTCGAAGCGATCCTGCCCCCGGTCGCGCCGGGCCCCTGCTTTGCGATCCGCAAGCCCGCATCGCGGCCCTATAGTCTCGCCGACTATATCAGCGACGGCATCATCAACGAAGAGGCCGTCGGCCTGCTGCGCCAGGCCGTGCGCAACCGGTGCAACATATTGGTGGCCGGCGGCACAAGCTCAGGGAAAACGACGCTCGCCAACGCGCTGCTCGGGGAAATCGGGGCGGCCGACGAACGGCTGATCCTGATCGAAGATACGCGCGAACTGCAAAGCCCGGCCGCCGATACCGTGGCCCTGCGCACGCGCGCCGGCTCGGTCACAATGACGGATCTTGTCCGCTCGACCCTGCGTCTGCGGCCGGACCGGATCATTGTCGGCGAGGTCCGGGGACCGGAAGCGCTCGACATGCTGAAGGCATGGAACACCGGGCATCCGGGCGGGATCGCGACGATCCATGCCAACAGCGCGGTTTCGGCGCTCAGCCGGATCGAAAGCCTGGTGCAGGAGGCGGTCGCCACCGTGCCGCGCGCTCTCATCGCCGAGGGCATCGATCTCATCGCATTTCTGTCCGGTCGCGGCGCCGCCCGGCGCCTCACCAGCCTCATGCGTGTCGATGGGCTCGACCCTCAGGGCGCCTATCGGCTGACCGAAATCCTGACCGCCACACCCCCAACAGGAGAATGTCCATGATTATCAGCGCCAAACTCCGCCGCTCCTATGCGGCAGTTGCAGCCGTCGCATTCGGGCTGACGGTCGCTGCCGCCACCGCGCAGGCCGCCGGATCGGGGATGCCCTGGGAACAACCCCTAGAACAGGTGCTGGAGTCCGTTCAGGGCCCGGTCGCCAAGATCGTCGCGGTGATCATCATCATCACCACCGGCCTGACCCTCGCCTTTGGCGAAACCTCGGGCGGGTTCCGCCGGCTCATCCAGATCGTCTTCGGCCTGTCGATCGCCTTTGCGGCCTCGTCCTTCTTCCTCTCCTTCTTCAGCTTTGGCGGCGGAGCGCTGGTCGCATGAGCGGGATTGAAGGCTTCGAGGTGCCGATCCATGCGAGCCTGGCCTCGCCCCTATTGCTGGGCGGCGCGCCGCGGGGCCTTGCGATCGTCAACGGGACCTTGGCAGCGGCCATTGGTCTTGGCCTTCAGCAATGGCTGATCGGACTGGCTGCCTGGGCGATCGGCCACAGCATCGCTGTCATTGCCACAAGGCGCGATCCCGATTTCGCGCCCGTCCTCATTCGCCACCTCCGGCAGAAAGGCTATTGGGCATGCTGAATATCGCCGAATATCGCTCGCGCGCCGATCGGTTGGCCGACCATCTGCCTTGGGCGGCGCTCGTCGCGCCCGGCATCATTCTCAACAAGGATGGCAGCTTCCAGCGCACATTCCGGTTCCGCGGTCCCGATCTGGAAAGCGCGACGGACGCCGAACTGGTTTCCGTCTGCGCCCGTGCCAATAATGTGCTCAGGCGCCTGGGATCGGGATGGGCGCTGTTTTTCGAAGCCGAACGGCGGGAGGCCATCGGCTATCCGACGGGGGCGTTCGATGATGCCACGTCCTGGCTTGTCGATGAGGAGCGGCGCGCGCAATTTGAAGGCCGGGGGCGGCATTTCGAAAGCGTCTATCATGCCACATTGCTCTGGCTCCCGCCTGCGGACAGCAGCGATGCGGCGGGCAGGCAACTGATCGATCGGCCCGATGCGGAAAAACGGCGGGATTGGCGACTGGCGCTTGCAAGTTTTGCGGCGGAGACCGGACGCATCATCGATCTGTTCGCCGGCTTCATGCCGCAAGTGGCTCCGCTCGATGATGCCCAGACGTTGAGCTTCCTCCACGGCGCCATATCGGATCGGCGCCATCCGATCATGGTGCCCGAGACGCCGATCTATCTCGACGCCCTGTTGGCGGATACGCCGTTGGTCGGTGGCCTCGAACCGCGCCTCGGCGAGACGCACTTACGCACCATCACCGTCCTCGGTTTTCCCAATATCAGCCACCCGGGATTGCTCGATGCGCTCAACCACCAGGATTTCGGTTATCGCTGGGTCACCCGCTTCATTGCGCTCGACAAGGCCGACGCCACCCGAGTCCTCACCAGGATCCGCCGCCAATGGTTCAACAAGCGCAAGTCCATTACCGCGCTGTTGCGCGAGGTCATGTATAACCAGCCCACGCAGCTGCTCGACAGCGATGCCGACAACAAGGTGGTGGA
>Ga0157370_10003022_pt1 | contig 19970 bp, 10 predicted proteins | sample C35metaG_FD_113463 | JGI IMG/M metagenome (GOLD analysis project Ga0157370, IMG submission 113463) | Corn rhizosphere microbial communities from Kellogg Biological Station, Michigan, USA - C3-5 metaG | ecosystem: Host-associated > Plants > Roots > Rhizosphere > Soil | place: USA: Michigan...
AACATCCAGATTAATATGAGATAAAATTTTTCTTCCTTCTTGATATATAGTGACTTCTTTAAGAGATAGTACGGTTTGTGACATAATAAAATTGATTTGAATGGTAAAAGTAATAAGATAACGTTTGGATTCAAAATAAATTTCAATCATTTCTTAAGAAAATTTGTCGAAAAAGAATTGAAAATATAAACCATATAAGTAATGTAAGTTCGTTTTAGTTAATCTGCTAAAAGTTCCTCGCTTATAATTACTTATAGAACTTATACGGTTTGTTTGAAGTAACTAAATGTTCATTGTTTAAAAAAATATTCATAATAAATTCAAGGAACGTTTCGTTATAAACGGTATAAAATGATAAATTTGAATACTAAATATAACTAAAATGCATAGACTTTCCTGGTTCTTTTTATTCCAAATTATCCTTACTTCGACCATAGTTTCGGCACAAAAATCAGCTAATTATACTTACGATTTAAAGGATTTTGACAAAGCACTGGCTTTATATAACGATAAACAATACGCCTCGGCACAACATATTTTTGAATATGTAAAAAATAACGCAGCAACTGAAGAAGTAAAATCAGACTGTGCGTATTACATTGCCAATTGTGCGATTAGAACCAATCAGGCCAATGCCGATGCTTTGATGGAAAAATTCGTTGACGATTACCCTACAAGCACCAAGCAAAACCAAGCTTACATTGAAGTGGCACAATATTTCTTCGAGCAAGGAAATTATCCAAAAGCTTTGAAGTGGTTTGACAAGGTAGATGAAGGCTACATGAGCAAAAAAGAATCGGATAAATTTAATTTCCAAAAAGGATACAGCTACTTCAATGCCAAAAAGAAAAAAGAAGCAACGACTTATTTTAATAAAGTCGTAAACTCTCCAGAATATGGTTCTCAAGCCAAATATTATTTAGGATTTATGGCCTATGAAGGAGATGATTACAAAGAAGCAACGAAATATTTTGATGAAGTTTCGGGCGAAGAAAAGTACAAAGAAAAGCTTTCGTACTATCAGGCCGATATGAATTTTAAATTAGGAAATTTCCAAAAAGCAATCGATTTGGGCCAAAAAGCAATGGCGAAATCAAATGATATTGAGAAATCTGAATTGAATAAAATTATTGGTGAAAGTTATTTCAATTTAAAACAATACGACAAAGCAATTCCTTATTTAGAGCAATACGCCGGTAAAAAAGGAAAATGGAATAATACTGATTTCTATCAATTGGGTTATGCTTATTATGAGCAGAAAAACTACGAGAAAGCGATTTCTCAATTCAATAAAATCATTGAAGGAAAAGATTTCGTAGCTCAAAATGCGTATTATCATTTAGGTTTAAGTTATTTAAATACAGGTAAAAAACAAGAAGCTTTAAACGCATTTAAGAACGCTTCAGAAATGGATTTCAATGCGCAGATTCAGGAAGATGCGGCTTTAAACTACGCTAAAGTGAGTTATGATATTGGAAACGCCTACCAAACCGTTCCGGGAATTTTACTTGATTTCTTAAAAAAATACCCAAACAATTCAAGCAGGGCAGAAGTAGAAAAATTGTTGGTTGACTCTTATATTTCGACTAAAAACTATAAGGAAGCTTTGGTTTTATTAGAAAAAAACAGATCGGCAGAAAATAAAGCAGCTTATCAAAAAGTACTTTTTTACAGAGGAGTGGAATTGTATAATGAATCAAATTATACCGAAGCCGGAAAAATGTTTAAAAACGCGATAAGCGAACAAAAAACACCTGAGTTTAGAGCACGTGCGACATTCTGGAAAGCAGAAACGGAATATCTTAACGACGATATGCAAAACGCCTTGATAACCTACAAGCAATTTGCAGGACTTGCAGCAGCAAAATCTACAGACGAATACAAAAACATCAACTACAATATTGGTTACACGTATTTTAAACTGAAAGAATACGATCAGGCTGCAAATTCATTACAGGCGCAGATTGATAATAATAAAGAAGATAAAGTTCGTTTAAACGATTCGTATTTACGTTTAGGAGATTCGCGTTTTGTGAATTCTAAATATGCTCAGGCAATGGAAGCGTACGGAAAAGCGATGGATGCAAAAAGTGTCGATGCTGATTATGCTCAGTTTCAAAAAGCGCTTTCATACGGTTTTATGTCGAAAAATGAGCAGAAAATCAATGAGTTGAATAACTTCCTTAAAATGTATAAAAAATCAGAATATCGTGATGATGCTTTATACGAATTAGGAAATACGTATGTGGCTGATAAAAAGAACGATTTGGCGATTAAAACTTTTGATCAGCTGATTTCTGAATACAAAAACGGTTCGTTTACTTCAAAATCAATCTTAAAACAAGGTTTGATTTATTACAATTCAGATCGTGATGAACAAGCATTGGCAAAATTCAAAAAAGTAGCAGCAGAGTTCCCAAAAACACCAGAAGCGCTTGAAGCCGTTTCTACAGCAAGATTAATTTATGTTGATTCTGGAAAAGTAGATGAATATGCAGCCTGGGTTAGAACGTTAGATTTCGTTTCGGTTACAGATGCTGAATTGGATAACGATACTTACGATGCGGCTTTCAAACAATACGGACAAAATAACAGTAAAACAGCTATGACTGGTTTTGCTGGTTATGTGAGCAAATTCCCGGCAGGATTACATGCTTTAGAGGCTAATTTCTATTTGGCGCAGTTGTATTATGCTGAGGGTTCAGAAACAAAATCAATTTCTAATTATCAATATGTAATCGATCAGCCAAGAAGCGAATTTACAGAGCAGGCATTAAACAGACTGGCTCAGATTTACTTAAAAGCAAAAGATTGTGATAAATCGATTCCGGTTTTAGTTCGTTTAGAAAGCGAAGCCGATTATCCTCAAAACAAAAACTTTGCTCAGGCAAACCTGATGAAATGTTATTATGACAAAAAGGATTATGACAATTCGGTTATTGCAGCAGATAAAGTTTTGGCTAATCCAAAAGCAGATGCCAATGTAAAAGCCGATGCGCAGATTATCGTAGCTCGTGCAGCAATTCAAACAGGAAATGAAGACAAAGCAAAAACAGCATACGCAAAACTGTCTACAACATCAAAAGGAGAATTAGCAGCCGAAGCGTTGTATTATGATGCTTATTTTAAAACAAAAGAAGGAAAATTTGAAGCTTCAAATACTGCCGTTCAAAAACTGGCAAAAAGTTATTCAGCTTACAAATATTACGGTGCAAAAGGTTTGGTTTTAATGGCGAAAAACTTCTACGGATTAAAAGACAGCTATCAGGCGACTTATATTTTGGATAACGTAATTAACAATTTTACAGATTATCCGGATGTTGTAGAAGAAGCTAAAAAAGAATTGAGCGCGATTAAATTAGAAGAGTCTAAAACAAATTCGTCAATTAATAAATAAGAATAAGAGAGTATAGAATATAGAAAAAAGAATATAGATTAAAAAAAACAAAGATTTGAAGTCTATTCTCTTTATTCTGTTCTCTATTTTCTTTTAAAAAAAATAAGAACAATGAGCTTACCCTTTTATATAGTTGATGTTTTTGCTGATAAAAAATATGCCGGAAATCAGCTGGCGGTATTTTTAGAAGCCCAAAATTTAAGTTCGGAAGAAATGCAGCAAATTGCGCGCGAGATTAATTTCGCCGAAAGCACCTTTATTACCAAACTGGATAAGGAAAATAATAAAGCAGAAATTAAAATATTTACGCCCTCTCAGGAAATGCAGTTTGCGGGGCATCCGATAATTGGAACTTCCTGGGTTTTGATTAATAAGATATTCGAAAATTCGCCTGAAAAGATAACTTTGAATGTTCCGATTGGGCCAATTCAAATTAATCAGTCAGAAGGATTGATTTGGTTAAAAGCAGCGCAGCCAAAGTTTTGGGATATTTTTTCGAAAGAAGATTTCCCTTCTTTTAGTAATCTGAACAAGGAAGATTTTGAAAACCAATTTCCAATTCAGGAAGTTACTACAGGAAGCGCCTTTGTAATGGTTGGGTTAAGCAGTAAAAGAGCATTGGAAAATTTGGTTTTGGATAAAGATAAAACAGACGAATGGCTGAAAAAGCATTGTAAAACATCGCACAGAGGCTTGTATTTTTATTATTTGGAAGATACAAAATTGTTTAGCCGAATGCTTTGTATCGAACACAATCAATTGGTAGAAGATGATGCAACAGGAAGCGCAAGTACATGTCTGCAGGCGTTTTTGTTAAAATACCATAAACCTGAATTTGAATTAACTAATTATCAGGGAGATTATATAGGCCGTCCGTCTGAGATTTATTTCAAAGGAAAATTAACCGAGAATCAGTTTGATATTAATATTGGCGGAAAAGCTCAGTTTGTAGCCAAAGGAGAGTGGGAAGCTTGATTAAGAAAATAGAACAAAGAGAATAGACAAAGAAAATAGATTTTAGAATATAGAACAGAACAAGAGTTGGAGCTTAAGAATGAAGAAATGGCATAAGTCTATTTTCTATACTCTTTTCTCGATACTCTTAAAAAGAAGAAATATGAAAATTAACTGCCGAAATAAAATTATTGTTTTACTAGTGTTATTTGTCTGCCAGCTATCGTTTTCGCAGGTTAAGAAAAATGAAAGCATTGGAACCGAAACAGTAAACGTAGTAAAACCTTATTCGCCAACAATATCCGACGCTTTTAAAGTGAAAGAAACGCCTTCGCTTGACGATGCCGGAAATCAGCCGAAAGAAACGATAAAGTATAGTATTTTATCTGTTCCGGTGGCTTCGACTTTTACACCGTCAAAAGGAAATGCACAAGGTGTGGATAAATCTAAAAAAGAAAGATTGTTCAATAATTATGCAACGCTTGGAGTTGGAAATTACGGAACATTAAATGCTGAATTATTCGTAACTCAGGATTTAGGAAACAACGATTATTTGGCCGGAATGCTGCGCCATCATTCTTCGCAGGGAGGAATTAAAGATGTGAATCTAAATGATGAATTTTACGATACAGGCCTAAACATTGGTTATGGGCAAAATAACCGTGATATGTCTTGGGGAGTTGATGCAGGATATCAAAATCAGGTTTATAACTGGTACGGATTACCGGCTGATTTTGGAATGACTTTACCGCCGGCAACACAGGAAGATTTAATTAGAGGAATTAATCCAAACCATTCTTATAATACGATTTCATTGGGCGGAAATGCCGAATTTAATGAAGGCATTTTTAGTAAAGTTTCGGCAAGATTTACGCATTTTTCAGATAGTTTTTCTTCTTCGGAAAATCGTTTTTATGTAAAGCCTACTTTTAAAGTTGATGTAATGGATCAGGCTATTAATACCAATGTTATTGTAGATCATGTAAGCGGTTCTTTTAAGCATAATTATGCTTTGGACAATGTTGAACCTTTAAAATACAGTTTGACCAATTTTGGTATTGAACCTAGTTTTGTAGTGCATGAAAATGACTGGACATTAGAATTAGGAGCGGGTTTATTTTATGCTTTAGATTCTGAAAACAGCGGAAACAAATTTTATATCTACCCAAAAGTAAATGCATCGTACAAATTGGTTGGTGATTTAATGATTTTTTACACAGGAGTAAATGGAGGTTTAAATCAGAATTCTTATGCTGATTTTGTAACCGATAATCCGTTTTTGTCTCCAACTTTAAACATGAGACCAAGCAGTACGCAATACAATGTTTTTGCCGGATTAAAAGGTAAATTAGCAAACAATGTCAATTATAATGTAACGGCTTCGTATTTAAACGAAAAAGACAAAGCATTGTTTAAAAGCAATGATTATACAGAGGATTTTTCGAATCAGAATTATGCTTTCGGAAACTCGTTTGGTGTAGTGTATGAAGATATTAGAACTTTCCGTTTTTATGGAGAATTAAAAGCCGATTTTTCGCAGAATGTTACTTTTGGAATCAACGGAACTTTTAATAGTTATAGCACAGATAACGGAATTGAAGCATGGAATTTACCTTCGATGAAATTAAGTTCGACTTTAGACGTTAATATTACTAAGCAGTGGTATGCTGGTTTTAATATTTTCTATGTGGGAGAACGTAAAGACATGCAGTCTAATTTAAATTCAGGTGTAGATCCGGTTATCACGACTTTAAAAAGTTATTTTGATGCCAATGCACATTTAGGATATAAATACAACGAGCGTTTAACTTTCTTCTTAAAATTAAATAATATAGGAAACCAAGCTTACGAAAGATGGCTGAATTATCCGGTTCAGGGATTCCAGGTTTTAGTGGGAGGAAATTATAAATTCGATTTTTAAAGAGGTTTCGCAAGAAAAATACAGAGGCACTAAGATGATGTAAAGTATAAAAAGTGCCTTTTTTTTAGCCATGAGTTCGTGAATTTTTTGGAGTAAATTCGTGAATTCGTGGCTAATTTTTTTTACATCGTCAAAAACCTTTGCATCTTTGCAGCTTAGAACCTCAGTACCTTCAAAAAAATGAACTTCAAACAAAAAATACATTCTCATTACACGCAAATGGTTCAGGACCGAATCGATGTTTTTAAAGACATGATTTCGGGATTAACGGAAGATTCTAAAAACGATGCCAAAGGTTCAGCCGGCGATAAGCACGAAACCGCTTTATCGATGATGCATATCGAACAGGAAAAACTGACCAATAAACTCAAAGAAGCAATTGCTCAAAAAGCAGTTTTAGATAAAATTGATCCAGCTAAAGTAACAGAAAACATTATTTCCGGCAGTTTGGTAAAAGCAAACGGAATCTATTTATATGTAAGCGTTGCGCTTCCTAAAATTGCAATTGATGGTATTAATATAATTGCACTTTCTCCACAATCACCTTTAGGAAATCATTTAATGGGTAATAAAGCTGGTTTTGAATTCGAGATCAACAAAACGCATTATACTATTCAAAGCGTTGAATAGATTTTTCATTCGATTGCATATGATGGATTAAAATCGATCCCTACAATATGTATCATTTCTCCGGAATTTTCAAGCAAGTCTTTTTAAGAACTTTGTCAAAGTTTTAAACTTTGACAAAGTTGAATATCCTCAAAGTTTGTCACTGAAAGAAGACTCTTAATTTTTTATTTTATGAGAAAGCTCCAGAGGAGCTGCATATTTATAGCATAATTTATTTCCATCCACAAAAAGCTCCAGCGGAGCGATATATTTTAAACAATATATATCGCTCCTCTGGAGCTTGAAATCACGGTGTAGATAATTTGCTATAAATATTATGCTCCAATGGAGCTTTTTTTTTATTGAATCAAATGGCAGGTAGATATTAAATATAAAATAATTTCCTAACAGCTTTTTCTATTCTACTTGATAATCTTTTATGAATAATTAAAATTCTCAAAATTTAATTCAAAGATTTCTTTAAAAGCTTACATTTTACTCATGTTTTGTCTTCAAAATTGAAATTTATAAGTTTAGGGCAATTTTTAAAGCTAAAATTTTACATTTTATATGTAAAAACAATTTTATGCTTTTAAATTATAACTGAAATAAGGTTTTGTGTTTTTCAATTATAACCAATACCGCATCTTTGCCCTATCAAAATGAAATTTTAAAAAATAAAAATATAAAATTATGTGTGGAATTGTATGTGCCTTTGATCTAAAGCAAAAAGCCGAGACTTTAAGACCTCAAGTATTAGAAATGTCTAAAATCATTCGTCACCGCGGACCAGACTGGAGCGGAATTTATAGTAATGATAAAGCAATTCTTTCTCATGAGCGTTTGGCAATTGTAGATCCAGCTTCAGGAAAACAACCTTTATTTACAGAAGATAAAAAATTGGTTTTGGCTGCAAACGGTGAAATTTACAATCACAGAGAACTGCGCAAACAATTTGAAGGAAAATATAACTTTCAGACTGAAAGTGACTGCGAAGTTATCTTAGCATTATACAGAGAAAAAGGAGTAAGTTTTGTTGATGAATTAAACGGAATCTTTGGTTTTGCAATTTACGATGTAGATAAAGATGAGTATTTCGTTGCTCGTGACCACATGGGAATTATTCCATTGTATATTGGATGGGATCAGCACGGAACTTTCTACGTAGCTTCTGAGTTAATAGCTTTGGAAGGATATTGCACCAAAATCGAATTATTTCCTCCGGGACATTATTTATCAAGCAAAGACGGTGAATTTGTACAATGGTACAAAAGAGACTGGGTTGATTACGATGCGGTTAAAGACAACGAAACGAGTATTCCTGAAATCAAAAAAGCACTTGAAGCAGCGGTTCACAGACAATTAATGAGTGATGTTCCTTACGGAGTTTTACTTTCTGGAGGATTAGATTCGTCTATTACTTCGGCTGTAGCCAAAAAATTTGCGCAAAAACGTATTGATCAGATGATACTACAGATGCTTGGTATCCGCAATTACATTCATTTTCTGTAGGTTTAGAAGGTTCTCCGGATTTAGCTGCAGCAAGAAAAGTGGCAGATCATATTGGAACGATTCATCACGAAATTAAATTTACAATTCAGGAAGGTTTAGATGCTGTTCGTGATGTAATTTACAACCTTGAAACCTATGATGTAACTACTGTTAGAGCTTCGACTCCAATGTGGTTAATGGCAAGAGTTATCAAATCAATGGGAATTAAAATGGTGTTATCTGGCGAAGGTGCAGATGAGTTATTTGGAGGATATTTATATTTCCATAAAGCTCCAAATGCTAGAGAGTTTCACGAAGAAAACGTTCGTAATTAGGAAAACTTCACATGTACGATTGTTTGCGTGCTAATAAAAGTTTGGCAGCGTGGGGAATTGAAGGTCGTGTTCCTTTCTTAGATAAAGAATTTATGGATGTTGCGATGCGTATTAACCCGCAGGATAAAATGATTAACAAAGAACATCCAATGGAAAAATGGGTTGTTCGTAAAGCTTTTGAAGATATGCTTCCGGAAAGTGTAGCATGGAGACAAAAAGAACAATTCTCTGATGGAGTAGGTTACAGCTGGATCGATACTTTGAAAGAAGTAGTTGGAAGAGAAGTTTCGGATGAGCAATTAGCAAACGCGAAATACAAATTCCCATTGCAGACACCAACTTCAAAAGAAGAATATTACTATCGTTCTATTTTCTCAGAGCATTTCCCAAGTGATGCAGCGGCATTATGTGTACCTCAGGAAGCAAGTGTGGCTTGTAGTACAAAAATCGCTTTAGAATGGGATGAAGCGTTCAAAAACATGAACGATCCTTCAGGTAGAGCAGTGGCAAGTGTTCACGATGATGCTTACGTGAAAGCTTAAAACAAGTTAATTTTTAGAATTAGTGTATATATTGCAGAAAGGCGTTCTTTTTTTTGAGAACGTCTTTCTTGTCTAAAATTGTTAAATTCTATATTTCAGTTGTTTATATTTTTTTTTCGGTAATTATTTAACTTACTTTTTTTATATTTGGCATTCGCCCGAAAAAAGTTAACCGATAATATTTAGCATTGAAAATGTAGGAAAGCAAAAAATAATATTTAGTTTTGCTTTTAACATCAATTTTAATGATTTTTTAATGTTTGGCTTATTTTGGCTCGACATAAAAGAATAAAAATAAAAAATAGAATAGTATGTCTGGATTATTGGCCGTTATAGGTAAAGGAAAAGACCCACAGCTTGTAAAACAACTTTCTGAAAGAATGTCGCACCGCGGCCCTGATGAGAGCGATTTACATATTATGGAAAATGGAAGTGTGCTTTGTCATGAAAGTTTATCTATTATCGATTTAAATTCGGGTAAACAGCCTATTCAGGGAACAAACAAAGCCTGGATGGTTCACGATGGTGAAATTTACAATTATCAGGAATTAAAAGATACGGTTTTAAAAGACCATACATTCAGAACAAAATCGGATTCAGAAGTTATTGTGCATTTGTACGAAGAATTTGGATATGATTTTTGTAATAAATTAGACGGGGACTTTGCTTTCGTCATTATCGACGGAGACAAATACATCGCCGGACGTGATCCTATTGGAGTAAAGCCTTTGTATTATGGTTTAGATGAAAGAGGAAGAATTTATTTTTCTTCAGAAATGAAATCAATTGCAGATCAATGTAAATCATTTTCGACTTTTCCTCCGGGACATTATTATACAGCAAAAAGTGGTTTTGTAAAATATTACCATCCAGAATACGAAGATCATAAAAACGCAACGCAGTCACTTGATTTAAATTTAATTAGAGAAAGTTTAATCGAGGCAACACGTAAACGTTTAATGAGCGAAGTTCCGGTTGGAGCTGTCTTATCAGGAGGTTTAGATACTTCGTTGATTTCGTCAATTGCTTCAAGATTACTAAAAGATAGCGGTAAAAAGTTACCTTCTTTTTCTATTGGTTTAGATGCAAATGCGCCAGATAATGTTATGGCTCGAAAAGCAGCAGAATTTCTGGGAACAGACCATCATGAAGTACATTTTACGGTAGCAGAAGGAGTATCGGTATTGGAAAAAGTGATTTCGCATATCGAAACCTATGATATTATTTCGGTGCGTTCAGGAGTTCCAATGTATTTATTGTCTAAAGCAATGAGCGAAAAAGGAATAAAAGTGGTGCTTTCCGGAGAAGGTGCCGATGAAATTTTTGGAGGACATTTGTATTTTAGAAATGCGCCTTCGGCAGAAGAATTTCAGGACGAAACAATAGAAAGAGTTCAAAAACTATTTACTGCCGATTTACTTCGCGTAGATAAAACAACAATGGCAAACGGAATCGAAGCCAGAGTTCCGTTTTTGGATGCTTCATTTTTGGATGTTACCATTCGCGTAAAAACCGAAGAAAAACAGCCTAAAACGTATGAGGGAGTTGAAAAATACATTTTAAGAAAAGCTTTTGATACACCAGAAGATGCCTATTTACCGGCTGAGGTTTTATGGCGTCAAAAAGAACAATTTTCAGACGGAGTTGGATACAAATGGGTTGATGAATTAATCGAGTATTGTGCGACTCAGGTTACAGATGAACAATTGGCCGGAGCAAGCGCAGAATTCCCATACAATACGCCAACAACAAAAGAGGCTTATTACTATAGATCAATTTTTCATAAATACTATCCGCAGGTCAGCGCAGCACAGACAGTTCGTAAATGGATTCCGAAATGGCAGGAAAACCTTGATCCAAGCGGAAGAGCCAATGCAGCGCACTTACAAGGAAACTTCGAAAGCGTAAAGTCTGAAGCTGCTGTTTAAGGTAAATTTCAATAAAAGAAATTCTAAATTCCAAATTCCAAATTGGAAATTAAAATACGAAAAGCCGAAATGCATTAAAAATGTAGTTTCGGTTTTTTATTTTGTGGTTTCCCGTAAATTGCTAAAACTAAGTTAATAAGAATAAATCGTGTTTCGGAAAAATACTATATTTGATTACCAAGTACAATTAAATAACCCTTAAACACAATTTATGAAAAACTTATTTCTAAGTGGAATTTTATGCTGTTCGCTGGTTTCAGTGAGCTCGGTTTATGCACAAAAATCAGAGGCACCCAAGTACATTACCAACGTCGAAGGTGTCAAAGAATATTCTTTAAATAACGGATTAAAAGTTCTTTTAATTCCAGATGCGTCTCAAAGTAATATGGTAGTCAATATTGTTTACAATGTTGGTTCCAGAAATGAGGGTTATGGCGAAAAAGGAATGGCGCACTTATTAGAACACATGCTTTTTAAAAGCACTAAGAATTTAGGCGATATTAAAAAGATGCTTTCGGATAAGGGAGGAAACGCTAATGGAACCACTTGGTTAGACAGAACAAATTACTATGAAGTTTTTCCATCAAGCGATGAAAATTTAAAATGGAGTATCGAAATGGAAGCAGACCGAATGGTAAATGCGACTATTTTACAAACTGATCTTGAGAAAGAATTTTCGGTAGTTAGAAATGAGTTTGAAATAGGAGAAAATAATCCGGATGGAGTTTTACAGGAAAGAATTCTTTCAACGGCTTATTTATGGCACAATTACGGAAACAGCACCATTGGAAGTAAAGAAGATATTGAAAGGGTAAAAGCAAATACACTGCGTGTTTTTTACGAGAAATATTATCAGCCGGATAATGCAACGGTAATTATAGCAGGAAAATTTGACGAACAAAAAGCATTACAATATGTGGGGCAGTATTTTGGAGCAATTCCGAGACCTAAAAGAGTTTTGGATAAGACCTATACTATTGAACCAGCTCAGGACGGAGAAAAGTTTGTAGAACTTAAAAGAGCCGGAGACAGCAAGAATGTTGGAGTAGTATATCACACGGCATCTTATGCTGATAAAGATTATGCTGCGATCGATGCTTTAGGTGAAATTTTAACGGCAGATCCATCAGGATATTTGTATAAAACATTAGTAGAAACTCAAAAAGTATCGAGCATCTATTTTTGGCAGCCAACTGTAAGAGATGCAGGTTATATTTATTTTGGAGTAGCCATTCCTAATGATAAAGATGTTAAAGCAGTACAGCAAACTGTTAGAGACGAGATGGATAAAATTGGCGGGACAAAATATACAGATCAGGATGTAAGCAGAGCAAAAGCAAAAATCATAAAACAAATAGAAGCCGTAAAAAACAATACGATTTCATACGCGATCAATATGACTGAAATTATTGGAGCCGGCGATTATAGACTAGGTTTCTTGTATCGAGATGCTATTGAAAAGCTGACGAAAGAAGATATTCAAAGAGTGGCCGAGAAATATTTCAGATCAAACAATAGAACGGTTGGAGTATTTATTCCTTCTAAAGATGAAATTAGAGTAAAACCAATTGAATATACAGATGAACAATTGGTTGCGTTTACTAAAGATTACAAAGGAAAAGCTTTAGAAAAAGAAGCGGCTCCGTTTGAAGCTTCGATTAAAAATTTAAAACAAAATTTTGCAGAAGGAAAACTAACAAACGGTGCTAAATACGGATTAATCAAAAAAGAAATAAAAGGCGGTAAAGTTCTGGCGAATTTTAAATTTCCGGTAAGTAATGAAAAAGATTTAAACGGAAAAACAGATGTGGCTGGAATTTTGGCACAATTATTAAAAACAGGAACTAAAACACAGACCAAAGAACAAATTCAGGATCGCTTAGATCAATTAAAATCGTCTATCTATTTTAATTTCTCAAGACAAACTTTATCGGTTAATATTAGTACTTATAAAGAGAATTTTAAAGAGGTAATGGGTATTTTAGCCGATTTGCTGGCAAACTCTACTTTTCCTGAAAATGAACTTACAAAAACAATCAGCGAATACAATACTTATTTAGAGTCTAGTTTGAATGATCCACAGTCTGTTGCGTTTACCGAAATTACAAGACAAACTACAAAATATCCTAAAGGCAGTATTTTTTACACACCAACAATTCAGGAACAAATAGATGCTTTTAAAAAGATAAAACAATCAGAAATTGTTGATTTCTACAAAAATGTTTTAGGCGGAAATAATGGTGTTGGAAGTGTTGTAGGAGATCTTGACGCCAAATCTACAGCAGAGATTTTAGAAAGTACTTTTGGTAAATGGAATTCTAAATCGAAATACGAAATTGCACAGCCTACTTATTTTGAAACACAAAAATCAGATAAAGATATTATTACGCCGGACAAAGAAAATGCAGTTGCATTGGGTAGAATAAGCTTTAAAATGGATAGAAAAAGTGCTGATTATCCTGCATTTATCATGGCAAATGAAATCCTTGGAAGCGGCGGATTTTTGAGTGCCAGAATTCCAATGCGTTTAAGAGAAAAAGAAGGAATTAGTTATGGTGCTGGTTCGTTTATCGATGTGCCAATTACGAACGATGTTGCGGCTTGGTCATACTACGCATTTTTGAATCCAACAAAAAAGAATGCTGTTGAAACTGCAGCAAAAGAAGAAATTGCAAAAGCCTTAAAAGACGGATTTACAGCCGAAGAATTAAAATCAAATTTAGTAAGCTGGCAAAATGAAAGAAAAACGAGATTAGGAGTTGATAATACTTTAATGGAATTGGCGAATACTTATTTACAGTACGGAATACCATTGGAAGATTATGATAATCTGGAAGAAAAAGTAAAAGCCTTAAAAGTGGATGAGGTAAACAGGGTTTTGAAAAAATATCTGACTTTGGAGAAAATGACCTCTGTTTATGCTGGAGATTTTAATAAAAAACAATAAGGCTTAAAAATAATTCAATATAAAAATTCCATTTTAAGGAGTTTTTAAATCATAAAACCGAAATGCATTTTATAATGTTATTTCGGTTTTTTATTTTCCAGTTTCAACGTTGGAATTTGGATTTTTTAATATTGGAATTTCAATTTAAGAATTTGAAATTTAATATTTTTTTATGTTTTTCCTATTTTTGGATTTTGGAATTTATGAAAATTGGAATTTAAGTCCTCTTTTAAGCATATTTTTAGGTTTTTCAGACAATTGTGTTGATAACTTAAGTGCTTTAAGTCGGAATTTTATGGGTATATAGTCCGCGTTTTTATATATTTGCGTGTTAGACAATAATTACATTTTTTAGAATAGATTATATGAGCGAAGAAATCAAGAAGAACAATTATTCAGCAGATAGTATTCAGGCATTAGAAGGAATGGAGCACGTAAGAATGCGTCCTTCGATGTATATTGGAGATGTAGGTGTTCGAGGGCTGCATCATTTGGTTTATGAAGTTGTAGTTAACTCTATTGATGAGGCGATGGGCGGACATTGTGATACTATTGGTGTTGCAATAAACGAAGATGGTTCGATTACAGTTGAAGATAACGGACGTGGTATTCCAGTTGATTTACATAAAAAAGAAGGAGTTTCTGCACTAGAGGTTGTAATGACTAAAATTGGTGCCGGAGGTAAATTTGATAAAGATTCTTATAAAGTTTCAGGAGGACTTCACGGTGTTGGGGTTTCTGTAGTAAACGCACTTTCGGTTCACATGAAATCGACTGTTTTTAGAGAAGGAAAAATCTACGAACAGGAATACGAAAGAGGAAAAGCATTATATCCGGTAAAACAAATCGGAGAAACAGATAAAAGAGGTACACGTCAGACTTTTTATCCTGATAATACGATCTTTACACAAACTACAGAGTTCTCTTATGATACATTATCAGCGCGTATGCGTGAGCTTTCTTTCTTAAACAAAGGAATCACAATTACGTTTACAGATAAAAGAGAAGTTGATGATAAAGGCGAATTCAGAACTGAAGTTTTTCACTCTGATGAAGGACTTAAAGAATACATCCGTTACTTAGATGGTAACCGTGAGCCAATTGTTTCTCACGTTATCAGTATGGATAATGATAAAGGTGAAATTCCGGTTGAGGTTGCCTTGATTTACAATACAAGTTATACAGAGAATATTTTCTCTTATGTAAATAATATCAACACTCACGAAGGAGGAACGCATTTACAAGGTTTTAGAAGTGGTTTAACAAGAACCCTTAAAAAATATGCCGATGCTTCTGGTTTGTTGGACAAATTAAAATTCGAAATTGCGGGAGATGATTTCCGTGAAGGATTAACTGCGATTATTTCGGTAAAAGTAGCTGAGCCTCAATTCGAAGGTCAAACTAAAACGAAGCTTGGAAACAGAGAGGTTGTTTCTCCTGTTTCTCAAGCAGTAGGAGAGATGCTGGAAAATTATTTGGAAGAAAATCCAAATGATGCCAAATTTATTATTCAGAAAGTAATTTTAGCAGCTCAGGCTCGTCACGCAGCGAAAAAAGCGCGTGAAATGGTACAGCGTAAAACCGTTATGGGCGGTGGCGGACTACCAGGAAAATTATCTGATTGTTCTGAACAAGATCCTGCAAGATGTGAGGTTTACCTAGTCGAGGGAGATTCGGCTGGTGGAACAGCAAAACAAGGTCGTGATCGTAACTTTCAGGCTATTTTGCCATTGCGTGGTAAGATCCTGAACGTTGAAAAAGCAATGCACCACAAAGTGTTCGAAAACGAAGAGATTCGAAATATCTTTACCGCTTTAGGGGTTACCGTTGGTACAGCCGAAGACAGTAAAGCACTTAATATAGAAAAACTTCGCTACCATAAGGTAATCATCATGTGTGATGCCGATGTCGATGGTAGTCACATTTCTACCTTAATATTAACGTTCTTCTTCCGTTTCATGAAAGAATTAATCGAAGAAGGACACGTTTACATCGCAGCACCGCCTTTATACTTAGTTAAAAAAGGAAATAAAAAAGAATATGCGTGGAATGATGTACAACGCGATCAGGCGAATGAGAGAATGGGAGGAAGCGCAGCAATCCAGCGTTATAAAGGTCTTGGAGAGATGAACGCAGAACAATTGTGGGAAACGACAATGGATCCAAGCTTTAGAACATTACGTCAGGTAACGATCGATAGTTTAGCAGAAGCAGATAGAGTTTTCTCAATGCTTATGGGGGACGAAGTACCGCCTCGTAGAGAGTTTATCGAGAAAAATGCGGTTTACGCAAATATCGATGCTTAATAAATTTTAACACGATAATTCGTTTAATTGTTTAAATTTGTTTAAACGATTAAACGAATTGTTGATTTATAAAATAAACAATTAATTAATAACCGATAAAGTTAAAAATATGAAAGTTACTATTGTAGGAGCAGGAAATGTTGGAGCTACATGTGCAGACGTTATTTCTTATAGAGGAATTGCAAGTGAAGTAGTATTGTTGGATATTAAAGAAGGCTTTGCCGAAGGTAAAGCGTTGGATATTACACAATGTGCCACAAATACTGGTTTTAATACTAAAGTGTCTGGTGTTACCAACGATTATTCTAAAACCGCCGGAAGTGATGTAGTGGTTATTACATCAGGAATTCCAAGAAAACCAGGAATGACAAGAGAAGAATTAATAGGTATAAATGCAGGAATTGTAAAAACAGTTGCCGAAAATGTACTTAAATATTCTCCTGACACTATAATAGTTGTAGTTTCTAACCCAATGGATACTATGACTTACTTGGCTTTAAAAGCTACAGGATTACCAAAAAACAGAATTATAGGTATGGGAGGTGCATTAGACAGCTCTCGTTTTAGAACTTATCTTTCTTTGGCTTTAGATAAACCTGCAAATGATGTTTCAGCAATGGTAATTGGAGGTCATGGAGATACAACTATGATTCCTTTAACACGTTTGGCATCTTATAACGGAATTCCGGTATCACAATTCCTTTCAGAAGAGGTATTGCAAAAAGTAGCTGCTGATACTATGGTTGGCGGTGCAACCTTAACCGGACTTTTAGGAACTTCTGCGTGGTATGCTCCCGGAGCTTCTGTTGCATACTTGGTAGATAGTATCTTAAACGATCAAAAGAAAATGATTGCGTGCTCTGTTTTTGTAGAAGGAGAGTACGGGCAAAACGATATATGTATAGGAGTACCATGTATAATTGGTAAAAATGGAGTAGAAGAGATTGTAGATATTAATCTAAACGATCAGGAAAAGGCTCTGTTTGCTAAAAGTGCAGATGCTGTTCGCAGCATGAATGACGCTCTAAAATCGATTTTAGTATAATAAAAACACTAAAAAAAGGAAAAGGCTGCACTTTTGCAGTCTTTTTTTTGAGATTAATTAATAAATAAATTGGTTAATCTTTTCGTTAATTATATATTTGCTCGATTTAAAAAAAATGTAGTAATTCGTGATCTCGATTTTTTAGTTTTAAAAACTCATGTCAGGGCTTATTTTTAGGGGATTTAAAACCAAAAACAAACATAAAACATAATTAATTTTTAGTAATAATGCAGAATAAAGGACTTATTAAATTTTTCGCAATTCTATTTGCATTGGTAAGTATTTACCAACTTTCTTTCACTTTTGTGGCAAATAATGTCAAAAGTGAAGCAAAAGCTTTTGCAGGAGACAATCCTGATAAAGAGCTAAAATATTTAGATTCTATTGGTAAAGAAAAAGTGTTTAATCTTGGTTTTACAGACTTCACTTATAATGAAGTTAAAAACAAGCAGCTAAACAAAGGTCTTGACTTAGAAGGAGGAATCAACGTTATTCTTCAAATCTCTGTTAAAGATGTTTTAAAAGGTTTAGCAAACAATTCTAAAAATCCAGTATTTAATAAATCATTAGCTGATGCAACTGCGAACTTAGAAGGAAATAAGACCTATTTAAATAAATTTTTTGAAGCATTTGAGGCAAACTCAAACGGAAAAGTAAGATTAGCTTCACCTGATATCTTTGCAAACAGAAGTTTACAAGGAGATGGTGGTATCGATTTTCAAATGTCTGATGCGCAAGTTCAAAAAGTAATTAAAAGAAAAGTTGATGAGTCTATCGAAAGTGCTTACAAAGTATTAAGAGAGCGTATCGACAAATTTGGTGTAACACAACCAAACATTCAAAAATTAGGAGAAACAGGAAGAATCTTAGTGGAGCTTCCAGGTGCTAAAGATGTTGATAGAATTAAAAAATTATTAGGTGGAAAAGCTCAATTAGAGTTTTGGGAAACTTATAAAATTGAAGAAGTTGGTAACTTCTTGGTTGCTGCTAACGAAGCTTTAAAAAAGACTGAAGTTAAGAAAACAGAAACTAAAGCTGTAGCTAAAGATTCATTGAATGCTTTATTGACAGACAATTCTAAAGATTCACTTGATACTAAAAAAGGAAATAATCCTTTATTCGACAAAATGATTGTTCAGGGTGGTGGTCCAGTTTTAGGATACTTCGCTACTAAAGATACTGCAGCAGTTAACAGTTATTTCAAGAGACCAGAAATTAGAATTTTATTGGGTGCTGACCAACACAATGCAAAATTTGTTTGGAGCAAACCAACTACTATAAAAGATGCTAAATCTAAAGATGTTGAAGCAGTAGAATTATACGCTTTAAAAGGAAACAGAGATAACGTACCTGCTATGAGCGGTGGTGTTGTAACTGATGCTAAAGATACTTTTGACCAAATGGGTAAACCAGCTGTTTCTATGCAAATGAACAGTCAGGGAGCTAAAGTTTGGGAAGAATTAACAGGAAGAGCTTTCTCTCAAAAAGGTTATATCGCTATTGTTTTAGATAACATCGTATATTCTGCGCCAGGTGTTACTAGTGGTCCAATTGCTGGAGGAAGATCTGAAATTACAGGTTCTTTTGATGTTGCTGAAACTAAAGATTTAGCTAACGTATTAAATGCAGGTAAATTACCAGCTTCTGCAGATATTATTCAATCTACAGTTGTAGGACCATCTTTAGGTCAGGCTGCAATTGATGCAGGAACTATTTCATCTGTATTAGGATTCTTATTAGTTTGTGTTTGGATGGTATTCTATTATGGTAAAGCTGGATGGTACGCTAACCTTGCTTTATTATTAAACTTACTATTCTTATTCGGAATTATGGCAAGTTTTGGTTTTGTATTAACATTACCGGGTATTGCAGGTATCGTATTAACATTAGGTACTGCGGTAGATGCGAACATTATTATTTATGAAAGAGCGAAAGAAGAATTACGTGAAGGTAAATCATTGTCAGAAGCTGTAGCAGCATCTTACGGATGGCACGGTGCAATGCGTTCTATTATTGATGCTAACGTAACTCACGTTTTAACTGGAGCTATCTTATTTATCTTTGGTACAGGACCAATTAAAGGTTTCGCTTTAACATTACTTATTGGTATCGTAACTTCATTGTTTACTTCTATCTTTATTGCTAGAATTTTCATTGACAGAAATATTGCTGGAAAAGGTGATTTAACTTTCTCTACAAGTATTACTAAAAATTGGTTTACAAACTTCCACTTTGACTTTATTAAAGTGAAGAAATTCACTTATATTTTCTCTTCTATTGTAACAATAGTAAGTTTAACTTCTATCTTCTTTATTAACGGATTAGATGAAGGTGTTGATTTTGTTGGAGGTAGAACTTTCCAGGTTAAATTCGAAAAACCAATCGATGCAACTGTAGTTTCAGATGAATTATCTGCTGCTTTTGGTACTCCGGTTGAAGCTAAAATTTTAGGTGATGACGATCAGTTGAAAATCACAACTAAATATAAAATTAAA